>Ga0180438_10001350_pt1 | contig 43714 bp, 33 predicted proteins | sample SS_ome_12_FD_132455 | JGI IMG/M metagenome (GOLD analysis project Ga0180438, IMG submission 132455) | Hypersaline lake sediment archaeal communities from the Salton Sea, California, USA - SS_3_D_2 metaG | ecosystem: Environmental > Aquatic > Non-marine Saline and Alkaline > Hypersaline >...
GAAAGCCATTTTCTAAAGCTGGCGAGTAAGACGCCTCGAAAGAGGATTTCTTCACAGATTGCGGGTGTAACGGCAAATATAAATAGGCTTAAAAAAATATTTAAACCTGATTTTTTAATATTCAATAATTCCTCCAGGTTCTCAGCGATTTTGGCGGCATCCGGAAACAGACGCGCCTGCAACTGAGCCACCCAGGCGGTTAGGACCAGGCCGCCGGCAGCCAGTAAAAGCGTTCCGACAAGTGCCAACGGATGAAACCTGCTCAAATGCAACGTCTTTTTAAAATTCACCTTGTTGTACCAGAGTACTACCACAATCGGCAAAAACAGGAGCAGCCATTCCGTCGCGAACACACCCCATTCCCTGAATTTCAGTTGAAGTAGCGAGCAAGCATAAAATAGCAAAATCATAATCAGGGTAAAAATTAACAGGGCACTCCCCGGTTGTAAAACGTCAGTAGCTGAAATTTGAGAACGGTGAAAAGAAAATTGCCAGCTTTTTCCCTCTGCAAATAAGACTGCTTCAGCGTTAAAAAAGCTTTGAAAAAATAATAATTGTTAACCCGGCAAAAATGGAATTAGAAATCAGCACGGAAAAAATTAATTCAGCCGAATAGTTGTTTAACAAAATTTCCTTGAACAGGAGGGAGACATTTAAAATCGGGATGAAAACTAAAATACCCTTTAATTCAATCCCTGGTGCGGTGGCGATTAAGGCCGGAAACATTAACAAAATATAAAGTGGTGTCACCAGGTTCTGGGCGTCTTTAAATGACCGGGCAAATATGGCCACCGACAGGACGGCGGCACTGAGAAACAGCGCCAGCGGAATAATCAAGAGCAACAGTAGCAAGAACACCGGCGGAGAGAAGGCAAATTCCAGCTTTCCGCTCATGATTCCCAATTGAATGAAACCCAATGAATAAGCCAGTGACATTGACAACAAATTGAGAATACCCGTGATCAAGGCAATGGTGGTCACGGTAAGGTATTTGCCCAATAGCAATTCCAATCGCTGCACGGGAACCGTCAGGATCGTTTCCAGCGTGCCGCGCTCTTTTTCTCCGGCCGTTAAATCAATCGCCGGATACATTGCGCCCAGTACCAGTGTCACAATTAATAAAGTGGGAATAATTGACCCGAAAAGCATGCCTCCCATTTTGGCCGGTGGCGCCATATTGATTGCGCGGATTTTAAGTGGCTCCAACAGGTCTAATGCCACGCCAGCCTCCTGCAGGCGCGCGACTTGAAGTTGGCGTTGGTAGTCTTCCACGAGCGCATTAAGACGGTCCTTCGCCAATCGGGAGCGGTCAACGGCCGCATCAAAATAGATCAACAGGGAATCACCGGTCTCGGAAGATTTTTGTTCCAGATACGCCTGAATCGCCCGGTTTTGTAAATCTTCGGCGGGATACGGAGAAACCAGCACTTCCAGCTCGCTGTTTGCCACTAACAAACTGTCTAAACCGATTGGCATTTCCGGAATATAGGCGATGACGCTTTTTTCCTTTTCTAACTGCTGGGTCCCCACCGCCATGATTTGACCGACGACGGCAAAAAGGACGGGGTACAAAAGAATGGGTACCAGAACCATCATCATCAGCGTTCGACGGTCACGGAGAGTGTCTTTTATTTCTTTTTTGTAGACGGTGACTACCTTTTTAAGCTGCATTCATTTCCCCCTTTTCCTGTTCAATGAAATCTAAAAAAATGTCGGCCAGGTGGTTTTTATCGCATTGCTGTTGAAAACCGGTGAGGGTATTAATGGCTAAGATTTTTCCCAAATGCATCAGGGCAATCCGGTGGCAAAGGAATTCGGCTTCTTCCATATAATGCGTAGATAAAATAATGGTCTTACCGGCCTGGGCTGCATTTCGAATAAACTGAATAATGGTCCGGCTGGTGAGAATATCCAGGCCCAGGGTTGGTTCATCCAGGATAAAAATCGGAGGATCATGGAGAATACAACGGGCAATTGAGGTCTTCTGGGTCTGGCCAGTGGAGAGTTTTTCAATACGTTGATGCACAAATTGGTGCATGTCGAGCAATTCAAAAATGGCTTCGCAGCGAGTGGCAATGGTCGCGGGAGCCATTTCGTGTAATTCACCAAAATATTGGAGCAGCTCGCGTGGCGTCAGGCGGCCATAAAGTTTTGTATTTCCCGAAATAAATCCAATCGATCGCTTCACCGCCTCGGACTGACGACAAATATCAAAACCATTTAAAAGGGCCGTTCCCTCGCTTGGTGTGAGTACCGTGGCCAACATTCGCAAAAAAGTTGTTTTACCAGCCCCATTTGGGCCCAACAGGCCAAAAATTTCACCCGGTTCAATGGTCAGTGTCGTTGGTAAGACCGCATTAATCTCACCGCGTTTCCGGTCCCAAAAGGTTTTACTCAATTCGACAGTTTGAATCATTTTTTATGACTTTCGCTGAATTAAATATTTGGATGCAGAATTAGGGCGTATCCGTTTAATGAAATGGCGCTTGTTTCGTCCAGCTTCAAATATGCTGCCTGAAGAGACAAGGTGTAGTAGAGACGCTCGGCCGTGCGTCTCTACTGAGTGATAATCGTTCATCTGACATTCCGGAAATTGTTATAAAGATCGAATTTTTCAAAGAAGTAACAAATTATTACATTTCGAAATTTAATTGAAAGATAAATAAGAAAATGATTAAAATAGTCAAGATAGACCAGGATTCAATCTTATATGCCAATAATTTTTTTTAATTATTCCTTGATTTAAAATTAAAATTTGTTACATTAAATATTATTGTATATCTGTTAGTCTAATAAATGCAATATTATGAATTTGATTTTTATAATTATTCATTCTAAAAATAATATTAACTCCATTCAAAAAAGAATCAGCAAAGAGGATTCACTTTTAAACAGGATGCGCCTCCAACTAACTCATTGTAAGATTTATTTAAAAGTTCTTTAACTCCATCAACGGTACTAGCGAGGTACAGATGCTAGAAATCATTGAGATTTTACTGGTCGAAGATAATCCCGTGGATATTGAACTCCTACAGCTTAGCATCAAAAATCATCAATTCAATTACAAGATTCAGGTAGCCCGAGACGGCGATGAAGCGCTAAGAATCCTGTATGGCGAAAATTACAATCAGCCCCGTCAACTTTACTATGGCCCAAAGTTGATACTTCTGGATGTTAAATTACCCAAATTAGACGGCCTCGAAGTGCTAAGAAAAATCAAAGAAAATCCCCGGACCCGCGTTATCCCGGTGGTCGTGCTTACTTCTTCGAAAGAGGAACAGGATATGATGCGGAGCTATCAACTCGGAGCGAATAGCTACATTTCGAAACCAGTTGATTTTGGCGAGTTTAAAAACATTATTAAACAACTGATTACTTATTGGCTATTGGTGAATGAAATGCCAAATTAATCAATGTGCCTGTTGATCAATACATTTGCCAAAACTATTTTGTTTAACCTTCATCAATATATCGAAAGTAAATATATTTAATAACCTTATGTTGAATTCAAGTAAGTTTTGACAAATGTTTTTCCCATGAAACCAACCGATTCATGAATGCCTTGGAAAACTGATTTGAAAAGCACCGGCTTTCAACGTGATGAATTGAGAGAGTAAACCCACAATTATCCCGGTAAAAACACTCCCCAGTAACATGAGCGGCATGAAGTAAAAAATTTCTACCTGCTTCACCAGGACAAACGCCGCCAGTGTCAGTTGAGCCAGATTATGAAAAAAGGCACCCACTACACTGATCCCAATCATACTGAAATGGTTTTTTCCCCATTGATAGGTAATCCCCATAAAACAAACCGCGCTCAAGCCACCACCAACCGACAGAAAAAAAGCCGGATTAAAAATGGTACCTAAAATCAAGGCACCCAAAATAACCCGGAAACTGGTCACAAGCAACGCGGCTGGCCAACCATACCAATAAAGTGCCAGCAGACTGGCTACATTGGCTAATCCGGGTTTGGTCCAGGGAAACGGACGCGGCAGGAAGCTTTCGAAAATAAATATGATTAAACCAACCGCCACGAGCACGGCCAGGTGAATTTTTTTCTGAGTCGCGGTGCGTTCAAAATTCAATACCATTCTTCACTCCGTAATCACATCTAACGAAATCGTTTTGGATTCGCCTTCGATTTTTATCACCACTCGATTGGGCACACAGACTAACATTTGCCCCACGCGCTGGATACTGCCCATTTTCTGGCAAATCTTATTGGGGCAGGCTGAATTTTGAATCTCCACCCGCTGTTCCCGAATTCGAACAACCGTTTTGCCCAGTGGGCCCTCAACGGTGAGTAACCGTTCGTGCGCCAAGGCCAGACGCGCAAACGGTTGGCCTTCAACCCAAATTACGACCCAGCTTCCGGTTTCGGTGAAATAACGAATCAGGGCAAAGCTAAAAAGGCTGAGGGCAATGAGAGCAAAAATTAATAACTTATCAGCAGGGGTAAACCAATGTAATATATTTTTAAATGTTCCGGTTTTCATGTTAACGTAATCGTTTCAGGGCTTCAATCCGTTCCTGGGCCCGTTTGATATATTCCTGGGCATCCTGGTGCTTACGATTATATTGCAGCACTCTTTGCCATTGTCGTATCGCTTCCTGATAGTTTTCTTCAGCATAATAACTCATTCCCAGATTAAAATACTCCTCCACGATTTGGTTCAATCGAGCCTGGCATTCTTCAATTTTCCTGAGCGCATTGACATCTTCGGGACGCGTTTCAATGACTTTTTGAAAACAGTTCATTGCCTCCAAAAAATTTCCCTGAGAGAAATAGCGATTACCCATCTGGGTTAAGCTGTCAGCGCCAATCAGCGACAACGTTTCCTGATATTTTTCGTGAGCCAGTTTTTCATTGCATTTCAATTGCATCATTTTTTCAAAACTTTCCAGCGCGGCTTCCCAATTTTTTTGCTGGAGAAAATGTAAACCATTCTGGTATAATTGTTCACATTCTTGACTATGAATCGAACTAATCCGTCGTAAATAGCCATTCGCGTTCTGTTCATAAGATTTTAAATCAGGATGCAAAGTGGCGACAGCAATCACCTCCTGAAACACATTTTCGGCTTCAATGAATTGACGATTATCAAAATAATTTTTTGCCCGTCGGTAGCGCTGTTTGACGTAGGCAATAACATCGGCCTGAGTACGTTGTATTCCCAGCCGCGCCTCGTGATGATCGGGAGCCAGTTCCAATACTCTTTGATAAAAACGATAAGCGCGGACTTTTTTATTTTGTTCAAAATTTCTTCTGGCCTGGATTAATAAATCCTCAACCTGTTTTTCCATTTGGGCTTGATTTTTTTGAATCTGTTCGATCAGGCTTTGATAGCGTTCCTGAATCATTTCAGACTGTTGATCATATTCCAGGGCGGTTTCGTATTCCTTTTTTGCGCGCTCGAAATCCTTTTGTTTCTCAAAGCCCCAGGCCCGATAAAAATGAATTTGGGCTTTGGTGCGAAAAGAATCAGCAATTTGGGTTAGATATTGTTTGGCATCACGATGGTTTTCTCGAATCAGTAAAATCGCCTTAAACATTCTTTCGGCGGTTTTTAAATCTCCCTGCGAAAAGTTCAGGACGGCCTGGTCAAAGAATCGCTCAATAAAATCATCAACGTGCGGCTTAATCAATTTCAGATTCGTTCGGGCACGTTCAGAAAACGGATCAATCTGTAAAATTTTTGAGTAATGATACGCCGCTGAAATGTAATTTTTTCGCGATTGACTTTTAGTCGCTTCGGCATACAATGAATCAATCGTGCGGTCTTCCTGAGATTTCCGTTTTTCTAAATAATGAATCAAACCTGCAATCGAATCATTCTGGGCGTCGTAGCAAATCGCCTGGCGGTACTCGGCTAAAGCCTGACGATAATATCCCCGTTCCACCCGCTTCTGTCCTCGTAAAATGTGCTCCTGTGCCAATTGACACGCATTTTTTCCTAAAACCATCCCCAATGAAATCTGGACGGACTGGGTATAATTCCAGTAAACACAATCTATCGTGAAATTTAAACCGCTATATCGTAATCCACCCGCAAGCTGTTGTTGATTAAAATCTTTTGAGCCGACATAAATCAGGTAATGCTCGTTTATGCGAGCCCCCAGACCAAGATGAAAACTCGGCTCCGGTTGCTGGAGGTGAAATGCAGTATTTAAAACCATTCCCGTTCCGAAATTCTCATAATACATACCGCAGCGAATTGAATGACGAATACGTGGATTATCCACCGGCAGATTTACAAAATTCACCCCAAAGGAGAGGGCACTGTTTTGAAAAAGTTGTTTAATGGTGGGAAAGCGCTGGAAAAAAAGATTGTCGTCCGGAAGTTGATAATATGTACTTAAATCAAACGTTGACTGGGTAATTTGCCCGACAGTGTGAAAATTGACATTAATTCCTAGCGCCATTTGATTAAGAAATTTATATCCCCAGGCCACGCTGGAGGTACTTAAATAGGGATTAAGCCGGTGAGGCGCTGAAAAAGCCATTCCAAAAGTACCATAATTCGGAAAGAATGCGGATGCCCCCAAATAATTAATGCGATAAGGTGCGTCAACACTCAGAAAAAGCTGTTTCGAAGTGACAAAGGCTAAGGCGGCCGCATTCCAGTAAATCGTTGCCGAATTTGAACCACCTCCCACCAGTGAACCACCCATTCCAACAGCCGCGGCACCTGGCGTAATATCGATATGTCCGCTTTGTGAGAATGTCGCTGCAGAGTGGAAAAAAAGAAGCACAATGATGATGATTTGCTGTCGGACTCTCATGAAGTGTTACCTGAAAATATGCAAATGGAACAATATAATCCTGAATGAATGCGCATGAAGCCAATCCTCACAGAAAGACGGTCAGGTTACCAGATTTTATTTATTCACGATTATAGGCGATTTCAAAAACATTTACCGGGCGATTCCGACCCTTCAACTGAATCGGCTCCAGTTTCTTAATTGGTAAAATACCATTGACTTGTGCAATAAAGTCATAAGTAGCAATAATTTGCTTCGGTTTCGCTTTCGCACATAAATGGCTCCCCAAATTCACAATACTGCCAATGACGGTACAATCCTTGCGATCGCGAGAACCGATGTTACCCAGCACGGCATCCCCGTTACTGAGTCCAATGCCGACTTCTAATATTTGTTTTTTTTCCTGGCGTCGTTTTCGGTTTAATCCCGAAATTGCTTTTTGAATTCCAACGGCAGTGGCCAGCGCATCTTTTTCGTGGTGTTCGCCTTCAAAGACACCCATTACCTGATCGCCAATAAATTTATCAACAATCCCATTATTCTGTTCAATAATCTCGGCCTGTAAATCCAGATAGATGTTAATCAGCTTCACAACCTCTTCGGGTGGATTATTTTCGGCGACGAGTGAAAAATTTCGCACATCCGAGAATAAAACACTAATCGATCGCTTTTGACTTTCACGCGGTAATTCGGTCGCATTACTGTGTTCTTTAATCATGCGGACGGTGGCTTTGGAAACAAATTTTTGCATTTCCAATTTTTCACGCAGGCCAATTACCATTGAATTAAATTCCTGGACCAGTCGGCCCAGTTCATCATTCGATTTTTTGGGAATTCTAATATTTAAATTTCCCCGCGCGATTTGTTTGGCACCTTCTGATAATAATTTTATTTGCAACGTCATTTTTTGAGACAGGAAATAAATTCCAATAATCGAAAGAAGAATAATGATCACCGCGAACAGAATGATTAAGCGTTGCGCCTGGGCGATTGGTTTTAATACCTGCTTTTTGGAAAATCGAAACTCAAGCGTCCCAATCTGCACATCCTCTTGAATATTTTTAATAACAATCGGGCTATAATATTCATAATAAAGTTCTGATTCAAATATTTCCCAATCGCGAATGGCTTTGATACTGTCAAATTTAGCGGGGATCAGCATGGAATCAATATGAGTCGCTAACGGCAAGCTTACCACTATTTTACCACTGCGGTCAACCACTCGAATCGATTTTAGACCGGAGATACCCGCTTTTTGCATTAGAAAAACCGCTTCTGAAATCGGGGCTATTTTGTTCACCAGTAAATGACCACTAATCGATTTCGAAAGACTTTTCATATTGACCACACACAACTCATCCAGATGCTTCCGGAGAATTTGTTTTCCGTATTGCAGCACAAACATACTAAAAGTAACCACAACAATCAATACAATACCAGTGAGGATCAGGTTCAGTTTGATTAAAATCGGGAATGAACGAAAGCTTGTTTTAATCCGGGTAAATTTTTGACTAATGAAAGAAGCGGTGGTTAAGGATTTTTGGAAGAGGGTCTTTTTAAGGATACCCAATTTTTGGAGAATAATCCAAAATTTCTTCTTGATATCATCCCAGCTTTTCTCAAGAAAATTCAGAATATTTTTTATCTTTTGCCGGGCAAGCGCATTGGCCTTTTCTGACAATGGTGCCTGGTCGGGCGATGAATGTAAAGGAAAATGCTTTGCCAAGATAATATTCTCCTTCAAGACTTTTTGGGATTACTCTATTGAAAATTAATTGTTAGAATATTTTTAAACCTGCTTCAGGCAAAAATGTTTTGTTGATCAGGAAGACTCAATAAAAATAAATTTATAATCAGACCAGCAAGGGGATTACATCATTTTAAATGACTAAAATTTAGTAAATAATAATCCGCATCAATCAACATCATCATATTCCAGCTTACTCAACCAAAATACTTTCCACTTTCATCGGGGCATCCGGGTTTTGCTTTTCAAGACGACGAAAAAAGATAATCAAATAAGCCACCAGGATCACCAACACAATATAAATGATGATAGTTCTTCGGCTGCTGGGAGTGCGCGAGCCACTTCGTGAAAAATCAAATTGTGACCGCCGTTCAATTTTTTCCCCATCTTGAGAATAGCGAGGCTGATAATTAAAACCACGCGGTTTTCTTTTTCCGAATAACATTTTAAACACCTACCTTTTTGAAAAATTTGCTAATCGTTCACAAACAAGGTCTTGCATGTTTGAAACCATTGAAGTTGGTACCGTATAATTATTGCAGGTCATTGAAAAGACAAGGTCTTCACCATCGCGCGTGGTGAGATAACCAGAAAGCGCCTTTACGCGATTCAAGGTACCCGTTTTTGCCCGGATATTATTTTCAGCTAAAGTGCCCCGCATTCGTCCTCTTAGCGTACCATCAACACCCGCCACTGATAGAGAATTATAAAACACCTCGAAATGAGGATGTCGATACAGATAGCGTAAAATGGTAATCACCTGCAACGGTGATAAAAGATTAAGGCGGGATAATCCCGAACCATCCGAAATAGCAGTCATTTCCGGGTCGATTCCAATCTGACTTAAGAAAGTCTTTATCACCTCAATGCTCCGGGGATAGCTTCCCACGCCATTGAATTGCCTGCCAAGCGTCCGCAGTAATAATTCCGCCCATAAATTCTGACTATCTTTATTGGTCTTTTTAATGAGCTCGCTTAATGGCGGAGAAGTGTGTCGAATGATTCGATTGGAATCACTGGGGTCATAATTGTAACCGGCTAAATCATCAATATCAAAAGCCTGGCCTTTTACTTCCAGACCTTCATTTACCAGGACATCTTTGAATACCGAAACAAAATAAAGCGTTGGGTTTTCGATAGTAGCATGATCTTTAATGGTGTTGCTATTTATGGCAATTGAACCAGAAACCATTAATTTATTGGTGCCACGTACTCGTTCAAAATATACGTGAGTTTGCTGATTATTTTCAACAGTAAATACCTCGTTTGTAATTTGAACATAATTCGTTCTCGGAAAGGTCTCAATTGTCGCCAGTTTACCGATTGAATCAGCCGGTGAAATATAAAGGTCCAGACAATTATCATTGAATGAAAGGGCAGTATTTTGAGCCGCGTACCATTCAGATTCATCATTCCAGGCCCAGCCATGGCCTAATACCTGGTCAGAAAAACAGTTATCATCACCCACAAGATGGCCTTCAATCGTTTTAATGCCTTTATTTTTAATTTCCCCGGCCCATTCTTTAAATATCTGGAGCATGGCATCCCTTTTCCCAGAATTCACAAAATGTCCGCCAATACCCGGATCGCCCGAACCACGAACAACAAGGTCGCCTACCAATCGTTCATCAGAAATCTTCTGTCCATTTAAAAAAATATCGGTCTGGTAGACGAAATCGGGCCCCAGCTTAACCAGCGCCACCGCAGTTGCCAGTAATTTCATATTTGAAGCGGGAATAAAACCTTTATTGGCATTCCGTAAATATAAATATTCTCCTGTCTGTAAAGATTGAATCGCTACGCCCCAAAAGGCATTGGCAAAAGCCGGGAACTCAAAAATTTCGGTTAATTCACGCTGTAATCGGTCTCGGGGAGATTCCGTTTCAAGTTGTACCGATGGTCGCTGCGAACAGCCAACTGTTAAAAGAATGATGAGTGCCACTACTTTAACCAAACCATATTGCCAATGTATCTGCAAAATTATCAACCTCCGCACGTATTTTATCTGCTTACGCCGTCAATTCTCTCCTCGAAACGCCCAATCCCGGTTTATCAGGAATGATTATTTGACCTTTATCGATTTGAATTCCCACATAAGGATCGTCCTTTAATAGCAAATGGCCATCCAGGTCCAGGTAATCACAGAGGGGGGCAATTTGAGCCGCGGCGGTAATTGCCAGGGACGACTCGATAAAACAGCCTAACATAACCAACAGCCCCAGTGTCCGTGCCAGGTGAATCATTCTAAGAGCCGCTGTAATTCCCCCGCACTTCATGAGTTTAATGTTGATGCCGTCAAATACACCCGCCAGCTTGATAAGATCTGGCGCGGTTTTAACACTTTCATCAGCAAAGATGGGCATGTTCACCCGCGCCTTTAACCACTGCGTCCCCTCAAGATCATTTGCCAGAAGCGGTTGTTCCACTAACAGAACCTTTTGTGTTTCCAGCCACTTAATTTTTTCTAAGGCTTCCTCGCGATTCCAGCCTTCATTCGCATCCACAATAATCGGCTTGTGGGTTACCTGACGGATATTTTCGATAATTTGAAAGTCATCTATTGTTCCCAACTTGACTTTCAAAATCGGGAATTCGTTCGCTTCGGCCAATTTTTGGGAAAGAACATCTAAAGTATCGATTCCAATTGTGTAAGAAGTGACCAGAGCCGTTTTTTGAATATCGATACCCAGTAGCTTCCAGACCGGTATTTTCAGGCGTTTGCCAATCCAATCGTAAAGGGCGATATTGACAGCCGCTTTTGCCGCGTAATTTCCGGGTAGTTGCGCCTCAAAAAGCTCGTGGTAAGTCTCAATAAAATAGGGTTCTAATTCGAGCATCGTCTGGATTTTTTTTAAGGCAACTGGAACAGACCGAGAATCTTCATGGTAGAATTTTGAAGGTGCGGCTTCACCAAGACCGGTAATACCGTCATGCTGTAACTCAAGAATAATATTTTCTGCCCAGATTTTAGCGCTATTCGCGACGCGGAATATATGCTTAACGATTAATCTTTGGGTATGAAATTTAAGCTCCAATTAATCATCTCCAGATCAAAACGCAAAAAGAGGAAAGTTAAAATAATCAAAATTAACAAAATTGTCAAGTTTTTTTTAAAGTTAAGGCATCAAAAATTTTTTATGTTTTTCAATAACTTAAAGAGTTCTTATCCGAATTCTTTTTAGCTTCTTACACATTCTTTATTGAACAACCTTTCAAAAATTTTCTGACCATAACTTATCAAGATAAAAAAGATTTTTTAACGGATCTGAATGATTTTTAAAATTCACCTAAATCCTCTCTTAAAAGAAAGCACTTAAAGGTTGAATCTCAAAACCATTCTATTAGTAGTATTTTAAGTGAATTGATTACCGTAACTCTTACCTGAAGGAGAAAATGATTTGAAAACAAGTGAATTCGAACGCCTGGTAACGCTCATGGCCCAATTACGCGGTGAAAATGGTTGCCCCTGGGATCGCGAGCAAACGCATCAATCATTACGGCAGTACTTGTTAGAAGAGACTTACGAAGTGCTGGAAGCCTTGGATGAAAATGATTATGAAGAACTTAAATGCGAATTGGGTGATTTGTTACTTCAGATTGTCTTTCACGCCCGGATTGCTGAAGAACGAGGTGACTTTGATATTTGGGATGTGGCCAGGTGTATTAACGAAAAACTGATTCGGCGCCATCCACATGTTTTTGGAGACCTTGCCTTGAATTCCTCCGAAGAGGTGGTGGTGAATTGGGAAAAGATTAAAATGAAAGAAGGGAAAACAAGTGTCATTGACGGTGTGCCTAAGGCGCTGAGTAGCCTCTTACGGGCTTTTCGAATTCAAAAAAAAGCGGCGCAAGTAGGCTTTGATTGGACCGAAGTGGCGGAAGTGTGGCAAAAAATAAGAGAAGAGGAAAAGGAATTAACCGAAGCGATTCAGGAAAATAATCCGTTGAAAATTCAGGAGGAATTTGGTGATTTGCTTTTTTCATTAGTAAATCTGGCTCGTTTTATTAAAGTGAACCCGGAAGATGCGCTAAGAAACACGATTAACAAATTTATTTATCGTTTTCAATTAATTGAAAAAAAATTATCCGAACAGGGGAAATCAATGGAAGCGTGCACGCTTCAGGAAATGGATCAAATCTGGGATTCAATTAAGTACCAGGAAATAACGAATCAATAAGAATCAAGAACGCCGTGCTAAAAAGGAATTAATATTTGAGTGGTTACAAATATTATATTTTTTTTCTATTGACATCCTCAATTTGATTTTGTAATTTATAAATATAACTCATTAATATTTAAGGCATTTAATCGCATAGAACCATTCAATTTTCACTAAATAAATCTATTTTTAGTGAACATCTGTCAATAGCGTAATTTCTTAATGATGATTAATAAATTGATATATTTCACCTAACTCGTAAGTAAAAGCGAAAATGCAGTCAGAGCTCGCCAATTTAAGTCCGATTCGTGTCCTGCTAGGCATTAACGATGAGAACTTTCAGGCAATAATTATTCGAGAATTTGAAAACACGTTGCGTCATTTCAGGATTGATAGTGTCGCAAATAACGATGAATTTAATCAGCAAATACAACAAAACAATTATGACCTATTTATACTGGATTTGACAACATTCAATGTCGATGAACGAAGTTTGATTGAACTTGATCTTCGTTTAAATCAAAGTATTCCGATGGTCTTACTGAAAGAACCATCGGACAGTCAAATTCATTACCCGGAGCTGGAAAATAATGCGATTGATATCGTTATCAAAAGTCCTCAGTTCATTAAAAAATTGCCTTTAAAAGCTTTTTGTTTTTCAACGAAGTATAAGCTTCAGAAAAAACAGGAGTTAATTCTTTACTATTTTTTAGACGAACAAAAATTAGCAACAATTGGCAGTCTCACCGGTGGCATTGCTCATAATATCAGTGCCCCCCTTACGGGCATCATTGGCTACGCTGAATTAATCAAAATAGCGTGCCCAGAGCTAGAAGAAGTCGATTCAATTATTCAACAGGCGCGACGGATTGATGAGATTGTAAAAAATTTGATGTTGAAGACCCGTCAACTGCAGGATAAGAAAAAAATCCGGTTTAGTTTAAATGATTTATTAAAAAAGGAAATCGAGTTTTTAAAAGCTAATCTGACTTTTAAACACGAAGTCATCAGAGAATTTCAATTTGATGATACACTTCCCCCAATCGAAGCCATTTACAGTGATATTGCTCAAAGCATTATCAATATTCTAAATTTTGTCATTGACGCTTTACGGAATTCAGAAACCAAAAAACTGCTGCTTAAAACCGCTTTTAATAATGAACAGGTGGTTCTAGAGATCAATTGTGTGGGTGTCGAACTTTCTTCTGAAAAATTCTCACAGTTTTTAGAAACCGATAAATTAACAGCCGATTTCGGGCCTCCAGCCGATTGTGAGATGTGGAATCACTTGAATATCGGGTTACTTAGTGCTTTAACGACGCTGGCGCAAAATGGGACAACCGTCGAAATGTTTGCGGCACCAGCCCAGGGAACAACCATTTTGGTTAAATTTCCGGTCGCGCCAAAACTCAATGTCATTTAATGTAGTAATCTTTAGGGACGTAAAATGGATTTTAAAATCTTAATTGTGGATGATGAAGCGGTGATTCGCAATGTCATTCAACGCGTTTTAAACAAAGAAGGGTACCAGGTCGAAGTTGCCGAGACAGGACGTCAGGCACTGGCGTTGGTGGGTAAATTTATGCCCGACTTAATGCTTTTAGATGTCGTTCTCGATGATATGAATGGCGTCGAAGTCCTTTCAGAGATTAACCGGCGGAATTTGGATATTATTACCATCATGATAACGGCGCATCCCAATGTTGAAACTGCCGTCAACGCAATGAAAAAAGGTGCTTACGATTATATCCAGAAACCCTTTATGATTGAAGAACTGGTTCTGTGCATCCGAAAAGCCCTCGAAACCCTCAAACTCAAAAAGGAAGTTGAAGAACTCCGAAAATTACAAATGGAGAAAAACAACTTCACCAAAATCATTGCCAATAGTCCGGAAATGCAGGCGGTCTTGCTGGAAGCCAAAAAATATGCTAAAACCGACGTCACAACGCTGATTGAAGGTGAAAGCGGTACGGGGAAAGAAATAATTGCCGAATATATTCATTACCTGAGCGAGCGAGTGGCGAAACCGTTTGTTGCCATTAATTGCGGAGCGATTCCCCAGACTTTATTAGAAAGCGAATTGTTTGGTTATCAAAAGGGAGCTTTTACCGGGGCCAGTAAAGAGGGAAAGCAGGGTTTCATTGAAAAAGCAAATAACGGTACGCTGTTTCTGGATGAAATCAATTCATTGCCTCAGTCGGCGCAGGTGAAACTGCTCCGCGTGCTTGAAAATCGAGAGTATTACCGGATTGGCGATCCGGTGGTCCGCAAAGCTGACATCCGAGTGATTACGGCTTGTAATGTGTCATTAGAGCAGGAAGTCAATGAAGGTAATTTTCGTGAGGACCTTTATTTTCGACTGAATATTGCCAAAATTAAAATTCCGCCTTTGCGGGACCGCAAATCAGATATTATCCCGCTGGCAAAACATTTTCTGGATCAATCCAATAAAGTATTCAAAAAAAAGATAATCGGATTTAATCCGCAGGCTGAGAACATCCTGCTCTCGCTTCACTACAAGGGCAATGTGCGGGAGCTTCGTAATCTCATCGAAAAAGTGGTGATTCTGACCAGCAATGACAAAATAACCGGCGAAGACCTGGCCCTGGCCGGGATTGAACCCGGCGATAAATCATTCCACATTCGTGTCAGGCTCAATAGTGAAAAGCAAAGCGATAATGTCATTCAGGAAACAATTAAGAACATTATTTTAAAAACCCTTGAAATCGCAAAAGGTAACAAGACAAAAGCTGCCGAGTTGTTAGGAATTCCCAGAGGAACCCTGCGTCATTATCTCTCAAAGTGAATTAAGAACCCCAGCGGCTATATTTGGCCAATCTCATAAAAATCAATAATAATTTAATTTACCTATAATTAGGCACTGTGCATTTTCTTATCGCAACCGGTTACGGCCAAATACAGCCATTTTGGACTTAATTTTTCCCTTAAAATCTCACCCGATCTCTTTACTCCCGGTCATCTTAAAAAAAGAGTCAGAAATTGTCTTCTGTTTTTTAATAAGTTAGCTAAGAATTAATTCGAGTTGATTTCCCATTTTATGATTTGGCATAATCTTCGCTAAAAGAATAACCAGAACGTCCCTATTTAGTTCGCAATGAGTTAGTTGGTTAGTTGGTTTCTGGGCGCGATGATAACCCGAATCACGCTAGAGCTATCCGTTGGAGCCATCCAGCGGATAGCTTCTTTTTTTTAATCTCATTCAATTTATAAATTTTACTCCAAACCCTCTCTTAACATTTTGTTAGGGACGATTCTTAAAAATATTTGTGAATGTTTCCGACTGCATCTGTGTTTGATATTATTCCCCCCTCATTTTAAAATCCTGAAAAGGGGTGCGAAGAAAAATTTGGGGGAATATTTCTGACAAAATCCTTTCATAAAATCGAATCCAATTCAATAAATTCTGGTGGGGAAAGCTGTTTTCAGCGGCGTCATCGTCCAGGTCATTCAATCATATATTGAGTATTTAACCTGATAACGGGGTGAGATCAAATGATTAAACGGAAACCGCAAATTCTATTGTCTTCACTGGGGCATTGGTTTTTGTATAATTGCCTCCTGATGATAAGTTCATTAGTCCTGCCCGAAAAAACGGCCGCTATACTCTGGATAAATTGCTCAATTTATTTTTTAATCGGATTATTGTCGCTCAAAATAATCGTATCTGATCAATTCAATAAAGATATTTTTACCAATATTGGCATCCTTTTTATCTGGATTTCTCTGTCACAATTAGCCGCTTGCTGGCTGCATAAATTGGTAAATGATCCCACGACATTAATAGGTATCAAATTCTATCAAATCTTTTCTGTTCCTTTTTTCAGTGCGTTTGCAATTATTTATCTTGCCTTAAAGTATCTCTTTCAAAAATGCCCGATTATATTTTTGTATCTGATAACATTTTTAATTACGAGTGTTATCGTCGTATTCAATTTAATGCCTGGGTGGCATTATATTCAATTTGAACAGGTAGCAGAAAATGCCTACATTAAAATGAGCCTTTTTAGAATAAATATCTTAATTCTGCTTTTTATTTTAGTATATGCCTTCAAAGTGTATGTCAATGATCGACCAACCGGAGAATATCTTCATCTTTTAGTCGTGGGATTTTTCTTCTGGGTGATAAATAACTTATTGGGGAATCTGCCGTCTTTTTTTTCAGCCGTTCAATCAACAGCCAATCAATATCTTTTATTCATCAATTTGATATTTCTGGGCATGATTTTACTCAAAAAATTGAATTACTCAACTTCTGAATTTAGCAAGTTTTATGAACAACAGATTTATGGTACGGGAAAAATCGGCGATGTGGCCATTCAAAGAAGAGGGAAGGCGAATATCAATTTTTATATTGAACTTGGCAATCAAATCTTTCAAAAACGGAGAAATATTACTTTAATTTTAGGGGGGTGGGTCGTTATTCATACCGCCATCAAAATACCGACTTATTTAAGCCTAAACTTTTCAATCAATTTTGTCTGTATTATTTTATTATTCCTTTTTTCATTTCATTTATTTCAAAGACGTCAGCGGCGAGGAAATCTGATTCACAATTAAGGTTCCTTACGAAAGTGTTTTCTTAGCCGTTCACAAGTGTCCATCAGTCCTTCTGAGATAACCTTCGTGTGGCTCGTTACCGGCATAAAGTTAGTGTCGCCATTCCAGCGGGGAACAACATGAAAGTGAAGATGCTGCGCAATTCCGGCACCGGCAACACTTCCTAAATTCACTCCAATATTAAATCCCTGGGCCGACATTTCGGCTTTAATAATTAAAGTAGCTTGCTCGGTTAAATTCATGATTTCAAGTTTTTCTTCGACGGTGAGTTGATTGAATTCAGAGAAGTGCCGGTAAGGGACGATCATGAGATGTCCATTGTTGTAAGGGTAATAATTCAGAATGATATAGCAGGTTTTTCCGCGATATGCAATTAAATTCTTTTTATCATCATTTTCCATTGGCTTTGAACAAAAAATACACTGACTATCATCTCTGGCGGTACCAATGTATTCCATCCGCCAGGGTGCCCATAAAAAATCCATGTTGCCTCCATCAATCATTTTCCAGTGACTCGAAAAAGCGCTTTATGTTTTTTCTAACGCAAGTGCAATGAATAAGCAGGAATAATGAAAACGGAGCCAGTAAAAATAACCAACTCCGTTGATAGTTTATTTTCAATTAAAATTACTGCACCCCGACTAAGAAATGCTGCGGGTGCTTTTTAAAAATTTAATCGACTATTGCTACTTTTCTTGTTGGTAGGCGTCAATAATTTTTTGTTGAATTTCAGCCGGTACTTCTTCATAATGTGAAAAAGACCGCCGGTGTAATCCTCGCCCCTGGGTTAGTGAACGGAGAGAGGTTGAATATTTGTAAAGTTCCGCGAGTGGTACCTTTGCCCTGATAATTTGAAATGGCCCTTCAGCATCCATTCCCGAAATTTTACCCCGCCGACTGGAAATATCGCCCATAACATCACCCATATATTCTTCCGGAACGGTGACCTCGACGTCATAGATGGGTTCCAGCAACACCGGTTTGGCTTGCAGGAAACCTTTTTTGAAGCCCATTGAAGCGGCGATTTTGAAAGCCATGTCCGAAGAGTCAACAGAATGGTAGGAACCATAATAGACAGCTACTTTCATGTCAACGACTTTATGTCCGGCTAAAACACCTTCTTCCATTGCTTCACGGATGCCCTTTTCGACCGCCGGAATATATTTTGATGGAATTACGCCACCGACAATTTCATCACTAAATTCAAAACCAGAACCGCGTGGTAAAGGCTCAAGTCGCAGATGACAATCGCCATATTGTCCACGTCCACCAGACTGCTTTTTATATTTACCCTGGATTTCGACTTTGGCCCGAATGGTTTCTCGATAAGGAATGCGTGGTTCCATTGTATCAACTTCCACGCCGAATTTTTCCTTCAGCCGCTTAACGGCAATGTCGAACTGTGCCTCTCCCTGACCCAGCATTAATAATTGCCGGATTTCCGTATCATAATGCACTACGAAAGTCGGGTCTTCTTCGTGGATTGAGGACAAGGCATTGCTAATTTTTTCTTCATCGCCTTTGGTTCGGGGTACCAACGCAGTTCGAATAACCGGTTCCGGGAATTCTATTTTTTCCAATAAAATGGATTTCTTTTTATCACAGAGGGTATCGCTGGTATGGGTATTTTTTAATTTAACCACCGCCCCGATGTCGCCTGCCTGAATAACCGGGGCATCTTTACGGGTTTTACCACACATAAAATAAATTTGACCAATTTTTTCAGTGGAACCACGCAAGGCATTTAAGACATCCATTCCCGATTTCAGTGCTCCGGAATACACCCGAAAGAATGACAATTCACCCACATGTTGCTCTGCAACCGTTTTGAAAACCAGTCCGGAGAAAGATTCGTTAACATCCGGTGTTAGTTCAATTTCATCCGTAGTGCCGGGTTTTTGTCCTTTAATACGACCGCTATCAGCCGGTGAGGGGCTAAATTCGATAATCATGTCCATCAGGCGCTGACTTCCCATATTCGCGGTTGCCACGCCGCACAGCAACGGAATAATATTGCGATTAATAACTTCTTTTCTAAGCCCCTGTTCCAACTCTTCAGCTTCCAATTTTTCAGTTTCAAAATATTTTTCCATCAACGCTTCATCATTTTCAGCAATTGATTCTTCTAGCTGTTTTCGAAGTTCACTGGCTTTTTCCTGCAAATCAGCAGGAATGTCGTCTTCGGAATATTTCCCACTGGTATCTGTGGCATAAGTGAGCATTTTCATTTTTATCAAATCAATGACCGCTTTAAAATTTTCTCCTTCGGTAATCGGAAATTGAACCGGAACTACCGCCGACCCAAAGCGTTCACGGGCCATTTGAATGGCCTGTTCAAAATTGGCGTGCTCTTTATCCATTCGGTTTACAAAGATAAAAGCCGGTAGCTGAAATCGTTGGATGATGCGCCAGGCCGATTCGGTACCCACTTCAACCCCCGCCGTGGCATTCAATAGAATAACCGCCGCATCAGCTACTCGCAACGAACTAATCACTTCACCAATAAAATCAGAATAACCGGGGGTATCCAGGATATTTAATTTATGGTTTTTCCATTCAGCATAAGCCAAGGCGGTACTAATCGTTATTTTCCGTTCAATTTCTTCTGAACTATAATCGGTAACAGTGGTCCCATCATCAACCGTTCCTAACCGCGTGGTTACGCCAGCGGAATAAAGCATTGATTCCACCAACGATGTCTTCCCTACATCTCCATGTGAAACCACGCCGATATTTCTGATACGGTCTATTGAATAATCTTTCACCATCGTCCTCCTTAAAAAAATCTTATCTATAAGATGTATCTGGTAATTATTTATAGTTTAAAATCATGAACTTATCGAAAATGGTTAATTTTCTTTTAAGCGGTATTTCAGAATTCTGCCGGTAGGGCTTTTAGGCAATGCTTGCAAGAATTGAACATATTTTGGACATTTATAAACTTCCAATCGTTGTCGACAATAATCAATGATTTCCTCAGCGGTTACATTCGTTTCGGGTTGTAAGATGACACACGCTTTGACTTCTTCGCCATGAATTTCTTCTGGGACCCCAATCACTGACACTTCTTTGATATTCGGATGGGTTAATAAATGACTTTCAATTTCTTTGGGAAATACGTAAAAACCATCTTTTAAAATAACATTCTGTTTTCGTTCAATAATATAAAGATAACCCAGTTCATCAATTTTACCCAGGTCACCCGTACGCAGCCAACCATCAGGAATGGCGGCCATTGTTTCTTCAGGTAGTCCCGGGTAAGCTTTCATGAGACTAGGCCCTTGAACCAGAATTTCACCAATTTCATTCTCGTTTAATAAATTATTGTGATTGTCAACGATTTTAATATAGACATTTTCAATTGGTAAACCAACTGAACCTTTTCGACGCTCTCCGTTGGTTCGATTCAATGTCACTAAGGAAGTTGCCTCACAAAGTCCGTAGCTCTCAAATAATTTGGGGCCAAATTTTTCCTCGAATCGATTATAAATCTCACGATTAAAAATATCACCATAAGCAATACAATATTTCAAGCCCATGAGATCTTCCGGTTGAATCGCCTCATCTAAAAATGAATGATACAGGGCAGCATTTCCCAGCAAAACAGTCGCTTGTTGAGTTTTAATTAACTCTGCCAATGCCTTTGGATTGAACATCGGGTGTAAAATTATCCTGGCACCGGCGATGAACGCGCTGTTTAGTAAAATCGTTTGAGACACGGCCAGGAAAAGCGGCATTGCGGCAACAAAATTATCAGCGGAATTGATCATAAAGGCATTTCGAAAGGCCTGACAATTCATTGCGAGTGCCTCGTGGGAAAGTTCAACCGGTTTTGGCTCACCTGAATTACCGGCGGTAAAAACAATCAGCGCCGTATCTTCATTACGGATTTCTACTCGCGGCGCAGTTGCTTTTGAGGTCGCGATGAGTTTGGTAAAATGAATGCATTTCGGCGGTATTCGTTCCCCTAGAACAATGAGATGAATATTTTCATTGTTCGCGATCCTAAGAACCTTATTTAAGAAATTACCCTCAACAATTAAGGCGGTGGGCTTTATTTGCAGAATCTGTTTTTCTAATTCTTCTTCTGAGAATAAAAAATTCAGCGGAACGACTACTGCCCCAATTTTTAATATACTATAGTAAGCTGCGGGAAATTGTACTAAATTCGGCAACAAAATAACTACACGATCACCCTTGCCAATTCCTTTGGCTAATAAACCTTGCGCTAATCGATTAATGGCTTCTTCAATTCGCTCATAACTATAATTTTCAGAATGATAATAAATCACATTATTTTCTTTATATTTTTCAAACGAACGTTCCAACAAGTCAATCAGGATGGACACGCACACCTCCTTCAATATTTTCAATAGTTCGACATAACGTAAACATTCAGGGGCGAAATTTTAAAAATTGACTATTATAGTAACGATATTTTTTCACATAATCAAGTACTTTTTAAAACAAATAGTAGAGTAAGTTTATTCGATACAATGGACACCTAAATTATCCCAATCTATTGCCACTCACTTCTTTATTTTGCTTACCAATTTTATTGCCATTTACAATGAACCGGTTTTCACGTGATAAACTAAGGTGAAAGTGGTTTTGAGATTCTCTAATTTTAAAAACTCACCTAAATCCTCTCCGTCGGCTGATGGAGAGGACTTAAAGGTTGAATCTCAAAACCACTTTGGTCATAGTATAAACTTAAAGCCGGCAAGCGGCGGAGTAAAAGGTAAGGCAGGGAATAAAGGTTGTTAATTCATGTTGGCTTGTATGCAGATATTTTTAATACAAATAATTGCAAATTTTCTATTGACATTTAAACTATTTTTTATTATATTTGGTGGATTTTTTTAACACCTTAATGAAAAAGAGGAACTATGGCACATCACAAATCTGCAATCAAAAGAATAAAAACCAATCTGAAGGCTCAGGAACGCAACCGGCATTATAAATCGATGCTGAAAAGTGCCTTGAAAGCCGTCTTTACGACTACTGAAAAAGAAGCTGTTATTGAAAAATCAAAAACGGCCGTTTCACTACTGGATAAACTGGCGTACAAAAAAATTATCCATAAAAACCAGGCCGCACATAAGAAATCAAAAATTGCCAGATACGTGAATTCTATATAATTATCATATAGAGCAAAATATGAAACCGGGCCAGCGAGCCTTGACCGGTAACTCCCCCTAATCCCGGTTTGGCTGTGCGAACCCGGTTTCTTTTTTTATTCTTCAACAGTTCACCTTAATATTTTCTTAACAACCTCATTCAAGACCTTCGAGCTTTTTCGAGTGTAATTTCCGCTTAATTTTAATTTTCCATTGAATAATTGGGTGCTTCTTTAGTAATAATAACATCATGCGGATGGCTTTCACGGAGACCCGCCACGGTCATTTTTACAAAACGACTTTTTTCCTGCATTTCCTTAATCGTCGCCGCCCCACAATAACCCATTGCCGAGCGTAATCCCCCCATCATTTGAAAAACTACCTCGCTCAAAGGACCTCGATAAGGTACCCGTCCTTCAATACCTTCAGGAACGAGTTTGGTGGAGTCGAGTTCGTCTTCCTGAAAATAACGGTCTTTACTACCCCGCTTCATGGCTTCAATCGAACCCATTCCGCGATAAACTTTGTAACTTCTTCCCTCTAAAAACACCAATTCGCCCGGGCTTTCTGCGGTTCCGGCAAAGAGACTGCCAATCATCACGGAATCAGCTCCCGCCGCAATTGCTTTGGCAATGTCGCCAATGTGTTTAATCCCCCCGTCAGCAATCAATGGAACATCGTATTGGCTACAGGCGCGCTTACATTCCACGATTGCAGTAACCTGGGGCACCCCAACACCGGTCACAACGCGGGTGGTACAAATTGCACCCGGCCCAACTCCAACTTTCACGGCATCGGCGCCCATTTCAATTAATGCGCAGGCACCCTCATAAGTCGCCACATTGCCGGCAATAAGGTCAATTGTCGGAAATTCTTTTTTTACCACTTGAATCGTGTCTAATACGCCTTTGGAATGGCCGTGAGCACTATCAATCACGATAATGTCAACACCCGCCTGAATCAAATTTTCGACCCGCTCCCTTAATTTCGGATTGACCCCCACGGCTGCGCCAACTCTTAAGCGGCCATGTTCATCTTTAGCAGCATTCGGATATTTTCTTTTTTTCTGAATATCTTTCACCGTAATGAGCCCCCTTAATTGTTGATTATCATCCACGATGAGCAATTTTTCAATTTTATATTTCTGGAGCAGGCGTTCGGCTTCTACCAAGGTTGTCCCAATCGGAGCGGTTATTAATTTGTCTTTCGTCATTAGCTCAGTGATTGGACGCGAGAGGTCGGTTTCAAAACGCAAATCACGGTTGGTTAGAATACCAACCAGCCGTTTATCTTCAACAATCGGAATTCCTGAAATCTTAAAGCGGCTCATTAATTCCAGGGCTTCATCAACCCGATTTTGCGGGGATAAGGTAATCGGATTAATAATCATCCCGCTTTCGGAACGTTTGACTTTATCAACCTCAAGCACCTGTTCTTTAATTGACATATTTTTATGCAAAATACCCATGCCACCTTCCCGGGCAATCGCAATGGCACAATCGGCTTCTGTGACCGTATCCATTGCCGCACTGACAAGCGGAATGTTTAAAGCGACATTGCGGGAAAGTCGGGTTCGTAGATCGACATCCCGTGGCAATATCTTTGAATTATTCGGAATAATGAGTAAATCGTCAAAAGTATATGCTTCTTGAATTGTTTTTGACTTCATAAAGTAACCTCTTTTGCTTAGGATTTGTTAACACGAATACGAAATATCAACTTACAATTGTCCCACTTCGGCTTCGATCAGTTGAATTAATTGATCACCGCGAATGATGTCACACGCCTTCTCAATTTCCGGAGCCATCAGTCGATCGCGATCCCAGTGCGGAATTTGGTGCCGGACAAAGGATAACATCCGCTCGATAGGTGAGCTCGAATGCAATGGTTTTTTAAAATCTAAACCCTGGGCGGCACATAATAATTCGATGGCTAAAACGTATTCACTGTTTTGAACCACCTCAAGCGCTTTGCGGGCGGCAAAGGTTCCCATACTCACAAAATCTTCTTTATTCGCCGAGGTCGGGATTGAATCAACTGAAGCCGGATGGGCTAATACCTTATTTTCAGCGACCAGACTGGCAGCGGTTACCTGGGCCAGCATAAAGCCTGAATTTAATCCACCTTCTTCGGTTAAAAATCCGGCCATTGAGCTGGTGCTCGGGTCCAGCATATATTCAATTCGACGTTCAGAGATATTGGCTAACTGGGCGGCGGCAATGGCTATTAAATCAGAGATAAGCGAAAGGGGTTGGGCATGAAAATTACCACCTGATAAAATTTCAGCATCTTCCAAGAATATTAATGGATTATCAGTCGCGCTGTTCAGTTCGATTTCGATAATAGACCGGGCATACCGCATTGAATCGCGGACGGCACCGTGAACCTGGGGCATACATCTTAAGCTATAGGCATCCTGTATTTTCGGGCAGTCGCGATGCGAAGCCACAATTTCACTTCCCTGCAAAAGGCGCAGAAGATTATCAGCCACCTGCATTTGACCCGGTAATCCGCGTGCCGCGTGAATTCTCCGATCAAAGGCAGTGGGGGTGCCTTTCAGCGCGTCTACACTCATGGCACCAATAATATCTGCACTTTTTACCAGTTGTTCCAGCCGGAGCAGGGCAAAAGTCGCCAGGGCAGTGGTAACTTGAGTGCCATTCAGGAGTGCCAATCCTTCCTTCGCATTTAGATTAACCGGTTTAATGCCGATTGTGGCCAAAATATCAGCTCCGGTTTGACGCGTCTGGCGATAAAGCGCTTCACCCAGGCCAATCAGTACCAGCGACAGGTGTGCCAGTGGTGCCAAATCACCCGAAGCCCCTACTGAACCTTTCTCCGGGATGATGGGTAAGGCGTCGTTATTTAACAGTGCCAGTAAATTGTGAACCAGCTCCGGTCGACAACCAGAAAAACCTTTGGCGAGGGTGTTCGCCTTCAGTAACAGAATGAGGCGAACAATTTCTGGCGAAAAGGGTTGTCCGACACCTGCGGCATGACTCAAGACTAAATTCGTTTGTAATTGTTCAATATTTTCAGCCGAAATCTTAACATCACTGAACTTGCCAAAGCCGGTATTAACGCCATAAATGACATCTCCTTTTTTCATTGCGGTTTCAATCACTTTTCGACACTCAACCATTCGTTGTTCAGCCGTAGCACCCAGAAAAAAATGATTATTCCCGCCGGCAGCCTGTTTCATGATTTCAAGCGTGAGCGAGTTACCATCAATAGCAATTGATTCCATCTTAGGAATTCCAAAATTAAACGGTTGTTAATTACCTGATTTCGACCAGTCAAAGCCTGGATTCAGAAAAAAGTTGAGATTACCGGTGCTGTTGATTTAACACCCTGTCGAAGATTCGATTTGATGATAAGGCAATACAGAGATAATTTATATTCTCATTCAATCAACAGCGTCAATCCAGAAAAGTTAAAAAATAATAATCAATATTAGCTTAAGAATCAATATATTTTTAAGTGAATTTTATTAACCCGGGATTTAAAGCTTCAGGAAGGAAGTGAATGTTAGATCGGTATCTTTTAGCGGATTTTTATGCAGGTTAATACGATTTAAATGAGTCAGGATTACCCAAAAAGTTTTTTCATGTGTTGAATGGCGTCATTCATTTTTGAGTTTTCGAACGGTGGATGCTTTTCACGACTCTCATCCATTGAAAAAAAAGCGTCTTCTACTTTTTTTTTTACCTGAGGCTCCTGAAAATTTTCTGTTTTGTTTGATTTGAACGTTCTATTTTTATCACCCAGACTAACCCGTATTTCTTTGATTTGGGCTTTAATTTCTTCGCACCGTTGGATTGCTTCCTGGTCTTCATACATTAAATCATTGATGATGTCCGGTACCTCTTCAATAATCTCTTTTAATTTTTGATCAGGTGAAATCTTATTGCGAATGAGTAAATCAATAAAATTGGCAATTTCTTCGGTGAACTGCTCGATCTTGTCGAAAGTAAATAATTGGGCGGTGTTCTTGAGGGAGATGCAGGCCGACTTTATATCTTTTAAAACTTTAATATCCGAATTCCCGGTATCAAGATTTTCAATATTTTCCATTAACACATTTAAATCGCCCTGGGCTTCTTCTTCGAAAATCTCAGTGAAAACCCGTTTGTTGCGCGGTTCAGGCGCTTTTTTTTGTTTGCGTTCACCCTCATCCCGAATGTCAAATAAACTTTTTTCACCATTGTCACGATTCGATTGAGCTGCGGGTGTGGATTCGCTTTCGTTTTGGAACTCGAAGTCACTGTGCGTTTCCGGCTCATTATAAGCAGGTGTCGGCTTATGATAGAGGGGCGTTTGCTCCTCGATGTCATCCGCTTCGTCGATGTTAAGCGGTTGTACCGATTCATTTGGCGATAAATCTAATAAAGAGTCTTCAGTTGCGTCGTCGACCGGATATAATTCGGACTCATCCAAAAGCGATTCTTCCTCGATTGTGTCTAGTGTCACGGCTGGGGAAACCGGCTTTTTCTTGCGTTGCGGCAAATTCATCGATTCGATGATGGCCGGATTCTTCTTCAGACCGGTAACAATAAGCATCACTCTTAAGGTCTCTTCGAGTGATTCATCACACCGTGCCCCCCAAATCACTTTGGCCGAGGGGTCTAATTTATCAGCGAGGGCTCTCATAACAACTTTGGCATCTTTTAACGACATCGAGGAGCCGCCAGAAATATTTAAAAGGGCACTATTGGCACCATTAATATCAACATCAAGGAGTGGATTCGTGATTGCATTTTGAATGGCATCTTGAGCACGGTTTTCGGAGTCGCTTTCACCAATTCCGACCATTGCGGTGCCCCCGTCTTTCATGATCGCCCGCACGTCAGCAAAATCGAGGTTAACCAATCCTTTTTCAGTAACTAATTCCGTAATCCCTTTGACGGCGTTTACCAGGACTTCATCGGCGACTTTGAAAGCGGCGCCAAGCGGTAATTCCGGGGCGATTTCCAACAATTTATCATTTTGAATAACAATGACTGTATCGGAATGCTGCTGTAATTTTTCCAGGCCAAATTGAGCATTTTCCCAGCGTATCACGCCTTCCTCAGAGAATGGCAATGTTACCACCGAAATTGTCAGGGCACCAATTGATTTCGCAATCTCCGCCACCACAGGGGCTGAGCCAGTTCCCGTACCACCACCCAGCCCGCAGGTAACAAACACCATATCCGCATCTTTGAGAACTTCTCTAATTTCGGCTTCATTTTCACGCGCCGAGTCAGCACCGATTTGCGGATTGCTACCCGCACCCAGACCATTCGTAATCGTTTTACCAATCAATATTTTTTGATCCGCTGTGGTATAAAGTAAATCCTGCGCATCCGTATTGACCGCAATAATTTCGACACCCTGAATCCCTACCTCGACCATTCGAGAGAGGGTATTATTACCCGCACCGCCAGTACCCACAATTTTAATTTTAGTACGATGGGCACCCAGTACCGCCTGTAGTTCCTTATCTTTTTCTGATAATTCACCTCGTCTTGTATTTCGGGTCTGATTCATTCCTTGATCCACAATGGATTTCACTACTGGACTCCTTTTTACCTTTCTTCGTCGGTGGTATTCTTTCAATAAATTTTTTCTGTCTTCTCAACAACGAGAGGCACGACCTTCGAGGGAACTTCCGTTTTTAAATTCATCCCCAAGAACCCACTGAAACAAGCCTTGAAAAATTACCAATATTCATGCCACAGATTCAAGATTAAGCACGAATCTGCTTTAGTACGAACAGCGAGATCCTTATATAAGCGTTAATGTTTTTTACCCTCACCCCAACTCTCGCTGTTGGCCGACAGAAATCAGGTTCCAAACTTAAAGAATGCCCTGATTTTTAAATTTATCATATAATTTTAAAACCGCCGGCACATAACCCCGAGTTTCTTCCCACAACAAATTATAATCCTTTTTATTGGCCAACCACAAAGCCGCCCGTTTTTCACCCCCATTGTAAGCGGCCAATCCGCCATCCATGTCATAAGATTCAATCAATGCATCCAGGTAGCGGCAACCCAATCGAATATTGTAAATCGGATTATAAAGGACCTCTTCGGCCGACGTCCAGGTGAGACCTTCGTATTTTGTCAGCAGGAAACCGGTTGTGGGCATAATCTGCATTAATCCCATTGCTCCGGCGTCTGATTTTATGTCCGGTCGCCAGGTCATGGCACTTTCATGGGTAATTGTCGCACAAATCAGGTCAACATCCAGATGAGTATATTTCATACTCATCAGATAAATTTCATTGGCAATCTCATATTTTAAATTGGCTGGCAGGGTTGGATTGTATTCATCAATAATACGCATTATTTTTTGGATTTGATATTGCCGCACACTGTCAATATGCATCGCTGCCCGCAGATTTTGAAGCGTGCGCTCGATCTTTTCCATCTTTGTCGACGTATCATCCAGCGAATACAATTTAAATGAAAAACTGAAAATGGAAATACCGCCTACCAAAACCAGCGAAATTAAAAGGGCCATGCGCCCCCGCTTAACGATAAGCTGATTTAATGATTTCATATACTTCTCCAGGAAAGGTTTTTATACTATTAACAGGATCCTTATGTAAATGCTACTATTTTGTTTAGTGGGTGTTTACCAGCTTTAACCGCACCCCGCGAGTGTCTGGTTGTGAAGTCCACGAATTAATATACGATGAATAAGTATGAGCTTATTTAAAATATGGGTATTAAAGCTGGAAGGACAATTTATTGCGCTCGCTTGGGAGGAGTTCTTATAATGGTGGAATCTATTTTCGAATAAGCGTTCACCCACAATTTGACTGGTAATAATCTTTAATACCTCACCCATGCAATACCTCAAATCATCATTAACGAATATAAAACGCGACAACTATTTTTCCCCACTTAATAGCGCTTGCCAGCCGCGATTAATCGTTTTTTGCAGGGGATAGTCACCGAGAGTCGTTTTAAAATTCCCTTTTTTCCATCGGAGCATACAAAACAAGGCCGCCTCACCCACTAAATTTTTGCATTTTGCATGAACGATTTCACCCTTCCGAAAATACACAACCCCCTTTTCGCGGCCATTCGAAATGGTCAGTTCAGCGGTGTTCTGGCTTAAACAATACAAATAAATAATATCTTCCAATTTTATGTTTATGAGATGTCCCTCAAATGCCGCTGTTGGTTCAGTGATTGTTTCGAAAATGAGCTTTTTCAAATTGTTTATCTCAAATGGTTTTTCAATATACCCAAATGCACCTCGTTTATTTACCTGCTCTTCCATCTCGGGCGAACCGTAAGCGGTCATAATGATCACTTTCGTTTCCGGGAAGCGTTTTCTGATTTCCAAAACAAGATCAAGACCGTTCATGCCGGGCATTTTAATGTCAGTGATAACGAGATCAAACTGCTTTTGATTTAAATGGTCTAGCGCTTCGGTTCCTGAATTCGCACACGTCACCTGGAATAATGAACTATCTTTCATCAAACTCCTGGCGATGCCCCAGGTTAAATCTTCTTCATCATCGACGACTAACAATTTTTTCGGAATAGAAACCATTCAATCAACCCCAATATTTCAAATTCTGACCAGTGATACACCCCCACAGGCAAATATTATGCCAGGTAAAGCCCAAGATCGATCCAGTCTTTTTTGCCATTTTTGACCAAAATAAAAAAAGCTATCTTTTTTTTTATTAATGAATTATGGAATTACACTTTAGTTATTGATGGTGAAATTTTAAAGATACGTTTTTGTAGGACGTTTAGTGGGTTCAGGCGGATGAAACTACCAATGCTTTTGGTCGGTTTCCGTCCAAAGCGGAGACGTGCAAAATCAGATGCCGCGGCAGGTGCACCCGCGGCCCTGCTAACCCGATATTTTTCAAAAGTATCTACTTTATCTCAGTCAAACTTTTCTGTTAGTTTAAGGCCCGATTAGGGAAGAGAAAGTCATTTTAGGAAATTCCATAAGCTTTTAGTTTTTCACGAAGGGTCGAACGTGAAATATTTAATATCCGGGCCGCCTTGGATTTATTACCGTCGTTCCGGTTCAGAATTTCAAGAATATATTTCCGTTCCATTTCTTGTAAAGAATGGTCTTCTTCTGAGGGGATATTGTTGATTGGTTCCGCAACAGAATTCGTTGGTGTGAAGGCAATGGATTTGCCCTTGCCGGGTTTCAGCTCCAATGGCAGTTGTTCCAGAGAAATGGTATCGCCTGTACATAAAATAGCCGCTCGTTCCATGACATTTTTTAATTCACGGACATTTCCCGGCCAGGAATATTCCATTAATTGTTTTTCAGCATCTGGTGAAATTCTTTGAACGTTTTTATTAAATTCCTTATTGTTTGCTTCCAGGAATAGTTTCGCCAACATCAGGATATCGCTTTGACGTTCTCTGAGTGGTGGAATATCAATAACCATTACCTTCAATCGATAGAGTAAATCTTCACGAAATTCACCCAGCTTCACGACTTCCTCTAAATCCCGATTGGTGGCGGCAATTATCCGGACATCCACATGAATATCCTGGGTTCCCCCAATTCGTCGAAATGATTGCGTTTCTAAAACTCGTAAAAGCTTGGGTTGGAGTGACATTTTCATACTGGAAATTTCATCCAGAAAAATTGAGCCACCATGAGCGAGCTCAAAGATCCCTTTTTTAAGTGTTTTCGCATCGGTGAAGGCGCCTTTTTCATGTCCAAACAGCTCGCTTTCAAGAAGTTGCTCCGGGATCGCGCTACAATTGATTTTTATAATTGGCTTATTCCCGCGCGAACTCGCATGATGAATGGCATCCGCTACCAATTCTTTACCCGTACCACTTTCACCCTGAATTAACACCGACGTACGAGGCGTATTCGCGATAAGATTAATATATTTCTGGACTTCTCGAATCGCCAGGCTATTTCCGTAAAGCATATTTGCCGGATAGCGTTCCCGTTGCTGGCGTTTTAAGTGCATCACTTCCTGTTTAAGCCGTTGGTTTTCTAAGGCTTTCCGAATCTTTTGGCGGACGGCATCATTCTCAAAAGGCTTTGGAATATAATCATAAGCACCGGCTCGAATCGCTTTAACCACTTCCGGAACATCGTGAAAGGCGGTAATCATAATCACAATCGGCTCAGGATCAATTTCTTTAATTTTGGAAAGTACTTCAAAACCATCCATTTTAGGCAGTTTAATATCTAAAAGTACCAGATCAATGAGTTGTTCATTCAGAATAGCCAGCGCTTTTTCACCGGTGTCAACGGTTTTCACTGTATAACCATCTTTCTGTAACGCCCGCTTTAATCCGAATGAAATGTTGTTATCATCCTCAACTATTAAAATATTCGCATTTGAAATCATCAGAAAACTACTCCTCAGTCGGTAATAAGATAATAAATGTCGTTCCTTTTCCCGGTTCACTTTTTTTGACTCGAATCTCACCTTCATGTTCATCAATAATTCGTTGGACAATGGAGAGACCAAGTCCAGTTCCCTGGGGTTTCGTTGTAAAAAATGGATTAAAAATCGCCTCCCGGTCTTCGGGTTGAATTCCCTGCCCGGTATCAGAAACGGTAACCTCGACAAATGAAGATTTTTGATTTTTGCGCGGGTACCGTTTTTTTCGACGATCAAAAGTCAAAATGACCGTTTCAATTGGCCGTGCGCTTACTTCCAGCCGACCTTTATCAGGCATGGCATCGAGGGCGTTCAGAATCAAATTAAAAAATACCTGTTGAATTTGCTGGAAGTCCACGACCACTAATGGCAAATCCTCGCTGTAGTTAACCACAAATTCAATATTATTCGATACGAATCGATTTTCCAGTAATGTATAAACTTCCTGAACAATTTCCTGAAGACGATGAAACTTACGGATGGGTTGGCGTGGTCGAGCATAAGAAAAGAAAGTCCGTAACAATTCATCTAACCGATTCACTTGACGAATAATTCGGGAGGTGTACTCGCGGCGTGAATCATCGGGCTCAATCTCTTCCTCCAAGGTTTGCGCCATTGTTTTAATGCCCGCCAGTGGATTCCGAATTTCGTGGGCGATGCCCGAGGCAAGTACCCCCAGCGAGGCCACGCGATCCATTCGAATGACCTGAGCCTGCATTTGCTTGATTTCTGATATATCCCGAAAAGAAATAATTGTACCCACTTTTTTCTCATCATTATCCAGTCGAGGCGTGATAGTAAAACCAATGTCTACCTTACGCCCGTTTTTCACCGTAATAATCATTTCCCGATTGAGCGGTGAATATTCGCCTCCAAAATCCGGAAGCAGACGACGGCATTCTTCGGCTGGTAATATCTCATCGAGATATTTCCCCTTCACTTCTTCGGCTTGATAATTGGTGATATCTTCAGCGCCACTGTTAAACGAGGTAATTCTTTTTTCCAAATCGAGTGTAATCAAGCCCGAACCAATGCTCTGGATGATACTTTCATTAAAATTTTTAAGTTCCAGTATTTCCTGCTCGAGTGCTTTCCGCTGAGTAATATCACGCGCGATCCCTACCGAACCGATAACTTCTTCTTGATCAAAAATCGGGTTAATATTCGTGGAGAGAAAGAGGATGGCACCATTTTTACAAATTACCCGCATTTCAAAAATACGGGCTTTGCCCCGTAAAGTCAGTTGAAAATGCTCTTCGGCAATTTTTTGATCGTCCGGGTGCACCAAATCGAAAAAGCTCCGCCCGATCCAATCCTCGCGGGCAAATCCGGTCAATGTTACCAGCCGTCGATTAATAAAAATGAAATCGCCTTTCAGGCTCAACGTAAAAATTAAATCATTCGCATTCTCGATTAAATCCTGATACTTATATTCGGTTCGACGAATGCGTTGTTCAAGCTCTCGATTCTTTTGCCGGACCTGGTGGAGAATAAAAACATTGTCAATGACATTAATGAGTTCGCGATGCCCAAACGGTTTTACTAAAAAGGCGCTTAATCCCATTTCGAACAAACGATTCCGATCGACGTCATATTCAGATTTCGCGGTGAGCATGATCACCGGCGTATCTGAACGATGACGATATAAGGGTGAATTAATCAGTTCCTTAAAAACCTCGGCCCCACTCATTTTGGGCATCATATAATCCAATAAAATTAAGTCCGGTTTGTAAATCAGGATCATTTCTAATCCCTGCTTTCCGTGTGCGGCTTCAATGAAGTTGTAACCGGCAGCTTCAATGATCTTGCGGCCGATTTCGCGCATATCAAGATCGTCATCAATGAGCAAAACGGTCTTTCGATTGGTATTGATAAGTCGATCAACAGAGGAGATGAGTTGATTCTCGGACTGGAAACGATTGGGTGGTAGGGTGTTATTTAAGGAATCCAAATGACTATCTCGCACCGAAATTTTTAAATTCTTATCCATAATCTCATCCAAACGCTTTTTAAGAGTGATTGTTTTCGAATTAACTATTCCCCTTGGTAGCCATACAATTTTTAACATCAATGAGAATATTTTCAGAGCCAAACATCAGTTGTGTTCTCAAAGCTAAATATTAATTAAATAATTCGTTGTCTGAGGATATCCGCATTTGATCCTGAAGCGATTGAACAAAGCTGTTCGAGGTCCAAATCATTCGTCTCGTAAAAATTCATATTATCAACATCTCTTTTAATGACATCGGAGTGATTACCATATTGCATTACTGCTTTATCCCCCGGTCTTGTTCCAGAATTTGGAAGATTATGTCAGCATTTTAATAAAAAATATGAATTCTCTGTTGACACAAAAATCCGTCCGGATGATGAAAGTCTCATCAAAAATCGATATTGCCTGGAAACTTCCAATTTATTATTTAAGACGCGATTGAATCTCTCAGGTTAAAAATTTTAATTTGGCTTTTCCTTTGCTTTTAAATGAAATTACACCGCTTCACTCGTAACTTAAGTTGTAGTGCCACGGTCATTGTGATGAGCAAGATATGAATGACGTGAGGTGTTTGAGCAAATCATGTAATCCGTTAAACAGAATGTTTTTCCTCTTAAATCAACAGGGTCATTAATGAATTTATGCTACCACGACTTCATCGATAAGTTCTGGTTCATATTCAGTTTCTTCAAGCGGATCATTCAATGGTAATTTGATGGTGAAAGTTGATCCCTGGCCAACTTTGCTTTTTACCGAAACCGTTCCGTTATGTAATTCAACAATTTCTTTGACCAACGATAAACCGAGTCCGGAACCCGTCACTTCTCTCACTTTCTCGTTATCAGTGACCCGGTAAAATTTATCAAATATCCGGGTTAACGCCTTTTCGGGAATTCCGAATCCGGTATCGATTATCTGAATTTCAATATAATCCTCGGACTTAGCCGCTTTAATTTCTATTTTGGCCTTTTCCGGGCTATATTTTACAGCATTTGAAAACAGATTTAAAATAACCTCTCCTATCATGTCCTTATCGATTCGAATAAGCGGTAAATCAGCCGGCACATGAAACACAACTTCAATATTTTTTCTTTCAGCCAGGTGGATATTCATTCCCAGAATATTGGTAACAATTTCATAAATGCTTGTGGGCATCTTTTTTATCTGACTTTTACCGGATTCAATCCGCGAAATATCTAAAAATTTATTAATTAAATCACCCAAGCGATTGGATTCTTTTAATATGATTTCAGCATACTCCCGTGCCTGTTGCTCAGATACGCCAACATCTAACAATAATTCGCTAAAACCAGAAATGGACGTCAATGGAGAACGTAATTCATGGGCGACCATCGAGACCAGCTCCGTTTTCATTCGATCGATCTCACGTTCACGAGTGATATCCCTCAGAATTGTTACGATACCAATCAGTTCATCTTCGCCACGAATAACCCGGGCGGCTTTCGCCTGGAGAATGACACTTTTACGACTTTTGGGAGGTTGTAGTTGGATTTCTAAGGCGGAGGAGGAATTGTTTTCGGAACATCGAATTTTTTTGATCAGCGAAATAAGGCTTTCATTTGGAATCACTTCATCGATTGGGCCTTGCAGGACATCCCTTTCCCTTAGACCAAACCAATTTTCAGCAACTGAATTGAGAACCAGAATTCGATTATCTGGATCAGTTACAATCACCCCGTCGGCAATATTTTTAATGATAGTTTCAGTTTTATTCTTTTCGGTAATTATTTTATTCAAATTCATTTCATCTAATCTCTGAAGTTCAGTTACCATATAATTAAATATTTTCGCTAACCTACCTATTTCATCTTTAGATTTTATATCAACACGATGCGTAAAATTCCCCCTTGCAATTTCAATCGCACTTTTAGAAAAGTGCGTAATTGGCCGACTAATTTTTTGTGATAAATAAAATGCCCCGATTGCGGCAGAGGATAATGTCACCAGAAACAATGACAGGAATCCCAGGAAAGTGACTGAATCCCCGTAACTACGATATAAATAGTTCAATTGCCAACCAGCGATAATTAACGGAATTCCAGCCACAAAAAAAAGAATCAGAAATACCTTGCTGAATAGAGATTTTCGAATCAAAAAATGTAAATTCATAATAGACAGTCTATCATTTAATAAAAATTTAAATATTATTCTAACACCACTAAGTTTCTGCCACTCTGCTTGGCTCGATATAAACGTTGATCAGCACTTTTTACCAGTTCATCTGAATCAAAACCATCATCCGGAAATGTGGCCACGCCCATACTAATGGTTAGATTGCCATTGGGTTGGGTCTCCTGATATTGAAAAGGATAATCTTCAACGAGTTTTTTTATTTTATAGGCAACAACCCCGGCGGCTTTTCGATCACTTTCAATTAAAATAATCGAAAACTCTTCCCCCCCATACCGCGCGGCAACATCGATGTTTCGAATATTCTTCTTTAAAAGATCCGCGATAGTCGTTAATACCACATTTCCGGCCGGATGCCCGTGCGTATCATTGTAATGCTTAAAATAATCAATATCTAAAATAATAACCGATACATTTAATTTATGACGGCGGGCTCGGTTTAATTCTCCTGCTAATTGATCCTTAAAATATCTGAAGTTATATAAACCCGTTAATCCATCGGTGATCGCCAATTGTCGTAATTTTTTATGAGCCTTCTCTAGCTCCTTTACCTTTTCCTCAAGTTGATCATGCAGATGTTTGATGCGAAGCAAAGATTTGACCCGTGCTAATAATTCCAATTTGTTAAATGGCTTACAAATGAAATCATCAGCACCCGCTTCAATACCCTTGATTTTATCTTCCAATTCATTCAGAGCCGTCACCATAATCACCGGAATAAAGCGCGTGTCACTACTATTTTTCAATTTCTCACATACCTGAAATCCGTTCAGCTTCGGCATCATTACGTCTAGCAGCACCAGATCTGGCAATTCGGTTTGTACCTTCTCCAGCGCCTCTTCTCCATCCTGGGCATCGATTACCTCATAACCCACCGCACTCAGATAAGTCTTTTGCAGTTTGATATTAACCGGAACATCATCAACAACTAAAATTTTTGAATTTCTGACAGATATATTTTCCATACGTTAGAAAAATCCCATATTAAGTCTCAATTAACGGGGGGGATTTTATTGATTATCAAAATTAATCAGCATAATTAAATCGAAAATCAGCAGCTTTCACTGCCCGGACTTCATCTAACCGTGAAACTGGCGTTGTATAAGGGGCATGTTTCACTTTTTCGGGATCATTTTCAATTTCATCGATAATACTAAACATCGCTTCAATAAAGCTATCCAGACTGGTTTTGGATTCAGTCTCTGTGGGCTCAATCATCATTGCTTCGCGGACAATCAATGGGAAGTAAATTGTCGGGGCGTGAAATCCTTTGTCCAGTAATCGTTTGGCAATATCCAGCGCCCGGACCCCCTGGGCCTTCTGGCGCGAGGCTGACAAAACGAACTCGTGCATCGGGTGGCCGGGATAAGGCACTTCGAACACAGATTTTAGACAGTGCATTAAATAATTGGCATTAATAATTGCATTTTCACTGACTCGGCGTAAACCGGCTTCTCCCAACCGCCGAATATAAGTGTAAGCCCGAACCATTACCCCAAAATTTCCATAAAATGACGTCACTTTTCCAATCGATTGGGGGCGATTAAAATCCAGATAAAATTCTGAATCCCGTTTCGAAATAATCGGCACCGGTAAAAATGGGACTAATTTCGAGCTCACCCCAACCGGACCGCTCCCCGGTCCACCGCCGCCATGGGGGGTAGAGAAGGTCTTGTGTAAATTAAAATGTAACACATCCACCCCAAAATCGCCTGGTCGAACAATACCCAGTAAAGCGTTAAGATTGGCACCATCCATATAAAGTAATGCCCCAACCTGTCGTGCCAGCGCGACAATCCCACAAACCTGTTCTTCAAATAATCCTAAAGTATTTGGGTTGGTGAGCATTAAGGCGGCGGTATCGGCATTCAGATGTTGCTTCAAATCCTCAATGTCCACCAGTCCCCGCTCGTTTGACTTGATTTGAATTGACTGATAACCCGAAATGGTGACGCTGGCAGGATTCGTGCCGTGCGCAGAATCGGGGATCAAGACATTTTTACGAGGATTGCCCAGGCTTTCATGATAAGCTCGAATCAGCATTAATCCGGTAAGCTCACCGTGAGCACCGGCCGCGGGTTGCAAGCTGAGAGCCGCCATTCCGGCGATTTTGGCGAGACTCTGGCTCAGTTCATACATTAATTCCAGAGCACCCTGTACCTGTGTCGTCGGCTGCAACGGATGTATTTGAGAGAAACCGGGCAGCCGGGCCATATTTTCATTAATTTTTGGGTTATATTTCATCGTACAGGAGCCTAAGGGATAGAATCCTTTATCCACATGATGATTAAGCACTGAAAGCGCGATGAAATGGCGTATTACCTCTGGTTCGCTCATTTCAGGTAAGCGCGCGGATTCTTTTCTGATAAATCGTTCGGGCAAAATTTCATTAACAGCTTGCTGTGGAACGTCTAAAACCGGCAATGAATAACTGGCTCTTCCCGGTCGACTCAATTCAAAAGATAATTTTTCAAACATGAGTGGTCCTTTTGTGTAAACTGTTATTTTCACTTGACTGATTAATAAATAGGCGTAAGTTTTAACCTTCGGATGTTTAGAATAAGATTCAGATAACACTACATTAAATATTTACTTAAGCTTAATAATACAAACTAATTTATAAATAGTCAAGTTAATTTTGCCCAATGCAATTCGAAGAATTTTAGAAGTCTGAATAAGCTAAAAAAGTATATCCTGAATTGATGCCATTACCGCAATCTGGTAATTTAAAAAGGTGACAAATCTCTTTGAATTACTTTTTTCAATAAAATAAAAGAATGAATGAGTGTTTGATAAGGAGGTGTGAGTTTGAATAATTTTCCATATTTCTACTTTCCGTTTTCTTTTTGATTGAATTTTATAAACTGGTACAACATTTTAACCGGGAACCCTGAACCTGGGACGACTCAGTTTGGAATGAATTTTATTGGATTAAAAATCGAACGATTTCGAACCATATCCTCAAAATTTATTTTTAACAATGTTACTTACCGGATTCAATGAACTGGTCAATTTCCGACCACTTATTTTCTTTCTTCCGTTACCATGCTATCCTAAAAAGGATATTCAGGTTCAAATATTAGTTAATAATACTTAAATTACACAAATAAAAAATATCGATAAATAACAGATTCTTTTAATACTTTCTACCCCAATATGCAAAAATCAAACCATAAAAGAGATAGCCCCTTAAATCATAAAGTCACTCGGTTGCCTTTGAAATAGATGTTTACGCCAATTATTCAGTCGTCTGATTTTCAGAGCTGCCATTATGCCGGCATCGGATAAATATTTAATTTTATACTTGATTTTACAAATAATTTGATTTAATTTTAGGGTGCCAATTTTTCAGATTGTAGCATCAAACAAAATTAACTCGCTGCCCCGTAAGCGGGTTAAAAAAAACTTATGAAAAGAGCTATAGTCACCCCAGGAACCCTAACCAGCCACTGAAGGAGACAGTTCATGCAGGTAGCGATTCACGCTGACACCAATATTGGAAAAGTACGAGAAGTGAATGAAGATAGTTATTGCGTATTAGAAAAAACGCTATCCGCTTATATTTGCGATGGAATGGGCGGTCATGTCGCCGGGGCTACCGCCAGCAGATTAGCGATTGACACCATCATTCGGGTTAACGCGCTCTTAAATCTGACGAATGGAAATAAAATTGAGTCTGAACAAAATAAAGATTTAACACAATATTTATCGCTACTTAATCAGAATTTGGAATCATCGCTGCCTGAGCTAGCGATCAATATGATTAATGCGATTCAGATTGCAAACCATCGGCTTTACCGAGAAACCTTGTCCAATCCATATCTGCAGGGGATGGGCACCACCGTGATTGGAATGGCATTCACCACCAATCTCTGCTGTATTGCCCACGTTGGAGACAGTCGCGCTTATCGGATTCGCAACCAGCAAATGGAACAACAAACGGTTGACCACTCCTGGCTAAATGAATTACTGCAGGCGGGTAAAATTCAACCAGATGAAGTCCAGCAGTTCCCCCACCGGAATATCATAACGCGGGCGTTGGGTGTTGATAAAAATGTGCGGACTGATATTCGAATTGATCCGGTTCAATTAAATGATATTTATTTAATTTGTTCCGATGGTTTGCACGATGTCGTTCCGGAAAACGATATTTTAGCCACCGTTCTCAGCTTTTCAGATGCCCTTGATTACGGTGTCAAAAAACTGATCGAGCAGGCGAATGCCAACGGCGGGAAGGATAATATCACCGTAGCCCTGGCGAAAGTGATTGCTGAGGACGACGAAAAGACCGACTACAATTACCAGGAAACCATTCCGGAAGAATCGAGTGACCAGAGTGAATTTGAAGAAAAAATCCTGTCTGTTCTTTTAAGGACTGACGTCAAAATGCCGGAAGGTCAAGAAAATAATTCCTAATAATTCTCTAACATCAACTATTACTCCGATGGAAATGCAATCAACAAAGCTTAATAAAATTCATGCGCTACTAGTGATTCTCATTTCAATATTTATAAATTTCTCTTTATTCGCGCAACCGACCAAAAAAATAAGGGTTGCCTTACCTGAATTTGATGCCACCGGGATGGCACCAGAAATCGCCATTCAAATAGGTACTTTCTTCACCGATAAATTTTCGCAATCTCAATCAATCGAGGTAATTGAGCAACAACAAATTCAATCCCGACTGAAAACAGTCTCAATTGACTGGAGTCCTTTTTTAAATCACCAAGATATTATCATGCTTGGTTCACTGCTCGATGCTGATTTTGTCATTGCTGGTTATCTGGGAAAAATTGGTGATTTGTTTACGATCTCGATTAAGCTTTTTAATGTTGAATCCCAGGTCTATTTTGAAAAGAAGGGAAGTTATGAGGGAAGCAAGGAATTATTTTTAATTAATACCGTCGAACCACTGGTGCACGACCTGGTTGAGCAAATAATGAAATCATCTGAAGAACTGGTGTCGGGTCGCCCTTCCGGAGCAGATAGTTTTTTTAAAAGCTGGTATAAAAAATGGTGGGTTTGGACCAGTATCGGTAGTGCGGTTATTTTCACCAGTATTTTAGCCCTTCAAGATCGTTCAAAAGCGGAAGCGTCCGGTGATAAAAAACCAGACATTTTAGCGGATCCGCCGCCATTGCCTGAGTAATAAGGAGGTGCGATTAATAACTTTCTCATTTCAAATATTGGTGTCACCTAAAAATAACACCTTTTATACTAAGGTGAAAGTGGTTTTGAGATTCTCTAATTTTAAAAACTCACCTAAATCCTCTCTTAAAAAAGAGAGGACTTAAAGGTTGAATCTCAAAACCACTTTGGTCATAATATAGTTAATTCACATCGTGACACTTTATTCGATGGAAGATAATTTTTAAACCATTGAGAAAACTATGCAACGGCTTAAAAAAATTAAAATCTTCTTGTTCGCTTTACTGATTCAACCTTTCGTGTTCGTCAATTCCCCTGTTTTCTCTCAACATGCCGATTCACTTTATCAGCAGGCGTTGGTCAGTTCGGATTCAACGGAAAAAATTACCCTGCTCAAGCAGGCCCTCGCAGCGGAACCGAACCTGCTAAAAGTGCACCTGGAGTTGGGTAAAATCTATTTTCATCGGCATCAAGAATATGAAGCCCAACACCACTTTTTAACCGCGCTTGGAATTGACCGGCAAAATGCAACCGCTTATGCTTATCTGGGTGAATTATATCGCCACCAACAAAAAAATCAACAGGCAATTACCTTTTTTCAACAGGCCTTAAAATGGCAACCCACCAATTCAATCGCATTAGAAGGCCTGAAAAAAATCCGGAATTCTGATACGAATGCGAATAAAATCACCCCTATTAAAACCGCGATCAGTCAAGCCAATTGGGAGCGAGCGTTTACGCTTTTTCAACAGTTAGAAGAAAAAAATCTAGCGGATAAATCACTCGCCGAAATCCGTCAAAAGATTGCTCAGCATTTTTATGAAAAAGCCGGCCAACAGGCTCAAATCAACAATCGCACGCAGGCGCTTATTCTTTACCAGAAGGTCCAGTCTATTTTCCCGGATTACCTGGATGTCGCGATGAAAATTGAAAGGCTCACGAATACCTTTTCGACAGAGCATCAGTTACCATTTCAGCCGCGCGTCAGTCAATCATCTCTTGATACCACGGTGGTTTTAATCCAATCGGAGCCAATCCCGAAAGATACCATCGAAACCGTGCTACAGCCACCGGAGACGTTGGACCTGGCCTCGGGTCAGCAACTTGCCCGGCAAGATAGTCTGGACCAGGAACAGAAATCGTTGCGACAGGTTGTGACTGAGTATTACCAGCGCTTACTCCAAACATGGAAGCGATATTTAATCTGGCTGCTTATTATTCTGATTCTGTTTTTCCTGGTATTGATATTCTCGCTGCACCGCCGCAATAAACGTATTCAGCGGAGGCTCCACCCACCAGCGCCGTCTGACAGTCGGCAACCACGCACGAAATCCGAACCGATTGGGCTGCAGCCTTCAGAGCACGAGCTTTCCGAAACTGAACCGGAAGAATATTTGGAAACACAACCTCGGTCCACCGACACTATTCGGCGCTTTCGCTTGCAGCAATTGGTGGGTCAGTTCCTGAATGTGCAGCTTTACATCGCCCTCGATCGGCGGTTGCATCGAAAAGTACTCATCGACCGCATTAGCTGGAATTCAAATGATGACCAGGCCCGGGCCAGCCAGCGAAAACTGATCCAGGGAGTTCAAAAAGCGGCGAATCTGTTTCATCCACAGATTGTAAAAATCGAAGATGTTTTTCTCCAGGATCAATTAGTTTATGTGGTATTGGAATACTTTCCGTTTATATCGCTTGAAAAAAAATTAAGCACGAAAAAACCGTTAGAACTGTTGCCGGCTATGCGAATCATGCAACAACTCTGTACGGCGCTGGCTTACGCCCACCAGCAGCGAATTATTCATGGGCATGTTCAACCCTTACATATTCAACTGCTTGAAAATGGGAGCGTGAAGTTAGGAGGATTCGAACTGATTCAGCTTGATCATCAAATGGAATTATCTTCTTCCGGAACTTCCACCATTTCACCCAGTTATATGTCGCCGGAGCAAATCCGAAATAATCAGGTGGATTTAAGAACCGATATCTTTTCGGCCGGAATCGTTTTTTATGAAATGGTGACCGGGGTGAAACCCTTTCTGGGCCAATTTGCGGCTTCAATTATTTATCATATCCTGGAAGGCAGTCCGATTCAACCCAAAGAAATTAACAATCAAATCCCCAATGATTTGAATCAGATGATTATGAAAATGCTGGCTAAAAAACCAAATGACCGTTATTTTAATGCCCAGGATATTGCCTTGGAACTTAAAAAATTTTTGTAAATAGTGATATAAATCATGGCAAAAATTTGATCTGAAGCCGATTATTATTTGTCTCAGATGGGTGAGAAAGGATTAAATGAAACTTGAGGAGTGGAGTTTGTTGATGAGAATCGCCGGATTTCTTTTTGTGATTCTAATTCTCCTGGAGATTTTAAACGGTAACGGGGGAATTTCCCAGGAGCCAGCCCAAGCGTCTGAGCTGTTTGAACAGGCTCAAAAGGCGGAATCAGATCAAGAAAAAATTGTTTATCTGGAAAAAGCCATTCAAATTGATCCTAAATATCTGAAAGCAGTGGTGGCGCTGGGAGAAATATATTTACGCACGGGTGAATACACAAAGGCGCGTGATCTCCTCTCAAAGGCTATTATTGGTGATTCACAAAATGCACTCGCCCTGGAATTATTGGGAGATGTTCATGTAAAATTAGACAATAAAAAAGAAGCC
>Ga0180438_10001351_pt1 | contig 43711 bp, 32 predicted proteins | sample SS_ome_12_FD_132455 | JGI IMG/M metagenome (GOLD analysis project Ga0180438, IMG submission 132455) | Hypersaline lake sediment archaeal communities from the Salton Sea, California, USA - SS_3_D_2 metaG | ecosystem: Environmental > Aquatic > Non-marine Saline and Alkaline > Hypersaline >...
CTGAAATTGCTTAGCGATAAAATCATAATTAGTCTGAGTACCCTCCTGCATCTCTTTGAATAATTTTTCAAAAAGTTTAGCTATTTTTTTATGTTTTTCATCAGTTTCCCCTCTTAAATTAGTGTATTCAAACAATCCCGGAAAAGGACCCATTAATCGATACACCATCATACCAGTTCTTCTGCTTGGAACGCCTACTATAATTCCATTATCCATTAAATCATTTAACATCTGGGTTAAGGAAATTTCATCAAGATTAGACTTTTCCTTTATTTGATCGAAATTTAAGGAGGGTTTTTTAAATATTTGAATAAATTTCGCTTGGCTATCCGTCATTAGTGTTTGAAGTAACGTAATGAGGGTATCAGTTATCGGCATTGGCATTTGCCCGGCTTTAACGATTGTACGAGCCGCTTTCAACCAAACTTTATCAATATCTTCAGACATAACTTATTACGAGATGATTATTCTCTTTTTTGCATATCAAAATTTCATTAAGATTATTTCTTAATATGTTTAAAATCAAATAAATAATGTTATTAGAATTAAAACTTAATGGATGCTTAGTTAAAGAGGTTCTTTTATTAAATGATAAGTTTTTTCTGATTTACAATTTGGGCAAGAAATCTTCCTATTTTTAGAAGCTAGTTCATCTTTCCATTCAGCACCACAATTCAAACACCCATATCCATTAAAAATTTCTTTAACCTCGATATTTCCTCCAGAAATTAGGATATTCTTACCTTCAACAAGAGCTTGAGTTACCTTTTGATGAGCTTTATCTAAAATTCTTGAAAATGTTGGTTGAGAAACACCCATAGTTTCAGAACAGGTCTTTTGTCCATGTTCACCTTCTCCCTGAGGAAGATTTCTATAATGTTTCAATCTCATTGCTTCAAATTCAGCAATAGTTAATATCACCGATTTGTCTTTTAAAGAGTTGTCTATATCTCTTGGAAAATAAAAATTACTAGGGGGAGGTCGAACAAATCTCATCCTAGTTCTGCGACCCATCTTTAAGAAGCACTCTTTTTATTATTATTTTGAAATGATTTGAAAATTTTATAATTAATTATTTAAAATCTTCATTTTAATAATTGGGTTATATAATATAAATCTCTATCTTTTACATTGTTATTTGAAATATCACTTAAATTTTATGTGATTATGACTAGGTATTGGTTTCCCACTTTTTTAATATTTTAGATTTAATTATAGAAAGGAATACAATCAAAAATTAAGAAAAATAAGAATTTTTATAATAAAATTAATTGACTATAAGATTAAAAATACAAAATAATGAATATTGATTTCTATATACTGAAATATTCTCTTTAAACTACTTCATTCAGGGGATTGACCAAATTATTTTCACAACAGTAGTTCTGGTGTATTTATATGAGATATTACCAAATTTAGATTATGCAGCATTTTCATTTACGTTATTCTTTGTTCTTTTGCCATTCATTTTAAAAATAATATATCAAATCTGTAGTGATATTATGAAACAATAAAAATCTTTTTTATATCTTTATGATGAATAATATTAATAATCTTGAAAAACCAATTATTAGGTATTTAAATAAATAAAGTTAGAAATTGATTCATTTTTAATTAACATTGAATTATATTGGTGAGCAAAATAAAAATTGAATATGCAAATCGTATAAAAAGACTTCCCGCGTACATTTTTGCTGAGATTGAGCAACTTAAATCTGAAAAGAAAAAAGAGGGTGTGGATTTAATTCCATTAGGTATTGGAGATCCTGATATAGCAACTCCACAACTTATTATTGATGAAATTATCAATCAACTCCAAATTCCAGAGAATTATAGTTATCCAACGAGTATGGGAGAGCAGGATTTTAGAGAAGGTATACAAAGATGGTATAAGGTTAGATTTAATCTAGATTTTGATTCTGAAAGTGAAATTACTAACTTAATCGGAGGTAAAGAGGGTGTTGCTAATATAGCAAGAGCATTTATTAATCCAGGGGATATTGTATTATGTCCTAATCCAGGTTATCCAGTATATGAAAATGGTGCAACTAAATTATGTGATGGAGAACCCTATTTAGTTCCTTTATTAAAGGAAAATGAATTTCTTCCGGATTTTGAGCAAATAGAGAGCAGTACCCTTAAGAAAGCTAAAATGATGTATCTAAATTATCCAAACAATCCAACTGGAGCTATTGCACCAAATAAATTTCTTAAAGAAGCAATAGATTACGCAGAGGATTATAAATTCTTTATAGTTTATGATAACCCATATTCTGAATTTACTTTTGAGGATTATATTGCGCCAACAATACTACAATTAAATCCTAATCATATTGAAATTAATAGTGCTTCCAAAATTTTTTGTATGACCGGTTTCCGATGCGGTTGGGCGGTTGGAAATAATGAAATTATCAGCGGGATAAGAAAAGTTAAATCCCAGATCGATTCAGGATGTCCAATGTTTATTCAAAGAGCTGTAATCAAAGGATTAAATGAATATACATCAGAAAAGAAACCTGAAATTGTAGATAAAAACATGAAAGTCTATGAGAAAAGAAGAGATATCTTAATTAAGGGATTAAATGAAATTGGCTGGAAAACTGAAAAACCTAAAGCAACATTTTACGTATGGTCAAAAATTCCTGAAGGAGAAAAGAATAGTATGGAGTTTGTGAAAAAGCTTATTAATGTAGGAGTGATTTTAACCCCAGGAACAGGATTTGGTCAGTATGGAGAGGGATTCGTACGATTTGCACTTACACAACCAATTGAAAAAATTGAAGAAGCGCTTGAAAGAATTGATAAAGTAATTAATTAAAAAAATAAAGTTAATAAAAAAATAATATTTTTTATTTAGATCGTTTGTTATACTTCATCCTAAGATAAGCCATTTTTTTCTCATCTTCAGACTCTATGATCCCAGGATATGAATCTGAAATGTCGAACATCATCATTACAGGATTACTCTCCGAATTCCAATCTTTATAATAATCAAGGATCAAATCAGATTCCGATTGTTTTTCCAATCCTTTTGACGTATTTTTCACCTCCTAATGTTTTGGATGAATTTCACGTCAAGAAAGAATTCTCCAGGCTTCCTAATTCTTATAATTTAAGCAACATATTACTCCGAGAGAACAAATCCCGTAAAATTATAAGAAAAAGGAAGGAAAAGGATTTATTCTCTCTTCATAATACTGGTACTAAGGTAATAATGGCTCTCTGATAGCCAACCTTTGTAACAGTATTATGTCGTGAAAAATTCATTATTAATAGTATTAAGCGAGAGTAACCTTATAAATTTACCCATTATATTCCCATTTGTTAAAATATCACAGCAAGTGTTTTTCTATAGCAATTTTTTTACTAGTAAATACTTCAACTTTACTAGTAATAAGCTTTTAATGCTGATAAGAGCTTAAAATAGCTTTAAATATTGTTATACAACATTTGTAATACAGCTAATTCCAAAACATTTTTTTATAAATGAGTTAATATAGTTTCTTATGAAATCTAAGATGAAAGGAAATATTGAAGATAAATATAAAAAAGCTACAAACATTTTATGGAAGATTTGGTGGTTTTTTGTATTTCTTTTTATTATCCCATCGGTAATAACGTTTTTAAGTTTTGTTATTATTAATTTTATCGCAGCTCGCGTCGAAATTTTCGCAGGACCAGATATTTATGTTATAGTGGGTTTAACTGTTATTGTTTTCATCTTTTCTGTTTTGTTTTTTTATCGATTCTTTGATAGATATCGAGATAAACCGATATTTTTTAATCAAGAAAATAATCTTGCTGCTCGGATTCATATACTATATCTCATTACGATTTTTTCTTTGATTGTTACTCCCATTTTTGTATTTATAACCCCTGAAGAATACCAATTTGAATTATTACCGTTAATTTCATTTTGTCTCCTGTATAATATTGTCTATTTTTATATTTCATTAAAACCAATTGATTATTTTAACGCATCAGAAAGAAGTTTTAAACGTGCGTTAAAGCTTTCACTCTCATTAAAACAACCACACAATTTTTTGATTATTATCAATTATTTTATTCAAATAATATATCTCTTGTTAATTTTTCAAACTAGAATCTCTTGGCTTTTCGCGTTAATTACTAATCTACTTTTTTATATAATTACATTGGGAACTACTAGTAAAATTCGTAGAGTTATTTCTAATTCTTTTAAAGAAGATAATAGATTCCTAAATGAACTTTCTTTATATAAAGAAAAATTTGTCTCTTCTATTCTTAGTTTAAATTTTGTATTGTTGATTCAAATCCCGTTTGTAATAATAGGTGTGAATAGCTTTCAAGGAATATCTTACTCAATAAGGGATATTTTTAATGCATCTATTTATGCAATTTTGGTCTTCTTTCTGTATCTTAAATTTAGAATTTATTTTATTATAAATCATAAAAAATTTATCTTGAGTGTGAGTTAAATTGGGAGCTAAAAGCAATGATTTAGTAAAAAAGGAAAATTTGTCAAAATATCAAAAAATAAATGGATATTTATCTATTTTATTTGAAATTATTATTATTCTGTTTTCTTTCTTTATTGGATTCCCTATAATCATTATACTTTCGTTTCCAATTTTTGTACTTCTAACAATTTATGAACAGAAAGTGGATATTTGTCCAAGAGAATATAGTAGATACATCTATCTAATTAATATTCTTGGATTTTTAGGTTATATATGTTTTTGGCTTTTACCATTACTCATTCCAAACATCCCTTTTACAATACCCGTTATCGTATTCTTATTGTTATTTTATCTTTCCATGCAAATCTTTGCCCATAATGGATATTTTGATAAAAATAATGTTTTAATATTTCAACATATTCTTGCGGTGGGAATGTTTATTACAATTATCTATTCCTTCTTCGATATTATTTCAACAGGATATATCAATTTTTCTGCTGAGACCGGGATTATTATTTTTGCAAACGTATTATTGCACATAATAATTAATCTTCTAATCCTTCTGATTTCATTTTATTATTTATATGCAAGATATTTCCGTAATTTTCCTTGGAAAAATTTTAATCGGACCATAATTACAAATATGTTATTAATCGAAATAACTGCATATATTTTAATAAGTTTTAAAAATTTCTTTACTACAAATATTCAAGTGTTTCTGAATAACACACTATTTTCTCTCCTAGTATTTCCAATCTTGTTTATTCTTTTCATTTGTTTAAATTATGTAATTGGAGTATTTGGTAAAGATATTAGTTTAGTTTATTGTTATTATTCCGGTTGGGTTATATTATTGGTATCTGCGGCCTCAATCTTCTATGTTTTTTTTGGAGATTTTGTAATTTTATTATCTAATTTCTTGTTTATTTCCATATCTGTACAAGTTTTATCGATGTTTGGGGTAAAAATTAAAAAGATTAAAGAAAATACGTTTCAGAAAATAAAAAATTACACTGCTTATACCATCTGGATCGAAATCTTTGTATTATCTTTCTCCTTGTTTTTTAAGGTACTTGAAGCTCTGATTCCAATTCCAATCATAAGGATAATTCTTTCTGTATATTTAGCCTTTTTAATAATAACTGCATTTAATATAATTGTAAATAAAACAGGCATTATCCCAATATCTTTACGAATTATAACAATTGACTTTGCTTTATTTTACACAACATTAATTGTTTTTTATTTCTCATTTCTCTTCAATATTGACACTTTTTTGGTATATAATGTCCCAGCTTTATTAACTAGTTTATGGCTCTACATACCCTTACTTAGGCTGAAGAAACGAGCGTCTAACCAAGGATTAATCAAAAAGATAATTAAATTGAATGCAATTATATCATCTATAACTTTACTTCTTATCCCCTCAATTATTCATTTAGAACTACAACTTCCTTTATCTGATTTTACGCTTCTAAATTTAATAAACTTTACATTATACATTTTATCCGGAATTTTATCCATTTTAAGGTTATTTTCAAATAATTTAAACCTACGTACTGAGAGAATAGAATTAATATCTAAATCACTTCTAGCAATTTTATTTTTAATAACAGCTACAACGATTTTTTATTATCCTTATAAACTCTTATTAGGGACAAATTTTTACATTACTTTACCACTTCTTTTAGCTTCAGGTTTTTTCTATATTCCATTAATACTCGCTATGAAAAAAGAAATCTTTGATGCAACTCTTTTGAAGAAGATTATAAGACTAAATTCCTACTGTTTTTTTATAGAAATAGTTGTATTGCTATTTTACTCGTTTTATTCTTTCTTCGGATTCTTAGAATTAACTAATAATATCATTTTTTCATTATATCTCACAAGTGTGGTTATTACTTTTATAAATGCTATTTTATTTAGGTTTGATTTAATTTCTGAAACATTTAAACTAGTAATTAAAGAATTTGCACTCCTTTATACTTCTTTTTTGGTTTTTTTTTACTTTTATCAAATTACAAGCGAAACTTACTTTATCTATAATATACCATATTTGCTTTCGAGTATAAGTCTTTATTTACCCCTTTTATATATTAAAAATAAGATAAAGTATCCTAAAACTATTAAAAATCTAATAAAGATCACCAGTATTATCTTTTTGAGCGCTTTATTATTATTTCCGACAGTTATAAGTTTAGAATTAACGAAGTTAGGGTATTCTCTTAATTTTATAAATATAACAAACTTCACTTTATACATTTTTTATGGTATACTAACAGTTCTTTATACACTATCTCGCAGACTTAATTTTAGGAAAGCTCGAAAAGATTTAATCTTAAAGGTTCAAGTTGTTATTGAAATTGTCATTACCGGAACCACGGTGTTTTACTATTCTTTTATTGTATTATTTGGGACCTACTTATCTTTCGTGTTACCTTTACTCTTCTCTTCACTCTTTCTATTTTTACCTACTTTCTTTTCATATAAAAGGAATTTTTTCAATGATAAGTTATTGAAAAACATAATCATTATGAATAGTATATTACTTTGGGGTTGTATTATATCCATTCCCTTTATGATGGGGATTGATATATTTGGAATTGATGTATTTATTTCTGGAATATCGACAAACTTAATTTTCGTAATTAATATTTCACTTTTTCTGGTATTTATTGCCTTAAAATATTTTGATAAGCTCTTGAAATACTTAAAATTAAAGGATATTCTTATTATACGTTTAAAAATTATAGAAATTTTTATATGGCTATCAATTTGTGTGTTAGCTAGTTATGGATTATATAACTTTTTCTCATTTGCATCTACTGAGTGGCAATATATTTTAGTATTAAGTGGTTCTTTCCTACTTTTTTTCATAATTGATTTAGTAAATCTTCAATTACTTGAAGATCTAAAGCAAACTGTATTTGAAAGTGAAATTAGCAAGATTGATTATTATAAAATTTATAAAATTTATGAATTTAACAAAAATTTAATAATATTTGGAATTTCATTCTCACTTTCTTTTCTTTTAACAACTTTCATTCAAATACTAGATATTCCAAGATTATTATCTTTAGAGAGTTTTCAATACTTTGATCTGTTATTTAATTTTTCCTTTTTCTTCCTTTTTGTATTGGTATTTATCAATCTTTTTGAAAAACTAGTTAAAATCGAATATGAAAGATTCAAAGAAATTCTTGAATTAATCTCTTGGTTATGCTTAAAAAGCTTAGTTTTAATAATATTTGCTTTATATCCATTTCCTATCTTATTTTACAACAGATTATTGTTAATTATTCTAATATTTTCGGTACTTAGCCCGATCACTCTTACCTATATGAAGACAAAGTTCTTGATTTTTGAAGAAACTCAATTATTAATAAAAAAGTGTATTGGATTAATATTTTTTCTTTCCTTAGTAAGCGTGTATGCAGAAATTTTATTAGATTATACTGGAATTGCTCCTTTTTTCATACTTAACAATGATTTATTAAGTATATATATCCTTTGTAAAGTTTTATTATTTGTATATTTCTATTTCTCGAGATTTAATGCTTTTTTTGAAAAAGATTTAGGTTTTCGTATATATCGATTAATGGTTTATTCAGTGATATTTTTAGGATTATTCTCATTATTTTCACCTTTATTATCGTTGATTGGAATAATATTGATCTTAACTAAACGAGCGAAGAATTATTTTATCCGGTTTTTAAGTTATTTTATAATTAGTATTACCTTATACATAGATATTCTCGGATTTACAGGATTTAGTTTATCAATAACAAATATTAATTTACAAGTTACAGCCTATTTAGGGATATTAATCTCAACTTTAATTCTTTCAATTTGTTCAAATCTCAAACGAATTAATAATCTAGAAAAATTCTCGCTTTTTATTTGTCTTTCTGCCATCTCCTTCTTATTATTATATCCTATTATTCCTTTACTTTATAATGTCACTGTTTCTCTCTTTATATATTTAAGTTTAATGGGTGCCTTTTATTATAATAAAAAGGATAAGAGATACAAATGGTTTGTTAAGCCATGCATTCTTTTAGCAGTATTTGACTTTATTAGTTTCATATCCTACACAATACTTTTTACAATTACTCCATTTTTGGAATTTAACCAAATATTAACATTCACTTTAACAATATTTATCACAGGTTTTATCTTTGTTTTTCTTTATAATGATTCTCCACGTCTATTTAGAAAAAGTAGCTACTATATAATTCTAACTTCAAACACGCTTTCTCTTCCAATATTTATATATTTCTTATTAATAGCCGCCTTTTTATTACCTCTTTTTGATATAATTATCTTCACAGTTGCTATCAATATAGCCATTCTTCTTTTCTATTTATCTATCGCTATTTATCAATGGAAAATTTCATGGGCAATATGGAATATTGGTTATAGAATTTGGTTATTATTACCTATAGCAAATTATATGTTAATCAGTAAAGCTTTTACAGGTATCGATGTGTTTACTAATGCACTTGACTTTTTTGGGTTTAATATTTATGGTTCAAATATTATTGCGTTTGTAATTTGTTTGTTAATATCATTACCCTTTTGGTATACCTGGATTAAGAAAAATTTTAATTCAGTTCTGTTTATCGTATGGGGTTTAAGTTTAATTTTAATTTATTGGTTCAGTCAAAACGCATTTTTAAATGATATGTTTCTATTCATTTTATCATTTTTTGGAATCTCACTAATTTTTCTTATTCCCATTTTAATAAGAATGAAGATATGGAGCATTGGGTCTATACTGTGGACCTTTTTCACAATAGTAATGCTGATCTTTCTCTTTAATTTCCTAAATGCCCTTGGTTTTTTAATTCAACTTAATATTTCGATAACATTAATCGCTGGGGGGATATTATTTATCATTTTATCATTTTTCCCTAGTTTAAGAGCCCAAAAAAACCTTATTTTAATTATTTCTTATTTAGTATCGATTAGTGGTGTATTTCTAATAGTATTTAATATAATATATTTAATAACGTTCGAATTTTGGATTTCAATGTTTATATCTCTAATTATAATGTCCTTTAGTCTTTATTCATCAAGATTGTTAAAATTAAACAAAGGTTTCTTTAATACCCTAATTTCTAGTATATTGATTATTAGTTTTACTGGTTTGACTTTTTTTACATTAAATTTAATACCCAACTTTGAACTTCTTTCCTTCTATTTAGCTTTAACTGTTTGTGGAGCATCTTTTTTTGTATTTAATTACTATCGTCTCTTTATTCCCGCTAAAAGAATAGTTCCGTTAACTATTTTATCTGTTGGCCTTTCACTTTCCGCTTCAACAATATGGTTGATGATATTTCCTTCATTTTTATTTGTTATGCTTGCTATTATTCTAGCTATTAATTTATTTTTCTTTAAGTTTGCGTTAATAAACCGAAGGTATATATTATGGTATTTAAGTCCAATTCCGATAACGCTTCTAATTTTAGAGCCTTTATCTTTTATTGAACTCTTTCAGTCATTATTATTATTTATTATTATGGGTTTGATGACGTATACTATTATTTTTCAGATATTAATAAACCTGTCTAGTAAAACTACAAAAGAAAGGATGCAGATTAAGTTAGTTAATTTAGTCTGTTTTCTTCTCATATCTACATATTTTTCTTTTTTGATTACCGCAATAAGTCCTATCTTATTAATATATCAAATTTTTGAGTTTTCAATTATCTGGTCAATTTTAGTATTACTAAGTACAAATTATATTAAAAAATCACAAATCACTTTTGACCTTGAAAATTTTGAGGTAAATTTAAATAGATTTATCTCAATTGTGTCTATTTTGTTATATTTCGAAATATTTTCTCTTATTTTAGGGCTTTTGATTAATTATAGCCTATTAACTACCCTGGAAATTATTATAATCTCTTTTAGTTCCCTATTCCTCCTCACTGGGCTCGATTTAGCGATCTTAATAAATATAAATAAGAAATATTGTTTCCCTATTAATTATTCAACCTATTTGTTAATTTCTATACTATTGTTCATTTATTTATTACAATATGTTACCGATACATTTGAATTTCTATTTTTGGATATAATTTTTCTGTTAATTATGCAATATTATTCAATACTAGCGATTTTTTCTCATTTAAAGAGGTTAGATCGATATGAGATTACAACTTTAAATATTAGACGTAAAGGATTGTTAAGTCTCTTAACAAACTCTATCTTTATAATAATAGGGTTGTATATATCCTCATTTTTAACGACTCTATTTACCACCATAAATCCGGCATTAGAAGGGTTTCCGTCAATTTCATTTTTTATTATGGTTCTATCGTTTTTCATGTTTATCTTAAATAATCTCCTTAAATATAAATCAAAGAATTCAGTATTATGGGGAATTTTTATAATGTTGCAATGCTCACTATCTACATTTTACCTAAGCTTATTAGCATTTTTCAATTATTTCAACATCTTTAGTATAATACTTCTCTTTCTCATTAACACTATAATGAGCTTTTATACATTTTACATCCTCTCAAAGATTTACAAAGCACGAATAAATAAGGATACACTTCGTAAAATCTATTCATTATTAATCATAATCTCATATTTAGAAATTTCCGTCACATTCTACGGAATTGCTAATCTTATATTTGATTATAGAGAAAGCTTCTTAATTTCTCAACTTGCTTTACTTTCCATTACTTTAGTGGAATTAAGCGTTGTGAAAAGAATCAGGAGGAAATATATTCTAATTCTCCATACACTCAGTTATTTTAATGTTTCCATATCACTTTTCATGTTTTTGTTAATTCTTTCGGCCTACAATATGTCCTTACTTACGTTCTCAGTCTTCCTCTTTTGTCTAATGCAGTTCTATACAAATATCTCTTATTATAACACTAGAAAAGAATTCAATTTAGAGAAAGAAGAGAGTTTTCTTAGGTGGAAATTAATTAGGAAAAACTTGATTGGGGGAAGTTTTTATATTACTATAATCGGGTATATATGGCAAGTTCTATTTTTAGCAGGTTACGAAATTCTTTTAATGCTATTTCTTTTAATTATTCTCATTCATGTATTAGCCATAATTGATAGGTTGGTTTTAAAATTTATTGGAAGATTTTCTGTACACCTGATGAATTTTTCTTGGTTATTTTTAGTAGGTTTTTCATTGTTTTACTATTCAAGTTGGATTATAACATATTCTTTTTATGTTATTCCTGTGATTATCCTTCTTATTATCATAGAATTATCATATGGATATATGGTCAAATTAACGGATATATGGGCATCATTTAAAAATAATCGAAGGAAATTCAGAAATTTTCTAGTAATTATAACCTATTTTAACTTTATATCCTGGCCAATCTACTTTTTAAGCTTAGAGCCAATGATTTTTTGGGGATCCATATTTCTTTCTTTGGGAATTGGATTAACTTTAACATTGATTGATAAAAGTATTAGAGCTTTTAATGACGATTTTAGAGCGAGGTTATTTAAACTTTTATTTAGTAGCTTTGGAATCATTTTTTCTGTCGATGTTTATTTCCTTTTAGATGGATTAACTGCAAATAACTTCTTTTTTAATATTTCAGTCTCATTATTTACATTCGTTATATTTATAGGTATTCTTATTAAACCTTTCAAAAGAAATAGGTTATTATCATTCCTATATTGGACCATAACATTTTTTCTACTTAGTAGTATTTCATATAATGCCTATTTTACCGGAATAAGCTGGGCAATATTAATTATCGGTTTATTATTATATCCATTTATTTTTATGTTAGAAGAATTGAGACTCTTCTTTGAAAAATTTGTTGAAAACATTAGTATCCTTCTTAAGAAAATAGCAGCTTCTATAGGCAGACTTATTACAGGAATATTCAATTTTCTTAAGAGGAACTATAAAGTTATCCGTATATTTTTATGCGTATTTTTTGGAGTGATGGCGGGAATCCTGTTTTCTGATATTATTTTACATATCTTAAATCCCTATCACTCTTTATTGCTTGCATTTGCGATCTTTGGTCTGTTATATGGTATCCTTCCTTCAGAAAAAACTGAGGATTATGACGAAATTTTTAAACATAAAATGACTAGATTCATAACACTCTGGGTGGGTATGACTGCATTTATTTTTCTTTTTATTTTACCTTATTTAGAGTCGGTACTATTTTCTTTTTTCCTTTTGTTGCTTTCAATTTTAGGTTTAGGAGCGATAATCTTGATCTACCTATATAGATTAGAAGAAAAAGAGCGGATCTCAATCTTATGGCGTTTTTATACATTGATTACCTTCTTTATAATTTTAGGGATTGAAGCAGTAATTATAGTATTTTTATATATCTCTTAGATTAAATTACCATTTATAGTTTAAAAAAAGAAACGTCTAGAATAAAGGATCTATCTGATAGAAGATCTATAGAATTATACCAGATTTTCTGTTTTCCACTTTTTAATATAATCTTTAAAATAATCTTCAGCAATTCCAATAGAATTAAATTTCTTATTATTTTTTGGTCTTACAATAATGGGGTCTTCATCCTCGGTACTTTTAAACCCTAAGGCCCAATCTAAGTATGAAATTGCTTTTGACATAATTTAATATTAACTCACTAATAAAATAAAGATCAACGGACTGCCAATTTTCTAATACAAATATTAGAAAAATTAAGCTCAATTTTTTTCTCCTTAAAATTTTTAAGTCCTATTGATGAATAAAAATCATACAACTTAATTGATAAGGTTAAGAATTATGGAAGAAGAAACCGACAATAAGCAAATTAATGTAAAAGATTGGATAATCCTTAGTACTACAATGATCGGTGCTGTTCTAACAATCCTTGCTCTTATATGGCAAGCCAGACCAAGTCGAGGTATTGTTACCGTTACTTTCTTATTAATGCTTTCCTTCATTTTTTTTGTTAATTCTGTATCAGCAAATTCAAGGGCAAATTTTGAATTAAAGTTAAAGAATTTCGACATAAAGAAGGTTAATAAATTCGTTAAATTTGCAGAATACACATTTGGAATGGGATTTACCATAGTAATAATTGGGTTTTCGATTCTTGGCTATATGTATTTACTCGATTTTACCCTAGGTTCAATATATGCATTGATTTTACCCATAACATTTCTAGTTATAGCCTGGATTTTAATATTAATCTATAACACAATAAATTATTCTGGTAAATCAGTCAAAGGATTAAGGAGTATGAAGAGAAATCTTTGGATATTGATGGAATTTATAAGTTTAATAGCAATACTTTTTGATTTCTTTATATTTGCCTTTATAATCTAAAATTTTTAGTTAAAATCCTTTTTTTTCTTTTATTCTTAAAATTTATTCTATTATCGAATAAACTTTTTTTGGCCTACCAATCTCACCTTTAATTTTTTCTTCTTTTATTAAACCTTGATCGGTCAAATATTCAAGGATTTCACGTAATTTAGTTCCTGCGATACTTGATTTAATACTTAATTCGCGAGTTTTAATATCAGGTTGATGTTTAATAAGATCTAGTACATTTTGAACAGGATCGGGATTTATTTCGACTGATTTTAATAATGTTTTTGCTTCAAACATTTTTTTAACACTTTCAGCAATATTGGGCATATAAAACCCATTGAAGTGAAAGCAGGAATCTTCAATAAATAATACTGAATTGAAGTAAAAGTCAATTAAAATTACACCCTCATTAACGATTAAATCATTAAATCGCACAAATCGACAGGATTTTTCACTAATCTCGATTATTTCTATGTTAATGTTTTTTAAAATGTCGGTTATTTGCCCAAAATAATTCTCAATTGATCCAAAATCTAATTTAGAATAATATAATTTAATTTTGATCCCTTTCAAAAAAGCTCGATACAAAGCTCTTTCCAATTTTTTCAAGACAGATGGAGGTAAGGAGGATAAAATTATTTCATTTTCGGTCTTGCCCATCAAATTATAAATATATTCAAGACCAATATTTATATCCGAATGATGATAAAAGGTAATATTTCTTGTACAGATTCCTTTTTCGCTTTCAATTGTCTTTAAATCTTGCTCTAAATCATTAATTTTCTCCAAAATCTTGTTATTTTTCTTTTTTAGTATTTCTGTTAGAACTATTTTGGGATTTGTCCTAAAATATGTTTTAGGTTTGCCCTCAGAGGATGTAATAAAGTTTTGTTTCTCTAACAGGTTAACATTTTCTCTTACTTGAGCATAAGAATAATCCAAATCTTCTTTAATTTTTTCAATAGTGCCAAATTGATAATTAAGCAAATAACGATATATCTTGATTTGAATATCATTTAATCCAAATTCACTTAGGAAATTCAAATTATTCATTTTTGATAAACCATACTCTAATTATGTTAGGATAATTTGTGAGGGCTTTTTTATGTAATTAATAAATACCACATTTATAAAAGCTCACAAATGATTATATAACTCAAATCTATAAAAACTTAATTCAAAAATAAAAGTGATAATATATGGTGGAATATTGTCGTGATTGTAAATTTTACAAACCAATAGATGATACAAAAGGAGATTGCTTCGGACATGAAGTTCCAGCAACTCTTGAAGCTAATAAATGTCCCGCAAATGCTTTCCAACCAAGAACTTAGAAGGAGAATAAGAATGCCAGCAAAAGTAGATTTTAAAAAAAAGTTAAAAGAGTTCTATCAACCAGATTCAAAAAAAGTTGTTGTCGTTGAGATTCCTGAGATGCAATTTCTTATGATTGATGGAATTGGTTCTCCAGGTGGTTCTAAAATTTATCAAGAAGCTCTCGCTGCATTGTTTCCTGTGGCGTTTAAAACTAAATTTCTAAGTAAGAGTAAAGGCAAGGATTATGTAGTTCCACCCTTAGAGGGATTATGGTGGGCTGATGATATGAATGATTTTACAGAAGGAAATCGTGATAAATGGAAATGGAGCATGATGATAATGCAACCAGACTGGATTACCAAAGATATGATTAGCGAATCAATAAATCTTACAAAAACAAAACATCCGGAAATATCAAATGTTCTTACTAAACTTAGATTAGAAAAATACCAAGAAGGAAAGGTTGCTCAAGTCATGCATATTGGTCCATATTCAGAGGAAGGTCCTACGATTAAGAGATTGCATGATTTTATAAAGGATAAAGGGGGGATATTTGATGGCCATCGACAAAAGCATCATGAGATTTATCTTAGTGATCCAAGGAAAGCTAATCCAACTACTATGAAGACAATTATAAGACAACCTTATATCTAAATTTATTATACTTTTTTTTAATTATTCACTAAACTAAAACTATTCAAATTTTTCTACATACTAATTCCCCTTTTCCAATGGGTATGATCAACGCATCTACTCGCTCATCAGCTAAAGCCTTTTCCAACATTGGTTTTAAGGTTTCATAATGGTTAATTGCATTATCAGCAACTAAAATACCACCTTTGATCATATTTGGGACTAATAGATCATAACATTCACTATAGATTTCTTTTTCAGCATCTAAGAAGCAAAAAGATATGTTATTATAATTATGAATGTATTTTAGAGCATTACCCTCAATCAATTCGATCGTATCTTTTGTATTTGTTAGTTCAAAGGTCTCTCTTGCTAGTCTTGCTTTTTCTTTTAAAATTTCAAAAGTTATTAGTTTTCTCCCTTGAAGTCGGCATGCTAATGCTATCCATAAAGCAGAATAGCCACCACTTGTACCAATCTCTAGGAATTCTCCATCTGGCGCACTAGCAGCCAAAATTGATATAAATTTTCCAGTATCAGGGGGTATTTGACGTAATCTTTCCATTCTATGGGTTCCATCTAACCTATCTTTCTGATCCAAATTTTCTAAATATTGCATTCGCTTCTTAATAGATTTTTCTATATCATGAAACATTTTCAATCAACTTTTATTATTAATTTTTTATCTATTAATTTATTTGTCAAATAAATTAAAATTAGTTAAATTAACAGATTTGAAATCATAATAATTTAGGAGAATTAAGTAGAAATAAGGTTAAAAGGATCAAGAAGATGCAATGATTACCCGAAGGTTTTCATTGCACGTATTGGCGTTTCATACTAGAAGTGTGAAATTTTATGATATATCAATTCAATTTTTTTAATAGATCCAAAAATCTATCATCAAAATCTACATTCGGAAATGTTGTATTTCTTTACAGAAACATGAATTTGTTGCCAAATTCCTTTACCCGAAGGTAATTGAACTGGTAAAGATATATCACGGTTCCAATACTACTTCTCGATGTTCACACCGTTAGGTATGAACAAGATATAATTTGAATCTTTTATATTTAAAGAAGACTATTAAGGGATTATTAAATGCTTTTTGTAGCTACATATTAATCATTCAATTTTTTTAGTCGTTATTGAGCTAGAGGTAGATTGAATAAATAGCTTTTTTATTCTTTATTTATTTTACTTTATATGGCAATCTCATTTTTTGATGGAATGTTCCTTTTTATAGCTATACTTTTGAATCTATTGATAATTTTCATTTTTATCATGAGATATCGGGGTTCAGAAGGATTAGAACACAAAATCGGATATTTTGTCATTGCATGCGCCTTCCCATTAGTTATAATTCTAATCAATTACATTTGGATTGGTATAGATTTATGGATTGTTATTTATCTCATTATTATTATTAATTTCTTAATTCTTGAAACGATCTTAGATTACATCTTAAAAATAAAGTTCCGAAAAAATCCAAAAATTGTAGGTCCTTACATCTTGTTCTATTATGTCGCGTTTTGGGGGTTGTTAGCGATCTCATTTGTTATTGATTTGATGATTGGGTTTATTGTATTTGGTATTTTTATGATGAACGTAGGGATTACAATTTACACGCATAAAAAGGAAAAAGATAAAATGTTTAAAAAACAGTGAATTAGTCATTCTCTAAAAAACTAACTAAAGGTTTTTGAACAGATTTCCTATTATCCTCGGATTTCAATAAGTCCTCAAGTTCAGGAAATTGAAAAGGAAAGAGATTTTCAAAAGCTCTCTTGAGCAACTCAACATATTTCTTTTTATCATATTGATGCCGTTTTTCATCATAGAGCTCTGTAAGAACTACTTTCTTTTCTGGAAAATCTGGATCAGCATCAGCATTAAGGATTATATACCTTACATTCTTCCCAGGGGAAGCAATCTCTCCTGAACGCTCCAACTGTTTAGCAGCAACTGCTTGATATGAGTTTACCTTGTAATTTGAGGGTTTTCTGGAAATTCTCTGACGTATAGTAAGTTCTTCACGTGAAATCTTCCCGGATTCAATTTTATTGATATAATGAACAAATAGAGTCTTTGCTTTAGGAATTTGCTGCATAAATTCCTTGGTGGTAGTTGCTCCTTTAAACACGTCAATAAGAGCATATTGAGCTTCTTTGACAACTTTAGGAATATCTCTACGCCTAACTTCAATACCTCTTACTTTAATTTCACCTTCACTTTTTATCCCCCAGTAGTGACTTAACGTAGGAATATCTGGTTCTGCTCTTGAAGGAAGAAATACAATAATATTGAAACGCCCATCCCAGCTCATGGGAATGTTGGTATGCTCAGTTATTTCATTAGCAATTTTTTTAGTAATAATATCGAACTCTTCAGGAGTCCTGTTTTCTGTATCCTTTAACCATATTGAATCCACAATCCCATGTATGATCTTACAACCATACTTTTGCGCAATTTCGGCAGAACGCATTAAAAATTCACGTGCAAAAGCACATACTGTTTGATGTGCTTCAATTTTCCCAAAACGTGCGTTTCTAAATCCTAAATACCCAAAACTTACCACAAGTACCCATTTTAGCGCAATGTCTGTAAATTGATAGCGAATTTCTCCAGTTTTCCTAACATGTTCCTTACAAAGTAATCGTTTTGTAAGGGGCAGCTTAATTGATTTAGAGATGATACCTTCCCGTTTAGAACAAATATGGAAATCCAGTCCAGGTACCTTTATTCCGGTACCATCGTCTTTACAACATTTACAATTAATTGTTTCTGAAGAAATATTATAATTAGCCATTAAAGAGGGATACATTGAAGAAAAGTCTAACTCAACTACTTGATCATAGACACCAATTAACGGTTCGAATATGTGTCCCCCTCTATCACTCCTAATCAAATCGAACCCACTATTAAAACTTTCAGGACTTTTCTTGAATGGAGGAATTAGATGATCAAGTTTGTACGCATAATAATACTGTATAGATTGAAGTGCTCCGCCAATCGTTATGCGACTTAGTCTTTGGAGGGGAACTCTCGAGATTCGTGCAACTTCTATTACTCCAGGAATATTCCCTTCAGAGAAATGAAGACTCGCATATGTGGCAGTATCAAGATGAAAACGGCCACTCAAATATACTTGCGTTTTTGAGCGATGCCTAATAATGCCATAAGACATATAATGATCTGAGTTTCCAGAGAGCTCAAAAATGCAGCTTTTCAAGGGTGTTTTGTCTCGAGAAAGATAGAGTTCATTCAAAACACGGTTTTCTGAAGCACGTGCTACCAAAAAAGGAAGAGAAAAATCATCTCCATTAGATGTAAGAATTATATCAGGATCTAGGCGTTCAATTACCTTACTAATTGCCTTTATCGTTTCTGCTTCATTAGCTCTGTCAATCAGAATTCGTTTCTTCTTATATCCGTCAGCGCGAGGAACATTGTTCTCATCATTTTCTACAACACCCACTTCTGCATAAATCAGCGTGTCGTTATAGTAGGGTCTTATGCCTCGTTGGTGAACTTTAATATCTAGCCACACAGCTTTTAAAGGAGGTAGTTCATAGAAAAGTTTTTCATTATCATCTTTTAGATCTAATGAGATAAGGCGGATAATCGACTTCTTTTTCTTCCTATCTTTTTGAATTTTTACTTTGAACTGACAAAGTGAGATAGGAAATAAATCATGTACATAAAAATACATCTGAGCGATAGGAAGATCGGTGTTATATAATGTAAAAAGCCCGAGTTCTTCGACTTCATGTATTGTTTTTTTAAACTCCGAAGGTTTTGTGACTGAAACACCTAGAATTCGCGTTTTTTTATGATCCTCTAACTTCACATATTTCTCGCAGATTCTTATGGATTTTACATTATCATTCTGCATAAGGATAGTCTTTAACCTCCTAAGATCATTACCCGCATTCTTAGTTGGGACGGCAAAAAACTCTGGGTAATAATCATGAAAAATCCGTATAACTTTCTGTTCTTTTACTGTTTTTACCCACAGAATCACACCATCACTATATGTAGAAACATCCAAAAGCCAACCTTCAAAGCTTCTTTGTATAGCCAATTTTCACTCTTTTCCTTTTATTAGTTCTTCTAATTCGTGGATTCGATGCAATAATAGCTCGATTCTTTTTTCTTGTTCAATTGCGAACGAAATGAAAAGATGCTCTGAAAGCATGGGACGTGCCGCTAGGCTTCCAGCATCAGCATGAATTCTTGCAAAGTTCATTAACTTATCAAAAATTTTTTGTTCCTCCGGTCTAAGCGCTCTTTTAAAGTCTTTCCAGCTTTCTATTTCATGCTCTAGAGCCGGTCTAAATGAAGGAACTGTTCTACCCATGATTATAACCAAAAATGATAATTGTTGCTAAAATTTAAAAAAAAATACTTTGAGAGTTTTTTAATTTACTGCCGAAATGCCTTTATAGAAAGATTTTAGCTAAACGAGAATATTATCATAAAGAACATTGAAAGCCAATAACTTTATTAATCAATCTGCGTCATTAATTGATATTAGAATTAACAAACCGAGGGGATTATAGGAATGAAACGAGTGAATATAACGCTTAATGAGTTGTTGCCTGAAGGAGAACAATTAACTTTTTTAGTAGGTGCGGGTTGTTCCGTGGATGCCCCATCGTGTCTCCCGGCTGGTCGCCCTATGATGAACGCAATCATTAATCATGTGACAGCAGAATCAGAGCATGAGAAACTTGCGAACTTGCAGGAAATCCGTTTTGAATCATTGGTCGAGATTGTACGGGATAATCTCGATCCCGAGCTAAAAATTATTGATTATTATACTCAATGTGATAAACCAAATCTCCAGCATTTCTTCTTAGCGAGTATGATTGAACGTGGGCATTTTGTCATGACTACAAATTTTGATCTATTAATTGAGCATGCAATGTTACAATTAGGGATACCAATAGAACAAATAAAAGTTGCAATTACAAAAAAAGATTTTGAGAAACTTAATGACCCTGAAAAGCTTAGTGCTGATGGATTCAAGACTCTTTACAAAATTCACGGGTCTACAGAAAACATTTTAACCAAAGAATCAACTAGAGAAAGCTTAATTGCAACTATTCAAGCATTTGGTTCGAACAAGCAAGGATTAAGCGTGTTTCAAGTTGAGCCTTTTAAACGCACCCTATTCGATAACATATCTCGTGGACGTTCTTTAGTCGTCATGGGATACTCTGGGAGTGATGATTTTGATGTTGTTCCCACTCTCAAGGTTCTTCATGAAATGAAGTCGGTGATATGGATAGATCATAGATTTGAAATAACCAATATACCAAATATATACGAAATCGAGATTCCGAAAAAAGTGGACAATAAAAATGGGAGTAAGGTGGATCAAATTCTATTAGATATTAAACTCGCATCAAATATTCCTCATGTTTATAAGGTTGAGATAAATACTTCTAGTTTTTCGGAATTTTTCCTATCAAGAAAGATCTCTCTTTCAAACGAGAACTTTAAATTAAGCCTTCAATCTTGGTTGAGCGAAAAAATTAAGGTGGAAAATGAAGCAATGAAATATCTAATTCCCCAACAACTATATCATGACTATAATCGCTATGAGGATTCATTACGATGCATTGAAGACCTTTTGAAGCTCGCTTGCAAACAAATGGATCTTGTTTTAGAAATTCGAGCATTGCTTCTGAAGGGAAAAGTTCTTGATTCTGCAGGGAATCACAATGATGCTATAAAAATCTTTCAGGACGCTCTCAAACAGGCTAAATCATTACAAAATGAGGAATGGTTAGCCGCATCTTTAAATAACATCGGAAATGTGTATAATAGTAGAGCTAAATATGAAGAAGCGCTATCCTATTACAAGCAAGCACTCCCTATTTTCCAAACGATGGGGAGCCTTTATGAAGAAGGTATCGTGATGCGAAATATGAGCTCAATTCTCAAAAACTTGAATCGAAACTCGGAAGCTTTGGAACATGCGAGAAGGGCATTGGAAATTTCAGAAGTGTTTGGAAAATTATCGGATAAAGGAGATATTTTAATGATAATTGGCATGATCGAGACCAGCATGGGAAATGTACAAGATGCAATCACGCATTATGAAGAATCCCTAAGAATAAACGATCAACTACATGATTATGATGCAAAAATAGGCACTTTGAATGTATTAGGTGATTTAATGATGAAACTAGGAGATTTTAACCGTGCTCTGACATACTTTCAAGATTCATTACAAGTATCTGAAAATATTAATGATCTTTCTGGAAAAGCATCAACTTTAAACAATCTGGGAAGACTTTACACAATTTTATCTGATTTTTCACTAGCAATGAATTACCTGACTCTTGCAAGGAATTTAGCAAATGAAATTCAAGATCCTCTTATTGAAGCAAATAGTTCTTCCAATATGGGACTAGTATATTATTATCAAGGTGAAATGGATGAAGCATTAAAAATTTGGGAAAAAACTTTAAAGATTTACGAAACGAAAAAATTTGAGCTTGGAAAGGCAACTACTCTCATTAATATCGGAGATGTGTATTATCAAAAACAGAAATATAAAAAGGCTTCTCAGGCTCTCGAAGAAGCATTAAGAATTGGTAAGGAATCAAACGATATGGGTATTCAAGCCAATTCATTACAGAAATTAGGTATGATTTTGCAGGATGAAAAACAGTATGATAATGCAGCGTCTCTTTATCACCAGGGGTTAGCAATCTGCCAGCAAATAGGGGATATTGTAGGAATTGCTACATTCATAAATAATCTTGGTGCTATAGACTTTTCTCGTGAAAAATATGACGTTGCTCTTCAAAAATACAATGAAGCTTATAATCTTCTAAATCAAGTAGGATTGGGAGAAAGTCCATTAGCTTATACCATCTTAAGAAACATTGATCATCTAAATCAGCTTTCAAAATAATTAATTCAAATTAACAAAAATTTTTATTTGCTATGATTAATAGGTATTGTTTATGAATATATATCTAAAGGATCACGCTCCATGTGGAATATATTGCAAACGATGTCCCGGTGTTGAAACTTTTAACTGTCCGGGATGTAGAGAAAAAAAGGGACAAATACTAAAATTTCCTGTTTGTAAGACCTATGAATGTGTAATGAAGAGAGGATATACATTTTGCTATGAATGCAAAGATTTTCCCTGTGAGAAATTGCAGCCAATAGTTAATTTCGAGATATTCCAGCCTCATAATTCAAAGGTTTATAACCTAGTTATGATAAAGAAGCATGGTATTGCAAAATGGAATGAAATGTGCGAAGAAGAATCCGATTTATACTATAAAGGCCGTAAGGTTCGATATGGTGGAGACCCTTTGACTTTAGAGGAAAAAGATCCAAATATGTATAAAAAGAAGGAAAAGGACTAAAAGAAACAATCTAAAGTCATATTTTTTGTGGAATTTGATAAGTTTTTTTTCGAAGTTTGTGGTTTCCATTTTAACAAACGCTTTTCTGGTAAGAAGGGATGCTGTATAAGCTGATACTCAATATTACGCTCATTTTCATTGATTAGTATGAGGACACTTCCAAAGTGGGAGAGTATTTTTCCTCCTTTTGGCCTGTAGAGCGAAAATTCATTTAATGGCGCAGTAAGGATAATGAGGGGTTTAGTGTTAGAAAGAATTGTTTTGATGCCGTGGATTGCTTTTAATAGGTCCTCGAAGGTTTGCTTTTCATAGGTCTGAAAAAGGGTCGTAATTCCAGAGATTAAAACCACCTTAACATGGTCGAGTTTGGCTAATCTATTCTCTAAAAGCTCCACCATTTGATCCCAAGTGAATGCGCGAGCAATAAGAATATTTTCTAATACTTGCCGTGGAGATAAACGAAGAGACACAGCAAATTTGCTAACATTATATGGGTTGAAGCGGTTGTTTCCATCAATGAAGGCAATCTTAATACCTTCCCCAAGTCCTCCATTAACGAATGCTTTCTGTGCGATTACTGCCGTTGATAATAAAATGTTTGTAGTTCGGTTTTTATCGCCATAAAGGAGATATATCAAATCTTTATGAAATCCTTCTCCTCCCAGTAACTCATCTAGCGTCGAATCTCCGCTTGAAACCATTGGAATTCGTCTATTTTTTCTGTAAACCCTAAACCCAGAATTGAATGGCATATTAGAGGATTTGATTCCTTAAAATAAAGTGTAGTTACCCCGACAATTTTCTAGACTTTGCTCTTTATATAATAAAGATTAACAAAAAAGGTTAGATATTAGAAAGAATCTTACATTTAAATGTAAGATTGTTTTATGGAGACGGAGAGAGGTCACTGGAAGTAGAAGAAAGGTTAAAATATATTGAATTTCTTAATTTCTGATGAAACCTAAACAGATATTTTATATAAAATTTTTATAACCTATAAGATATTAACTAAATAAAGCTATTAATATAAGGTCTAAGGAGAAATTTGATGGTTCAAGAAGAGGATACAGTAATTTTTCAGCCACGATTGATAAAAGAAGATGATATCTATGGTAAAAATGGTTATACTCTTAATCTAATAAAACCAAATGTATATCAATTCTATTCAGGAGGGGCAGGCTCCCATGTTTATCTTATTATCGGAGAAAATTTAAATGTGCTTATTGACACTGGGATCATCACTAAGTTTAATAGCCTTAATTATCTACTTACAACCGAAATAGGTTTAAAATTAGAGGATATAGGTTTGGTAATTAATACTCATGAACATTTTGATCATATTAGTTCTAATGCTTATTTTCATTGCCCTATTGCTGCTCATCGATGGGCTGCAATAAAAATACAACATACCGATGAATTAATTACTAAGGGTAAAAAATGGGGTGTGGATTTATCAAATATGAAAATTAATATTTGGTTAGAGGATAGAAATATAATTGATATTGGAAATGTATTATTAAAGATTATAGAAACTCCTGGGCATACATCAGGATGTATTTGCATATATGAACCCTATCTACAATATATTTTTACTGGTGACACCTTATTTAAAGAGGCAACAACCAATATCTATGAATCAGGCTCTATTTCTGAATATATAGATTCTTTAGAAGTTTTAAATACCTTAAGAATTAATAGTTTTTACCCTAGTCATGGAGACTTAGTTCTCGGACAGAAAAATGTTAAAAAACAAATTGATTATTCAATTGAAAATGCAAAAAAAGAGCTCAATGCTTTTATTAACAGACTTAAGAGTAAATCTATTGACGGTGTAAGACCCCCTCCATCTTTATACAGAAGAGAAGAAGAAGATTTATAAGCATAATTTTACACAAAGCTTATCTATTAATATCTGTATAATTAAGCGACTTCTCCACAATAATTACAAATTTTCAATTTTGCTGAAAAATAATTACCACATTTGCTACATTCCTGTAATTGTTTTTCAATTATTGCATTAACGATATTCAAAAAAGCATTTTCTACATTTTCACTAGTTTTAGAGGAAGTTCCAATTGGTTCCCCATAACAATTGAATATTTTACTTGCTTTGATAGCATCAGTTTTTGATATCTCACGTTGATCTTTTAAATCAATTTTCGTTCCAATTATGACTTTAATAATATCTTTAGAGTTTTCATCAATTATTTTAACCCAATTTCCAATATCATCTAATGATGACTTTCTAGTTATATCATATAACAATAGAGCCGCGGTAGCACCATTTACATAAGCCGGAAAAAGGATACGGTATTTTTCCTCGCCACCAAAGTCCCAAATATTTAATTCAATGGTTAAATCCTCCTTAACTCTGACCTCTTTTCTTTTAAAAGCAACGCCTATGGTTTCTTTGGTTTTTTCATTAAAAATATCATCACAATAACGAGCAATAAGAGAACTTTTCCCAACATTTTTGGCTCCGGCAACGACAATCTTATATTTTAACATTAATGAGCAACTAATCCTTAAAATTTTATATTAGATAATTGTAAGATAAAAATAAATTAATAGGTTTTTATCCTCAAAAAATAATTCAACTACTCTTAAAATACTAAATATTAGATTCTCAATACACAATAAAAATTTTGAATATCTATAGGGGTTTTCTAATTGAATATTTTCAATAATCAATAAATATAACCAAGATTTATATTGATCTACATCGAATTAATATTCACAATTTTGAAAAAACTAGATTGAGTTAAAATGAGTGATGAAATAGTTAGATATTGGGATAAGAATTGGCCCGAAGAAACTCCTAAACATGTAGATTATGACGTAGTTCCTTTAGGAAGTCTTCTAGATAAAACTGCTGAAACTTATCCCCATTCTCAAGCAATATTTTTTGAAGGTTTTAGAATGACTTATAAAGAGCTAAATACACTTGTCAATCAATTTGCTACTGGACTTTCGAAATTAGGGATTGAAAAAGGTGATGTTGTGTGTATTGATTTGCCTAACGTACCTCAATATGTGATAGCCCATTGGGCGGTACTAAAATTAGGAGCAACATCTAATCCGATATTACCAGTAAATAGATTTGTTGAAATAGTCCATCAGGTAAATGATTCAAGAGCTACCACCTTATTAATCTTAGATTATTTATTTGCAGAACATCTGGAGGGTAAAGATCTAAGTAAAATGCCTACCTTGAAAAATATTATTTTTACAGGACTGGCAGAATATTTGCCTAGTATGAAAGCAAAATTGGGTACAGTTTTGGGGAAAGTCCCAAGAATGAAAGAATGGCCGGAAAAGATAGGTGAGAAAAAAATCCATAAATTTCAAGATATTTTACAAGATGGTTTTCAAATCAACTTACCAAAAGTTGAATACGATCTTAAAAAGGATATCGCTATTTTAATATATACCGGAGGTACTACAGGTGTACCTAAAGGCGTAATGATTTCTCACTACTCTATGGTTGTTAATGCTTTACAAACAGATATCTGGGCTACGACTCAATTAAAGCGAATGGAAGAAACAAAGGGTAAAGGGGGAATGTTGTTAGTCGTTCCGCTAGCACACGCTTTTGGTAATATTGGTATGACTGTTTCGGTTCTAGAAGGATGGAAAATGATTCTATTACCCCGACCTCCCGATAAAATCTCCAATATATTAAAACATATTATGAAAGAAAAAGCAACTTATATGCCGGGTGTACCCACTCTTTATATTAAACTTAACCAAGATCCAGATTCGAAGAAATACAAAGGAAAACTGAACTCACTTATCGCTTGTATTAGTGCAGCGTCAGCAATACCAGAAGAGATTAAAAATGAATTTGAGAGAATTACAGCTGCTAGCTTGGTTGAAGGATATGGTATGTCAGAGTTTTCCCCCGTTGTTGCCCTAAATCCTTTCAAAACTGAGCTCCAAAAAATAAATACCGTCGGCTTTCCATTATCAGATACACTTTTAAAGATTGTTGATGCTGATTCAGGTACTAGAGTATTACCACAATGCCCCAATGAAAGCTGTGAAAATTGTGGTGCTGATGAATTTCAATATATTGGTGAAATATGTTGTACCGGTCCGCAGATGATGCTAGGTTACCTAGGAAGGCAAAAAGATACTGATTATGCGTTAAGGAAGGATTCAAAAGGTATTACATGGTACTACACCGCAGATATTGGATGCATTGACAGCGGTGGTTATCTTCGAATTAAGGATCGAAAGCGAGATATGATCAAATATAAAGGGCATGGTGTTTTTCCTCGAGAAGTTGAGGATTTACTCTACATGAATGATGCAGTCTTAGAAGTGGGCGTAATAGGAGTCCCTGATCCAGAAGTTGGTGAAAATATTAAAGCATTTATAGCTTTAAAACCAGAATACCAAGGTAAGGTTACAGTGGAAGACCTGAGTATTTGGGCTAAAGAAAACATAAGTCCCTTCAAATATCCACGCTTAATCGAAATTGTACCCGAATTACCAAAATCAGTAGTAGGAAAGATTTTAAGAAGAGAATTAAGAAAATCCTAATTTTTTTTTTCTTTTAATCCTTTTAATTCATTTTTTGGATTATTAATTAATTTTCTTGATCATTTTAATCAAACTTTATAACTAATTCCAACAATAATAATATTTAACCATTTATTTAATCAAAAAAAAGTATATGATCTAAAAATGACTAGTCCATATGAAACCCGGTTCTGGATGAAGAACTGGGATCCAAATGTGAAGGATATTGATCCAAAAGAGTTTGAAACCACATATCCCGCATATATTAGAAATATATTCGATAAATACCCCGATAATATGGCCCTATCATATCAAGGATTAGAAATTACGTTCGCAGATGTAGATAAACGTTCTAATCAATTTGCAAATATGCTTATTCAAAATGGGTTTAAGAAAGGGGATGCAGTGGGTATAAATTTGCCTAATATTCCAGAATATGTTTATTCATTGATAGGTACGCTTAAAGCAGGGTGTATTGTTTCAGGAGTTAGTCCTTTGATGTCTGATATCCAAATGCATTACCAGCTGGATGATCTTAGTAAGGGTGGGAAAAAAGTAGCATTAGTGACTCTTGATGCTATTTTCGAACATCGTCTGAAAAAGATTGCATCCACCTTACCTCATCTTGAGGTCGTTATTGCTACAAGCGTTATCGGCTCATTTCCAAAGGAACAACAAGAAAAAATTAAGGCCGTTCAAGACATTCCATCGGGAATAGTAACTACTTTAGAGGGAAAATCTGTTTATAACTTCCAAGATGATATTTTAGCAAAATTTTCAGATGAATTGCCTAAGGTGGAGATTTCTCCAGAGGATATAGGATGGATACAATACACCGGAGGAACGACAGGACCACCCAAAGGCGCAATGTTAAGTCATCGTAACTGCATGTCTAATATGATAAGTATTAGAAAGTGGCTTCAATGGGAAGAAGCTGATGGAATGTTGCTATCAGGATTTCCAATGTTTCATGCCGCAGGTTTAACAGTATGCGAGAGTGCTCTTGCCTTAGGATGGGGGCAAATCCTTATTGCTAATCCTAGAGATGCATTACATATATGTAATCAAATGAAAGCTTATAATCCAACTGTACTTGTAAATGTTCCATCTTTATATCAGATTTTGATTAATTTCAAAAAATTTAAAAGATTAGATCACAACCAATTAAGAATGTGTATTTCTGCTGCAGCACCATTTCCGAAAGAATCGCAAGAAAAACTAGAGGAAATAGTAGGTCAAGGAAAACTGTTAGAATTGTATGGAATGACCGAACTTTCACCAGTAGCTACCATGAATCCCTCTTTAGGCAAGAAAAAGCTAGGAAAAGTAGGTTTACCAATACAAAATGTAATGTTAAAGATTGTTGATCCTGATTCCAATGAAGAAGTTCCTTTAGGACAACCTGGGGAAATTTGTGTTGCAGGTCCCTTAGTGATGAAGGGATATTACAACAAGCCTGAAGAAACGGCAAAAGCTGTAGATAAAGATGGATATATGCACACGGGAGATGTGGGATTGATGGATGAAGAGGGATATGTGCAAATCGTCGATCGAACGAAAGATATGATTATAGTAGGAGGTTTTAAAGTATTTTCAGCAAAAGTAGAAGATACATTAGTTAAACATCCTGCGATAGGCATGGTTGCATTAATTGGAACTCCTAATCCAGAAAGACCTGGATCTGAGATTGTAAATGCATATATCCAACTAGATCCTGAGTTTGAGTTTGATGGGAATAAAGACGCATTAAAAGAGGATATTCTTGCATTTGCCAATAAAGAATTGGCTCCCTATGAAATTCCTAAAAAGATAGAATTTTCTGAAGAATTACCGTTAACGGTCATAGGAAAGATAGATAAAAAAGCCTTACGTTAAGAGTATAAACTTCATTTTTTTTTATTTCTAAATTGTAAGTTTTTATAGTTCTATAATATATTATGATCCTTCATTCTATTTCTTTTAAGAATGTGAGTCAATAAAATTAAACTAAAATACTATGTATCAAGTAATATCATAAAATCAATATTAATTTTAAAAAACGAAATCAGTGAAAAATATGTCATATAGTAGTAGATTTTGGAAAAAATCATATGATGAAGGAATTAATGATTTAGATCCTAAGGAATTCGAATTTTCATATGTAGATGTCATGAGGCGTACTTTTAACGAACTTCCAGATAAATTAGCCTTAGCGTTTTACGGAACTGAAATTACATATGGAGAGTTGGACAGACTTTCCAATGAATTTGCGCATATGCTTATTGAAAATGGGTTTAAGAAAGGAGATGTACTTGGAGTTAACACTGCTAACATTCCTGAATACGTAATTGGATTACTCGGTGGGTTGAAAGCTGGGCTAATTGTATCAGGAGTTTCACCTCTACTTTCAGCGGTTCAAATACAATATCAATTAAGTGATTTAGGGTCTGGTGGTAAGCAAGTAGCATTACTAACACTTGATGCTATTTTTGCAGGCCATATCACAAAAATCGCTTCAAAATTACCTTCATTAAAATTAGTAGTTACCACAAGTGTTGCAGGATTTATGCCTAAATTTTTAGGAGTAATGGCAAAACTACTTAAAAAAGTACCTAAGGGAAAAGTCACACCACTAGAAGGAATAATAGTTTTAGAATATCATAAAGATGTAAAAGGTAAGTATTCTGATGAATTACCTAATATAAAAGTAGGACCCGATGATATTGCGTTTATTCAGTATACTGGTGGAACCACAGGACCTCCTAAAGGAGCAATGTTAACCCATAGAAATTTTGTAAGTGATGTTAAAATCTTTCAACACTGGCTTAGCTGGGAGTTTGGAATTGGAGGAGGATTATCAGGATTCCCATTTTTCCACATAGCAGGATTATTTACGTGTGCAAATGTTATAATGTTAGGTTGGAGTCAAGTTTTGATTCCTAATCCGAGAGATACAAATCATATAATTAAAGAGATGATCAAATATAGACCCAGTGTCTTAGCAAACGTACCAACATTATACCAAATGTTATTAGCAAATCCTAATTTCAGGAAAGTCGATAAGGATATGTTAGATTATGTGATATCCGCAGCAGCTCCTTTTCCAAAGGAATCCCAAGAGATTCTTGAAAGTGTTATAGGAACGGGAAAATTAATTGAGTTATACGGTATGACGGAAACTTCTCCATTATCTTGTGGAAATCCCTCTAAGGGTAAAAAGAAGTTAGGAAGTGTTGGTTTACCTTTACCCAATGTTGATCTAAAATTAGTTGATCCCGAATCTGGAAAAGAAGTCCCCCTTGGAGAACCAGGAGAAATATGTGTAAAAGGCCCAGTCGTCACAAAAGGGTATTATAATAAACCAGATGAGACTAAAAAAGCTATTGATTCTGATGGATATATGCACACAGGAGATATGGGTATTATGGATACCGAAGGATATGTAAGAATAGTAGATCGTACCAAGGATATGATAATTGTAGGGGGTTATAAAGTTTTTTCCACAAAAGTAGAGGATACGCTTACTCAACACCCCGCTATTGCTATGGTAGCTATTGTTGGTTTACCTAACCCTGAGCGTCCTGGCTCTGAGCTTGTTAAAGCTTTTGTTCAAATAGATCCCAGTTATGAATTTGATGGAAATAAAGAAGCTCTAAAAGAAGAGATTAGTGTTTTCGCTCAAAAAGAATTGTCACCATATGAAGTTCCTAAAATGATTGAATTTATCGATGAACTACCGTTAACAGTTGTAGGTAAAGTTGATAAAAAAGCATTAAGAGGTTAAAACACCTTCAAATATAATAATTTTAAATTAATCTATTTTTTTTTATTTTCTAATATTTTTTTTTCAACAATTTCAATAATTTGAGGAAGAATATCTCCAATTTTTTGATGTATCACAATTTCTGCATCTTCATCAACATCAGTTTCCTGAATGTTAATAATAGCTAATTTAGCGCCCATAGATAATGCTTTGCGAGGGTAAAATGCCACCGGATATACCAATAAAGAACTGCCAAGGACGATAAAGAGATCACATCCTTCTATTAGCTCATCAGCTTGTTGTAATACTTCTGATCGTAATGGTTCACCAAAAAATATCGCATTTGGTTTTAATAATCCGTTACATTGCTCACACGAAGGAGAAGAGCCAGTAAGAAATTTATTCACCATAACCGTAATTGGAACTACTTTATTACACCGCATACATATTGCTTCAAGAGCAGTGCCATGTAATTCTATCACGTTCTTACTTTTAGCTCTAATATGCAAACCGTCAATGTTCTGGGTCAAAATTCCTTTTAATTTGCCTAATTTTTGAAGTTTAGTCAATGCTTTATGTCCCTTATTAGGACGGGCACTAAAAATATGCTTACCCATCTCCAACATGAAATTTAAATTTTTTCCCGTATTTGCTACGTAGGAACTTACACTTCCAAATTCATAGGGATCTACTTTTTCCCAGAGTCCTGTTCCAGGACTGCGAAAGTCAGCAATCCCACTTTCAGTACTCATTCCTGCCCCTGTTAATACTACAATATTTTTCGCTTCAAGTATGAGAATTGCAAGTTTTTGAATTTTCATGTCTAAATCAGTCATTATTTTTTAGACTCCTATCTAATTTTATATTGCATTCGCAATTAGACAAAATATTTAATATAATTATTTTTATTTATTGATTATAATATAATATTTATATTACAAAACATAATAACTTAAGATAATTGAATCATCAGAGTTATTACAGAAAATAAATTTAAATTAGGTAAATAAGAATATAATTAGAAAAAATTATTCAAACAATGTGGTGATTGGGTCGATTTCAGTCCAGAAATCCTATATATATAAAATTTGCATTGTAGGAAATGGTGGTGTTGGTAAAACTTCAATGGTTCTTCGCTACTGTGAAAATGCTTTTAAGGAAAATTACATAATGACGATAGGTTCTAACTTTAGCACTAAAACTGTCGATCTGCAAGAATACCCTCATTTCCAAGTAAAGCTGCAGATATGGGACTTAGCTGGACAAAAACACTTCAGCTTTGTAAGACCTCCATTCTATCGAGGAGCAACAGGAATCATATATGTATTTGATTTAACTCGTAGATCTTCTTTTGCAGAATTACTTGAATGGAGGAATGAAGTAGAAAAAGTAATTGGTCAAAAACCAAGCATAATTGTAGGAAATAAGGTTGATTTGGCCGATCAAGGAAAGCGTGAAGTTTCATATCAAGATGGAGAATCGCTGAAAGGTGAATTGCATGCGAATAACTATTTTGAAACAAGCGCTAAAGTAGGTGATTCAATTGATAATGTTTTTACGATATTAACCTTAGAAATTCTAAAAACATCTGGTAAAATTTAATTTTTAAGGTATAAACCATAAATTAAAATTGGTTAGTTAATTTTTAAATTATAAAATTCAATTACTATTAGGTTAAAAAGATGTTTGGTGGTGGAGGCGCTCGTACCTACGATCGCGCTTTAACGGTTTTTAGTCCAGAAGGAAGGCTTTTTCAAGTTGAATATGCTTTAGAAGCTGTCAGACGGGGTACTTTAGCTGTTGCAGTCAAATCAAATGAGGGAGTGTGCTTAGCAGCACAAATTAAAGCCCCATCAAGACTGATGGATGCAGATTCGATAGATAAAATCTTCCAAGTTGATGATCATATCGGAGTTGCGATTTCAGGATTACATGCCGATTCAAGAGCATTAATAAATTATGCTAGAGTTCAAGCTCAATCTTTTAGATTAACATATGATGAGCCTGTACGGTTAAACATGTTAGTAAAGACGATTGCAGATATTAATCAACAGTATACGCAGTTCGGAGGCATAAGACCCTGGGGATGTGCTCTTTTCTTTATAGCAATCGATGCTGCAGGCAGTCAGATCTATACAACATCACCTAGTGGTATATATCGCTCATTCAAAGCTTACGCTCTTGGAAGTGGAGAGGCTACAGCTAGAGAGTACTTACAAAATAATTACAAACCTGATTTAGCATTTGATGAAATAATTAAATTAGCATTAAATGCGTTAAAAGAATCAATTGATGAAGAAGCTTCAAAAGAAAATGTTCGAATAGCATATATAAAGGCAGCAGATAAAAAATTCCATATGTGCGATAAAGTAGAAGTAGAGAAATATCTATCAGGGATAAGTCCAAAATAAATTTTATTTTTATTGAGATTTATTTTTACGCTCGTTGTATAAATTCTTTCTATCTCACTTAAAGTTAAAAAGATAGACTTTTTTTAAATTATATAATGGTTTTATATAGGATAAATTAAAATACATAACTCATATCTATAAGATAAGAAAGTGAGCTTGTATGGCTAAAAAAAAGAAAATTCGAGAAGATTTTGATGTTATTTTTCAAAGTGGAAATGAAAAAGCAATTAAGAAGATGCTAGATAAATATCCTTGGTTATTAGACGAAGTTTCAACAGAGATGAATGATGTTATCGAAGAACAACAGCAAATTATTGCTGCTTTGGGAGTTATGGAAGATGAGAGAGGAGGTCCTGTTCCTATTGATGAGATTGCATTTAGCTTGAGAGTCGATTTTAATATTCGGAGAGTAGAAGATGAAGTCATCCAATTATTGAATGCTACTGAAACTCTAGGATTGGTTAAAAAAGACCCAAATGGTTGGAAGTTAACAAGTGAAGGAGGAAAAGTTTGTGATGATTATCTTAATAGAACCTTAGGAAAAATTACCTTAAGTTGATCTTAATCTAATTAAATGTTTTAAAAATTACAATATAAATATAATTTAGCTTTCTATTAAACTTTTAAATACAAAGGATATGACATTAGTCTTGGAAAGAATGTTTTTAATTTCCTTAATAAGACAATAAAAAAATATTTTTAAGTTATTGATTAAAAATGGAAAATCGCGATAACATTAATGAAAAGGAAGATGATCTGGAATTTGATCCAACAAAAGAGGCTTTTTTTTCCGATTTGGAAAATGAAGAGCAGGAAATAATATCAGAAGCATATGAATTAGTGGAACATGCTTTATCATTAATAGAATCAAAGTATTATGATGATGCAATTGAAGTTTTACGTCAAGCTCTTGGATTATATAGTCAGATCAATAAATTAGCAGAAATTGAAGCACTTAATAACAAAATTACAGAGATATATCTGCTCAAAGAGCAAGATTTTCAAGAATTACAGCTCAAGGGGGTAGATGAAACAAAAACTAGTGAAGTAGAACAAACTGATGAAAAATATTATAATGAAATTTATACAAGAGCAGATCAATTAATTCTTGAAGGGTTAAAACTAGTGAATTCTGCACAATATGACGAAGCTCTTTTAATGTATAGGGAGGCAATTACTTTATTACAACAAATCAATAGAGTTTCTGAAATAGGGAAAGTGAACGAACTAATTGAAGATTGTTTTATAAGAAAAGCAGATTTTATCAAACAGGAACAAGACCAAGTAGGATTGCAGCCAACAACAACAACAGAGTCGGAATTAAAAACGCAAAAGGTACATGAATTTGAGGAATTAAAAAGAAAGGAGCGTGAAACGTCTACTAAAGCGTATGAGATATTAGGAAAAGCAACTGAATTATCAAATATCCACCAATATAGTGATGCTATAAAAATGTATCGAGAAGGTGCTCAATTATTTGAAGAAATCAACTGGATAAATGAAGTCAAAAAGATTAATACCATAATTGACAAAGTTGAAAAAGAAAAAGAAAAAGCAATTGCTGAATCGGAGAAGATAAGGGTAGAGCAAGAAAAGTTAAAGGAATTAGAAGCAAGGAAACAAGAAGAATTAATTCATGAAGCTAAGGTTCAAGAAGAGTTAAAAATCAAAGCGAAAATGGAAAAAGTTCGAGAAGCAGCGTTAAAGAAGGAGGAAGAAGTACAATTTAGAATTGTGCTTCGTTCAATGATTGATTATGCTGAAAAGCTAGCACGAGAGTATGACTTAGAGATGAAAAAGTTAATTAAAAAAGGAAAACTAGTTGAAAACTGCATTTATCCAGAGGTCATCAAAATATATGAGGACGTTAAAGGAAGAGTTGATGAAAGAGGCTGGAAAGATCAATCTGAGATCTATTCTCGACAAATTCGGCATTATCAGCAACTTTTAGATAAAGACAATAAATTACGACAATTTGAAACCGAAAAAAGGAAGAAAGAAACAGAATTTGAAGAATCTTTAAAAGTTAAGAAAAAAATAGAATCCACTGAAGTAGATCTTGAATTACAAAAGAAATTAGAAATTGAAAGACTAAATGAACAAGAAAGCTTGATCCAAAAGAAAAATCTAGATACGTTAATAAAAAATGCGGAAAGAATAGCAAGAGACTATGATGTGAAATTTAAGAAAGCAGTTAAAGATGGTAATTTGGATATCGAATCTAAATATCCCCAAGTTATAGAAATATATACTAATGCTAAGAATGTAGCCCAGGACAAGGGTTGGGTTGAAGATATTGCAGTATATTCTAGTCAAATTAAGAAATATGAAGATTTATTTGATAAAGAAAAAAAAGTTCGAGAATTAGAAGCAAAAAAAGCGACTGAAAAAAAATTATTTGAAGAATCTTATAAATTTAAAAAAGAATCGACTGATTTCGAAAAGTTCAAGATATTAGAAACTCAACATAAAAAAGAATTGGAAGAAGAGAATTTTCAAAAAGAAATAACGAATCTTATTGACGAAGCAGAAAAACGGGCTAGAGAATATGAAATTGCTAAAAAGAAGGCAATAAGAGAAGGAAAACTTCTTGAGAAATCCCCGTATCTCGAGATAATACAAGTATACACTAATATTCGGAACAGAGTGGTTGCGAAAGGTTGGAATAAACAAGCATTAATATATGCAAACCAAATCAAGGTTTACCAAGAAAAACTAGAAAGTGATCTTAAATTACGCCAAATTGAGCAAGAGAAGTTACTTAAACAGCAAGAATTTGAACAGCTACAAAAATTGGAACCAAAAAGCGAAATAGGTTTCCTGGATTTGGAAAAAAAGAAAAAAATCCATGAACCTTCACAATTTGAACTGGAAGCAGAAAAATTTCAAAAAGAAATTGATGAAATGATAAATGAAGCTGAGAAAGAGGCACGTGAATATGAATCAGCCATAAAGAAAGGGAATTTTGAACAAGAATGCCCATATTTAAGAATTGCCGAATTGTATAAGACAATTACAGAAAAAGTTCATACAAGAGGATGGAAATTAGAAACTGAAATTTATATCAATCAGATTAAACATTATCAGGAGAGATATGAAAGTGATATTAAATTACGCCAAGTAGAGCAGGAAAAGATTCTTAAACAACAAGAATTTGAGCAATTACTGAAAATGGAACAAAAAAGTGATTATTACGCATTAGAATTAGAGAAATTGATGAAAGCGGAAGAGGAGTCTCAATTTGAAAAAGAAGAAGAACTATTTGAAAAAGAAATAGATGAAATGATCGATGACGCTGAAAAAGAGGTACGCGAATATGAATTAGCCATAAAAAGGAGTGAATTTGATAAAGAATGCCCATATTTGAGAATTGCAGAGATTTATAAAATAATTAGGGAAAAAGTTTATGCACGAGGATGGAAAGCAGAAGCTGATATCTATGCTAACCAAATTAAATTATATTTAGAAAAGTTTGAAAAAGATAAACGATTAAGAGAATTAGAAGCTCAAAAAGTAATAAAACAAGAAGAATTTGAGAAGATATTAAAAATTCCTCAAGGGGTTAAGGTTTTAGAAGTTGAAAAATTCCAAAAAGCAGATGAGAAAATTTCGAAAGATGATTTATTTTTAAATAAAGCAATGGATTTAATAAATTCCTCCGAAAATGAAGTTAGGAGTTATGAATTAAGTTTAAAGAAAGATATTTTAACATATTCGAGTCCATATAAGCAAGCTATTGAGAATTATGAAGAGGCAAGAAAATTATTTCTGAAAATTGGATGGAAAGAAGAAGCAAAGCGTTTGAACAGCACCATTTCTTTTTATAAAGATAAGAAAGCGAAGGACGATTCTTTAAGAGAATTAGAAAAGCAAAAATTAGAAAAAGTTGAAAAAGAAACAATTGAGTTTAAAGCTGCTGAAAAACAAAAGCCATTAAGTCAAGATTATTCCGCTATGGAATATGCGAAGAAAAAGGAGAAAGAAATAAAACAAGCAGAACCAATATTTGTTATGATAAATAAAGCAGAAAGGTTAGCTCAGGAATATGAAATTAAAAAAAAGGACGGCATTTTAAATATTGAATCACCATTTAATGAAATTATTAATTTATACCAAAGAGCCCGAGAGAGCTTTATTAAAATAGGGTGGAATGAACAAGCTAGTCAAATAAGTGATTCCTTACACTTTTATCAAGAAAGATCCATAGCAGATCAAAACCTAAGAGCTTTTGAAAAGGAGAAAATAATAAATGAACAAAAAGCAGAAAAGAAAAGATTATTAGATGCTCAATTAGCAAAAGAAGCCGAAGAAGAATTACAAAAACAAAAAGTTCAAGCTATTGAATTAAGGAAGAAACAAACAATGCATTATGAAATTAAAAAAGATGAGGCGTTTAATATAATGGATCTTGCTAAGAAAGAGTTTAAACAAGATAATTTTGATAAAGCCATAAAGTTTTATGCCGACTGTGAAAAAATTTTCGCTGAAATAAATTGGCCTGAAGGTATTAAGATGGTAAAAGATTCAATAAAAGCAATAGAGTTAAGAAAAGAACGAATTGAAAAAGAAAAAACACTTATTGAGAGGAAAAAATTAGAAACGCTAGAGATAGAGGCACAAATCCAGGACCAAATTGCCAAAGCACGAGACTTAAAAAAAGATCAGGAAGAACAACGTAAAAGAGAGTTACTTGAATTAGAAAAAGAAAAAGAAAGAGAGCGGGATATTTCACTTGAAGCATATAAATTACTTGAAGAAGGAACTTCATTAAAAGATAAAAAGAAATTTGAAGAAGCGTTTGAAAAGTATATAATGGCAAGAGATTTGTTTAAAAAAGTAGATTGGCAACATGAGGTAAGCCGAATTAATAATGATTTATTATTTATCCTTAAAAAAGAAATGAAACAAGCTGAAAAAATTAAAACTATGCTCCAGAAGAAAGAAGAAGAGGAGAAAGAGCTTGAAATTTTACTAAAAGAAGCTGATGAAAGACGACTAGAACTTGAGAAAATTAGAAAAGAAGAAAAAAGAAAGCAAAGAGAACAGGCAATCGAAGAAGAATTAGAAAAAGCAAATAATGTGATAAAAAATCTGAAATATAATGAAGGAATATTTATGATAATACAATTAATTAAACGATTAAGTAAAAAGAAGCAGGAAAAACTAATTAAACAACTGGATGATCAAATTCACGTTTTAGAAAATGTGAGTCAAGTTCCAATTATTACTATAACGAATGTAGATATAGATGAAGATATGGAACAATTTAAGCTAGGATACCAAGCATTAGATAACGCTCAAATATCATTATCTGAAAATCTCTTCATGAAAGCAATATCAGAATTAAATGAGGCAAAATTTAACCTTAAGAAAACCAAGATAGGACGTCAATTTATTCCCATCATCCAAGAGAAAATTAACTCATATAAACTAGAATTAGGGATAGAGATAGAGCAAGAAGAAGAAGGACCAAAATTTCTTGAGCCTAAAAAAGATGATTTAAGGATGAAGATTGCTGAACGGCGTGCTGAAAGAAAAAAAAGAATTAAGGATATTTTAAGCAGATAATGATACTTAATCTGTTTTATTTAAAAAATTAAGATTATTTACTGTTTAAATTAATTTGTTTGTGAAAATTAAAAGAAAAAAAAGAATATAGTTATAATAAACCTTGAATTTCTGTTTCTATTTCCGTTTCTAACATACTAGGGCTAAGATTTCTCTTAATCGACACTTCAATTAAATATTCTGTCTTAATCAAGTCTCTTATACCTACTCTTATGGCTTCACTTCTATTTGGGAACTTACCTTCTGAAACTAGTATTTCTAAAACTTTTAAATATGACTCCGGTAAATTTACTGAAATTAATTTAATTTTAATCACCTAACGTGAGCTTTTAAGTTATAAACTCTTTGCTTTTTTTATAAAAATATATATATCGAGGTGATATTTAAGTATTTAGTGGAAATTGACCCTTAGAAAATCGACAAAAACAAAATTTAAATGCTGTATTAATATCCTTATCTTTTCTGATTTTTGTCTGGTTAATAATTCATATATTTTTTACTTTATTTGTATAAAAAGGTTTTTACCAAAATAAAGTATTTATACCATACACATTATATGTAACATACAATATATAATAGAATATGAAATAGGTGCAAAATATGGCAGATATACAAAACCAATTAAAAACTCATTTAAAAAATGGTTCAGATTGGGAAAAAATGGAGACTCCTGTTCCAGGTGTTTACGTAGTAAAAGTTCCAGCAACTAAAACTAGACCTGCGTTACTTTTTGTAGAAGTTAATCCATTAAAAGATGATGGAAAGCCAATGAAAAGAAAGGGTTTATTTGTGGGTTCTAAGGAAATGTTAGTAAAATTTGGAGAAGCATTAAATGATGATAAAGTATTTCAATTGATTAGTGAAATTGAAAAAGTGAATCCAAAAGGAGCTTCTGGAGACAATACTAAAAAATTAGAAATGTAAGCATAGTTCTATTTTAATTTAAAAGGATAGGAGTTCTCAAAAACATTGCAATATGATAGTATTATCTATCATATTATATTATTAAATTTTATAATTACTTGAGAAATTTTAAACTATATCTCACTATTTTTAAGGAAAAATGACGTTAAAAGGAAAAAAATATAATTTATCGAGCAGAAACACCATCCCAAGCTTTTACTTCTGGATCTTCATACCCACACACTGAACATTTCTGATTTACCTCCCAGGGTTCAAGAGCAGGGTGAACTCTTGTGAAAAGTGAACCACATTGATGACAGACTAAGTATTTTGCTCCACATCCATCACACATTTTCAACTGCCCTTTTTCTACAAAACGGAAGGTTCGTTTGATGCTTTGAAAATTTACTTAACAAAGTTTCATCCACTCATCATTAACTAGCCTAAATGAGTCTTTTCCGCATTGCTGGCAGTGCTTACCGTCGAAATTATCTGACATACTTATAATTAAACCTCTCAATGAATTTAATATTTTATTAATCCTAAATAATTATTAAAATTTTAAATTTTTAAATATAATTCAAAAAATAATGTGTAATAATCTTCCTTCATAAAAAGGTCTAACTTCCAATACCGATAGGTGGAATTTTTAACATCTAATTCAAAATTGAAAATAGTTATTCATCTAATTTATTCGTTTTTTGAAAAAATGGAAAATTAAAGTTTATAAAAAATCATTGAATAAATTTAACATATCTTTAATGATATTTATTATCTTAATCAAGAATTAATTATCTAAAAAGTAGAATTAATTTAGCTATTTCAACTGATTTATCATGAATAGAATTAAAATAGAAATGGCCACTCCGGATCACATTGATGATTTAAGAGAATTAACCCGTAAGTTAGTAGAGGGATTAGGCCAGCAATTTGACCCAAAACGATTTGATTGGGGGATCTCAAGACGAATCTATGATGAATTACAGCGTCATGGTATATTAATTGCAATTGATGAGGAAAGGGATGATGAAGTTGTTGGGATGATTATCGCAGAGCTGAGAATTGATCCTTTTGGAGCATCAGAGGGTTATATCAAACAAGTATTTCTTAAAGAATTATATCGGGGTAAAGGAATAGGAGAACTATTAATTAAGAAAGCACTCGAGCATCTACAAAAAATAAAAGTAGATAAAATAAAGGTAAATATTAAAGAAAAAGCTAAGGAAGCCGCAAACCTCTATTCCAAAATGCATTTTAAGAGAGTATATGAAGTTTTGGAGTTAGATTTATCGAAAGAAACTTTTGATGATTAAATTAATAAACATTGTGAATGGAAATATTGTATTGATTGATTTAGAAACTCCTTGGGTTGAAAAGTATAGGCCTCAGAATTTTAGCGACATTGTAAGCCAAAGTATTGCTATTGAAAATATTAAGGATTTCATCACTAGTAATAATATGCCCCATATGATATTTACGGGTCCTGCAGGAACTGGAAAAACGAGTACAGCATTGATAATTGCAAAGGAAGCAATTAAAAGTGAAAATTATTATATTAATGTCTTAGAATTAAATGCGTCAGACACCGTTCGTATGGAATACGTAAGAACAGTAATTAAGGATTTTGTAAATCAAAACGTAATGGTAGGTAGTAGTACAGTAAAATTCATATTGTTAGATGAAGCAGATAATATCCCTAATCAAGTACAGCAAGCATTAAGAAGAATTATAGAAAAATCGTCCAATGATGTTAAGTTCATATTATTGTGCAATTATATTAATAAAATCATCGATCCAATTATCTCAAGATGTGCTGTTTTTAGGTTTGTGAAATTATCTAAGGAGAAGATTATAGAGAGGTTAAAGTTGATAATTAAGAAAGAAGGTATCAAGATTTCACCTAAAAAAGCTAATGAATTCTATGAAACATTATTCTTTATTTCTGAAGGAGATTTAAGAAAAGCGATTAACACATTACAAATGGCTGTCGCGTTAGAATTGATAGATAATTTAGATTTAGCAGAAATCTTAAAAATCTCGGGTTTTCTTGATAATAATACTTTTAATAAGTTAATACTCACAATAAAAGAGCATAATCTAAATCATGCTAAGGATTTAATAGAATCGATTGAAAATTTAGATAGTAGAAATCTGATTCGTCAAATTATTAATGAATTGCCATCCTTAAATATAAATCCTAGTGCCTACGCTAATTTAATCTCATTTATAGGAGAAATTGATTATAGAATTAGTCAAGGTTCTGATGAACAGATTCAAATCACTGCATTAATCGCAAAATTGATTCGTTATAGTGAAGGTTAAAAAAAATTCAATAAATAGGACATTATTTTGACTGAAATACCAATTTGGCGTATTAAATATTTACCAAAGGATTTGAATGAAGTATGTGGTAGAGATGAGATTAAACGACGTTTAAAGCAATTAGTTGAAGAGAAAAATTTTCCTCATCTCTTATTTGTTGGACCTGAGGGAATTGGAAAAACCACAATAGCAAGACTCTTTGCCAAAGAATTTTTAGGAAGTTTTTATACTGCTAACTCTAAAGTAGTATATGCTAATGTTCCTCTAACGAGTGAGGAGATGAAGTTAGCGAGTTCTGAAGCGTATGTTTCAACATCCAAAGTTGGGAGTTTAGCGGGTAAAAAAATTACAACTCCAGCGTTTATTGCAGTAAAAATAAAACCTTTTGTACAACTAAAAGTATTAGGCGATGCTCCATTTAAGATTTTAATTGTAAAGCATTTTGATTCTCTTGAAAATAACCAACAAGCATTTAGAAGGTTGATGGAAATCTATGGTAGGAATTGTAGAATGATCTTGATTACGACTAAGATTTCAAAAATAATTGATCCAATTATGAGTAGATGTCAAATCTTTTTATTGTACCCTACTGAAATTGAAGCATTTAAGGAACTCATACTAGAAATTTGTAAAAATGAAGGTTTAAAGATCGAGGATAACATACTTCAAACATTATATAAAGTAACCGAAGGAGTAATATCTCATGCAATAGACTTATTACAATTAGTAGCTATTAGTGGTGATATTATAACTTTAGATAATTTATATGAGAGATTAATCAGTTCTCAAAAAGAGTTATTAAGAAGTCTATTATTAATCTGCTTTAAAGGTGATTTCATCAAAGCACGAGAATTATCACGTAATATTCAATCTAAATACAAATATAACGCTCAAGAACTTTTTAATCTATTATTAATTGAATTAAAAAAATTTCCTTTAAGTAAATATGCTAAAATAAAATTGATGAATTTAATAGCTGATGCTGATTTTAGGGCTACTGATGGATTAGATACTGATATTCAAATATCCAATTTATTAGCTAAAATTTGTCATTTATCAGAAGCCTTATAGGTGACTATATTATGAAAAAAGAAAAGTTTGAAATGCCATGGGTAGAAAAATATAGACCACGTTCAATTAACGATATGGCGTTACCAACTGCTAAA
>Ga0180438_10001352_pt1 | contig 43696 bp, 35 predicted proteins | sample SS_ome_12_FD_132455 | JGI IMG/M metagenome (GOLD analysis project Ga0180438, IMG submission 132455) | Hypersaline lake sediment archaeal communities from the Salton Sea, California, USA - SS_3_D_2 metaG | ecosystem: Environmental > Aquatic > Non-marine Saline and Alkaline > Hypersaline >...
ACCGCTTGCCCTGTAAAGTTGTGCACCACGGCCGTCAAGGTGATGGCGTCGCCCTGGACCAGGAAGCGAGGCAGGGCCGGGCGTACGACGATGTCCTGCGCGACAACCACCCCCGTCGTCGCCTGGCCGACTAGGGTGTCAGTCGTAACGGCACGGGCCATGGCGCGCCACTCGGTCAGGTTGTCTGGCAGTGTGATCGCGATGGTCGCCTCGCCGTTCTGGTCGGTGATAACTTGCGGTGCCCAATAGGCCGTGTCTCGAAAATCACGGCGGAGCGCCGTTTCAACCTCCCCGTTGCCCCCTCCCATGCCTGCTCCCTCAGGATACAGCCAGCGTAGGGGCCTCAAGGAGTCAAAGGTGCGCACCACGTTGGGTCGGGGCCCATAGAACGTGTCAAAGGGATCCTTGGACATATCCTCAGCCAGGGCATAGATGGCCTCGTCCACCACGCCCAGGCTCACCTCGGCCACCACCGGCTGGCCTTGGTAATCGAGAACCTGGACTTGGAATATCGCCTCGTCGCCCGGGCCATAGTTCTCTTGGTCTGCGGTCAGTGTCACAGTCAGCAGCCGGTCGGCCATGGGAACCAGGATCTGGGTGCTGGCCGTGTGCAGTTCCGCCTCAGGACGGCTCTGCTCGAACCACCAGTCGTCGCCCAAAGGACCGTACTGGTTGATGGTGAGGTGCACGTTCGGCGCATAGTCGGACCGGATGGGGACTGTGATGAAATTGATGCCTGAAACGAGGGTGACAGGCCAGACGTCGTGGGTTTCGCCTCGCTCAAAGCTGAGGAGGGCTGGGCCTGGCACCGCTGAATAGACGAGAACTTTTGCTTCGTCGCCAACCTGGTAACTGAGCCGGTCTGCACTCACACTCAGGCGCGTCTGCTCGTCCCCTTGGTCATCGTACCAGGGTGCCTGTCCCGCGGGGTCGTAGATCCAGATCGAGTCCTCGGCTTCCATCTTGCGGCCGCCCTCGTCGGTCCCGCTCACGCGGACCAGGTACCAGCCTTGGTCTGCCAGGCTGACAGAGAAGTGGGCCTGACCGCTGGCATCGGTGGCAGCCATGGCCTCGGCTACCACTTGCTCGTCCCAGCCGACGATCTGGGCCTTGAGTTCTGCACCTTCGACCGGTTCGTCGCCGCGATCACGCGCCTGGACACTGAAGCGGATCTCCTCGTTTGGTTCGTATCCATGCTGCTCCAGTAGGAGTGCCAATCCCTGGGAGGTGCGCTGTACGGTGACGGTCTGGTAGCTGCTCACGCTCTGGCCCGATTCGTCGGTCACCGTCGCTTCCAGTGCCAACAAGGCGCGGGGCGCTTCGCTTCCGCTGTAAAAGACTTCCTCGGTCGGTACGACCACCGTCCAGCGGCCCGCCGTATCGGTGCGCCCCTTCTCCTCATAGACCGGATAGCCAAAACGGGTTCCCGGCTCCCCGTAATAATACTCCTCGGGATATGCTGGATATCCTACCAGCATGACCTCGGCGCCGGCGACTGGTTGGCCGAAATAGTAGTTGGCGTCGATGGTCACACTGATGGCCTCGCCGTTGACATACACCTTTTCCGGGATGCTGACTGCCACCTCGTATTCTGGTTTCCGGTACTCTTCCACCTCGAAGGGTTGGCGAGTGATCGTACCGTCCACCTCGGTCTCCAGGTTCCAGGGGCCCAGCATCGGCTCGTCGGCCAGTTGGAACTCGCCGTGGACAGTTCCGAACTGGGTAGGTGACAGCACCTGGGTGGCAGCCACGTTGTCGCGGGCATCTCGCAGGCGCACGGTGACCGGCAGATCGGGCGCGGGCAGCGTGTAGCTCACGTCCTCGTCAGGGCGGATCCAATCCTTGAAGTAGACGGTCTGGCCGGGGCGGTAGATGGGCCGGTCCGTGTAGGAGTAAATGGTATACAGCGGGCGGCTGGCCGACTCGAGCCACCACCACCAGCCGCCGTGGCTCCACTCGTCGCTCAGGCCGCTGACGGTCACGTCGCCGACGGCCACGTCGCCGTCGGCCACATCGCCGACGGTCACGTCGCTATCTCTTGCCCCATTATCCTCCGCTCCTGTGGGTGTAGTGGCCAGGGCCATCAGGGCCGCGGGATCGCCTGGCACATCCAACACGAGCAGGCCATTGGCGTCGGTCACGCCTTCGGCCAGGAAGCTGCCATCCCGGTCGTAGATACGCACCGTGGCGCTGACTACCGGCGCCCCGCCGCTTAGTTCTGTGTCCCATACGACGATCTGTGCCTCGCTGCGGCCTGCGGTTGGCACTGTCGAATCTCCAGCCCCTGCAAGCGCTCGCTTGAGCACCAACGTATGGTTGGTAAGCACGACCAACAAATGATGGCTGCCGAACCCCGCATCGACGGTTTCTGTCTGGGTGGCTGAGGCCAGGATGTACATACCGGGGGGCACTTCAGGCGGCAGGTGCGCGCTGGCCACCCACCAATCGCCATAGATCTGGTCATGGTCAGGTGTCAGGGGCTCGCGCCAGGTCAAGGTCGGGGTCAGGCTGGTTGTGTCCAGCACCTGGGGTTCTTCGGGACCAATGCCCCGGAACCCGGAGCTATAGACATCCAGGAACTGGGTCGGCGTGATAGGATAGAGCTCGAAATCGGCCACGTCGGCGCCCCTGACCACGAGCTGGAAGGTGCGCTCGCCCCCGGCATCCATCACCTGCACGTTCGAGCCATAGCCGAATTGAACCTCCACCGGCGCGGTGGAAAACTCCCAGCTCCGATCCTCGCCCAGGGTGTGGTGCCCGTCGGCTGTGCGTGTGGACCCGTCCAGGGTGATCTCGTACTGGGTGCCGGACAGCCAACCTGGATCTGGCTTGAACGTGACAGACCGATCGCCCTCGCTCCAGATCAGCTCGCCGGCCGTCGAGGGTGAGATGGCGAGTCCGGCCTGCACACTGGCTCGATCCATGGGCAGGGCGAAAGTGAAACTGATGGGCTCCTGGAGTGCCGTCACCTCTTGCTCGAGAACCTGGGTGTCCAGCAGGAATGGCTCGGTCGTAAACGTCCAGCGGTGGGAGTGGGCCAGTGGCGCGGCGCTCTCGTCGCGGATCTCTTCACTCAAGATGGCCTCGTACTGGGTATCAGGCTCAAAACCCGTACGCGGTGCGAAGATAAGAGTATTCCCATCCCACGTCGCCTCTCCTTCCAGTGTTGGCGAGAAGGTCAGCCCCGCTAGGGCCGAGTCCTGGTCCATGGCCCGTGTGAAAGAGACAATGACCGTCTCATCTAGCGAGACCTCGGCTGCTCCATCCAGAGGCCAGACTTGGCCCAGCATGGGCTCAGTGTGGAATGTCCGCGATAGGCCTTCGGCCAGTGCGAAACCCATCTCGTCGCGCAAGCCCGGGTCGAGCGTAGCCTGGTAGGAAGAAGCCGGCACCAGAGCATTCTCCGGCTTGAAGACAAAGGTGGCCCCGCTGTCATCCCAGGTGACCCGCCCGGGTACCGTAGCGCCCTCCATGTCGACCAGGGCGAACCTCTCCACGATCGAATCGACCGCCACAGGCTGGCTGAAGCTAACGCGGACCGGCGCCCAGAGATCCGACAGGGTCTCTTCTTCTGCCGGTGAGACCTCTACAACGGTGAGGGGGGGCGCTGTTTGGAGCTCCCAGCGCACGCCGTCCCGCGGCCAATCGTCCCCCTCCAGGTAGACGCTACCCAGCTCGGCAACGTAGCGTGTGCCGGGTTCCAGGGGCAAGGTGGGACTGTAACTCACCGTATAGCCGTCGCATTCCGGCGAGCCCTCGGCTTCCGGCGTGATCGAAAAAGTCTGAAGGGTCTCCTCACAGTTGAGGGCAAAGTTAAAGGTGGCTTGTAGCAGTGGCCAGGGACCAAATTCCTCCGCGGTGGGTTCTGGGCTGGTCGAATCGAGCAGTGGCGGCAGGAAAAAGCGCCCGACTATGGTATAGTCGGTGGTGCGGGGCAGGGGCCAGCCCTTGGCGCCACTCTCTAGCCGGAAGGTGTAGGTCGTGCCAGGGGCCCACCCTCCTTCCACTGGCACGAAAACCATCTCCTCGTAGCTCTCGTTCCACCGGAGAACGCCAGGCGCATCGGGCTCCAGCGAAAAGACGGCTTCCACTGAGGCGGGGTCCATTGGTTGATCAAAGGTGAGGGTGATCGGGGTGGTGGGCTGGAAAGGGTAGCCGGCTTCCGGTTGAACGGACGTGACCCGGGGTGCGTAGAGCGAGAGCTCACCGGTGCGGACCAAGCCCCAGGCCAGGGCTGCGAACACTGCACAAGCCACGATGATGACCAAGAGGCCAAAGATTGCGTATCCACATCCCTTTCTCCATCTCATCCCCTACCTCCTTGTGGGCATCCGCCTTCAAGCTTCTTGCATTCTGATGCAGCCGGCAATCCGGCCCGAATTCGCGATCTCGGCCGATACTTCGAGGAGGGGTACCGGTCGCTCCGGCCAGTTGGTGGCGACCCTGCAAGCAACCCCTTCCCGCTCAGGACAGGACCGGCACTGCTCGTGGACCCATAACACGGCTCGGCTCAGCCGCGAGAAGACGAGGGAGACATCCTGCTCCTCGAGTTCGTCAAAGGTCACAAGCTCCGCTGCCCCCATCTGCGCCAGCATGTAAGCAAGCTGGCCTTGCGCGAATAGGGCCTCGGCTTCCCCGCTTCCTTCCTCAGTTACACTCGGGTTGTCAGGCAGCATCTCCCACTGGGCCAGGACCTCGTCGTAGAGTGTGGGGTCGAGGAACTCTGCCGGCAGCGGCAATCCCTCTGCCCGCTCTGGCCAGCGCATCAGCGTCAAGCCGATCATCATGCTGAAACCGGTCACGGCCGGTGGCAGGTCATCATCGACGAACAGCAGATCCGTCAACTCATCCTCGTCCGGGAAGCCGAATGGCCAGGACATCGGGCCACTCCCAAACAGGTCGGCCCGATGAACATTGGCCCAGGCCCGGACGGCTGCCTGAGCCGACTCCGGGAAGGCCTGCAGGAGGACCATCGCTTTCTGGGCGATCTTGACCAACTTACGACTACCCACGCGCCGTCCAGAGGGTTCCCGGGGCAAATCGCCAGCCAGGACGGTCGCCAGGAAAGATATCGGCGCCTCCAATAACTCGGAAGGCAAGCCGGGGAACTCCAGAACGTTGTCCAGCTCATCAAGCGAGTCTTCGAGGGTCTCCAGATCCACCATTTCGCCCAACTGGTTGACCAGTGGCCACCAATCCTCTGGTTCCAGGTATCCCAGATTGTAGTGATCCATCTCGGCGGGTGAATATTGGTCGTCGCTGAGAAAAATGCACTCGGCCAAGGCATGGCTGATCCTGAGCAAAAAGCTCTGATAGCTCTCAAAATCCTGCCAGTCCCAAAGGTCCATATCGTCCATAGATTATACCTCCGGCTAGTTTGTGGCTCGAGACCCAACCCGGGATCGCACCTGCCTGTCAGGCTTCAAACCATCAGACACGATGTCCATTCCGTGATGCGAGCGGTACGCGATCGGCCTCAGGCAGGTAGTATCAACGCACATAGATCGGGTTGCCAAAGATCCAGCCCCGCTGCCGCCCTGCGTAGCGACGATAAACTTCTACGCGGTAGACACCAGGCCGGTGGCCGATGAAGGTCAGTTGAGTGCCTTTCGTTTCGGCCACTGGTTGCCCATCGCGCAGCAGCCGCAGCCTTGCATGGCCCGGCGTCTGGACTCGTAACTCCAGTGTGTCTTGTAGCGTGAGCGTCTCCCCCATTGTCGCCTCGGCGCCCCCCGATCGAGCCCAGAACGCAAAGCCAGCAATGGATCCTGGCTGCTCATAGCCCAGAAACCCGTGCCCCTCGCGCAGTGCCTTGTAGACCGCCGCCCTGTCGTGTTCCAGAGTGCCGGTCAGCGATGTCTCGATCAAAAGGTGCGTGTTCACGCAGCGGAAGAGATAGGCGTAGGGCTGCACCGCTCGTGACAACGGCCCCAGTTGGTAGACGGTGCCGTGGGCATCAGAGCCGCCAAAAGCCGAGATCCGGCGCGTGCGCAACAGCTCGTCCCATTTGTGCAACGTCTCGGGGTAGGGGCCAGAGATGGCCAGGGCCGGCGCGTATGCAAAGAGCACAGCGTCGGCTTTGCTCTTGAGTACACTCTTGAACTCGGACATATAATTCCATAGTTCGATCCCGGCATAGCCTTCTACGTGCCAGTCGCGCCACGAGATGTTGGGCTCCGGCAGAAAATCGGCCACGTCCCGTTCAAAGGGGTGAGCGAGGAAGGTGAACCCGCCCTGTGCCGCCACGGCGTCTATCAGGGCCTGTGGATCGGAGGCATGCTCGGCCATATCGTGGCGGATGTTGAAGCAAAGGGTGTGGCTCGACTGTGGTTCCCGGGCAGAGTCGTGCACTTCCTCGCCCACCAGCAGCATGGTATTCCCCACCCAGCCGTCCAGGCCCGGCTCGTAGACATTGTGATCGGTGATTACGATAAAGTCCAGGCCCGCTTCGTCGGCGATGCGCGCGATCTCCCGGTGGGCCTTGGTGCCATCGGAGAGAAGTGTGTGCATGTGCAAGTTGCCCCGCAGACACGTGAACTTGCGCTCACCGATCTCCACCTGGTAGGCCATCGTGATTCCTCCTGTGCACACTAACATCCGTGCGGAGCCAAAGGGTTCGCAGGTTGGAGGCAAAGTCCTTGCCTCACCTCTCCGTCCTTGACTCCCACCAATACCTTGCGCCTTCCGATTCCCAATGCTGATTATAGCACAGGGCAGCCCGAGATACAACGTGAGAGGTGGCCGAATTTGACCTTTCACCTCTTAGGCGTACAATGGTGGAATGGGGTTCCACGGGAGGTGCTGAACCACATGGCTTCGTCGACGGGCAGGGGGTTCAATCCTGCAAGTGACAGTCAGATCCGGCTGGGAGATGGGCGGCGGATGGGCTTCGCCCAATACGGCGATCCGGCGGGCCGGCCTCTGTTTTTCTTCCAGGGCACGCCCAGCTCGCGGCTGCTCCATCCGGACCAGACCATCACCCGCTCCCTGGGCGTTCGCCACATTCAACTGGATCGCCCGGGGTTTGGACTCTCTGACTTCCAACCTGGTCGCACCCTGCTGGACTGGCCCGACGACGTGGCAGAAGTAGCCGACAGGCTGGGCATTGAGCGATTCGCCGTGGTTGGTGTGTCGGGGGGAGGACCATACGTGGCTGCCTGTGCGTACAGGATCCCCCAGCGCCTCACTGCGGCGGCCATGGTCGGCAGCGTGGCGCCGCTGGATGCCCCGGGCATGGCCGCGAGCCTTCCGACCGTCCGGCGCGTGGGTGCAGCCATTGGCAGGTATGCACCGTGGCTGCTGAGGCCCCTTATGTGGCTCACCCAGAACCCCCAGCGCAACCCCGAGCGGTTCTTCCAACAATATACGTCCCACAATTTGGTACCGGACCGTGTCCTGCTTGACCAACCCGAATTCCGGGACATGCTCAAGGCCAACTATCTGGAAGCCACGCGCCAGGGCATGCGCGGTTTTGCCTGGGAGACGCGGATCATGTCCCGTCCTTGGGGCTTTGGCCTTGAGGCGATTTCTTTTGAGATCCATCTCTGGCACGGTGAGGAGGATACCAGCACGCCGCCGGTTATGGCCCGGTACATGGCAGAAACCATCCCCAACTGCCGTGCCCGGTTTTTCCCCCGAGAGGGGCACTTTTTGATGTTTACCCGCTGGCGCGAGCTCCTCATCACGCTGCTAGGGCCATGATCGACCGTCCGGAGGGCCTTCTGCCACTGCCCGGGTGCATGGCGGGTTCTACCGTTGGAGACCTATGACCCACACAGGGAGGTACAATAGTGAGCATCTCGGCAAGCATTCTCGACGATCTTTTGGCCGCACTGCCACAGGAAGAGATCGCCCTGCGCGATGTCCGCGTGGGACCCTTCTGGACTGTCGTCTGGACCGAGCGCGGCGCAGGACTGGCTGCGACGCAGCGGGACGCTCACACACCTCACGGTCACAGCCTCATACGCTGGGCCGGCGATCTGGCCGATCACAGTGCCCTGGAAGTAGCTGCGCTGCTCAAATCCCGGAGTCCTATGGAGGCAGGCCTGGGAATGGCGGCGGTCAACGCTCTGCTGGAGGTCAATGAGGCGCTACTGACCGACCGCAACGCTGCTGAAGAGATCATACAGCGAGGCGAGGGCAAACGGGTTGTCATTGTTGGGCACTTTCCCTTTATCCCCAGGGTGCAGCGGGCGGTGGGTTACCTGGACGTCTTGGAGCTCGAGCCCGGCCCGGGCGAACTGCCTTCAGAGGCTGCTGGCAACGTGATCCCGCAGGCGGACGTGGTGGCCATCACGGGCACATCTCTGGCTAACAAGACCTTTGACGGGCTGATCCGCCATTGCCGGCCGGATGCCTTTGTCCTGGTTCTGGGCCCCACCACGCCACTGTCGCCGATCCTATTCGACTATGGCGTGGATCTGATCGCCGGAACCCAGATCGTCGATCCAGTTCAGGCCTTGACCGTGGCAGGCCAGGGGGCCATCTTTCGGCAGATGCGTGGCGTCCGCCTGGTCACCATGGCCAAGGGGGGATGAACAAGGCGAGAGATGCCTGTCCAACAGGCATCCGACAGTTGTCTCCGAGGACGGGCCCCTTGAGCGGGACCGAATTCAGCCAAATCGGCTGTAGGGGAGCGAGCAGTGCTCCTTCACCTGCCGTCACCTTCTAACACGCGCGCCAGGGTTTGGACCCCTTCCTGGATCTTGTCCATTTTGACATAGCTGAAAGCCAGGCGCAGGTGTTGGCCGGTGGGCACCTCGGCAAAGAACGGATCACCCACCGGGATCAGTACCCCCTTTTCCCTTGCCTGCTCTGCGACCTCAGCGGCGCGCAGCGGCGCTGGCAATGTCAACCATACAAAGAAACCACCGGCCGGACGGGTCCAACCCACACCATCAGGCATATAGGCCTCCAGAGCCGCCAAAGTCACGTCCCGCCTTTCCTGATAGACCCTGCGCAGCCGTTCCAGATGGGGCTCCAGCAGTCCCTGTTGGCAATAGTGGGCCAGGATGTTGGCGATGAGCGGATTGGCTCCGCCTCCCATGCAGCGCAGCCCGCTCTGGATTACGCGCTGGATGGTACCTGCGGGTCCCAGTAGCCAACCCATCCTCAATCCCGGTGCCAGGATTTTGGAAAAGCTGCCAATGCGCATCACCCGACTTGCCTCATCCAGGGCAAAGAGCGAGGGCGGCACCGCCCCTGTGTAGGCCAGTTCGCGGTACACGTCGTCCTCCACGACGAGCAGGTCATAGCGCTCGGCAAGCTCCAACACGGCAGGGCGCCGGTCAGCGGCGAGGGTGATGCCACTGGGGTTTTGAAAGTTGGGGATCACGTAGAGCATACGGGCTCGCTCACCCTGCCGGGCCAGGGCTGCCAGGCGACTGGCGAGGGCATCTACCAGCAGCCCGCCCCCGTCCGTTGCGATCTGGATTGGCCTCAGTCCGTGATCACGGAAAAGTTGCAGGGTCTCGTGGTAGGTCGGTGCCTCGACCAGGACCAGGTCGCCGGGATTGGTAAACAGGGTGCAGAGGTGATCGAGAGCCTGCGCCGATCCGCCGGTGAGCATCATCTGAGGGCGTTGCACCGTCAGGTTCTCCTCGCGGGCCAACCTGTCCCGTAGGTAGTCGATCAGGGGACCATATCCCTGCTCAGGCCCGTACTGCAAGGCCAGCTCCCAGCGCTCTTGGAATACCTGCTCGGCTGCGCTCCGCAGATCCTGGACAGGAAAGGTCACCGGGTCGGGGAGGCCATATATGAACGAGATGGTGCCTGGGGGACCAGCCGCCTGCACCGAGGCCAGGGGATCGTATCCTTCACTCATAGCCATTTCCTCCAATCTGAGCGAGATGCAATCGGGGGCAGCGCCGCCAGCGTGCTGCCCCCGAGAAGAACCCATCTCCGCCGCCTAGTCCGCTCCGGCCACCGCTTCTATCGCTTCGATGATTTTGACGTACCCTGTGCACCGGCAGAGATTGCCGGCGATGGCCTCTTTGATCTCCTCGTGGCTTGGCTGGGGGTTTGCGTCCAACAGCGCCTTGGCCGACATGATGAATCCAGGGATGCAATAGCCACACTGCACCGCACCGTGCTCGACGAATGCTTGCTGCAATGGGTGTAGAGTATCCCCATCGCTGAGCCCTTCGATGGTGGTGATCTCACTCCCGCTGGCGCGCAAGGCCGGGATCAGGCAAGATAGCACCGCTTCGCCGTCCATGATCACCGTGCAGGCTCCACACTCGCCCTCGTTGCAGCCAACTTTGGTCCCGATCAGGCCTAACCGGTCGCGCAGCACGTCCACCAACAAATCGTCCGCCTCGATCTCGACCGAGACCTGGCGGCCGTTGATGGTCATGGTCAGGGGATAGGTCTTGGGTTCCATGTTTCTGTCGTCTCCTGTTCAGGTTCGGCATTTTCTTCCGGGCAGCCTGCTCCCGGCTCCTGCGCCCGGTAGGCGCCTATCTTCCGGCCCGGGCCTGTTCTACAGCCCGGGTCAGCCCCTGGCGGACCAATACCTTCAGCACCTCGGTGCGGTACTCTTTGGATGCCCGGAGTAGGCTTGTTCGGGGCTTGGCTTCGCCTGCGGCGATCTCGGCAGCCTGGCGGAATGTCTCTTCGGTTGCCGGCTGGCTGGCCAGAAAAGCTTCTGTCTCCCGTGCCCGGAAGGGTACCGGCGCCACAGGGCCGAGGCCTATCCGCGCCCATTCAAAAGCCCTGCCGTCTCCGTCCAGGGCCACGCACACCGCACAATTCAGAATGGGCAAGACCAGTGCTCGCCGCCGCCCAATCCGCTCCCAGGCCGACCCTTGCCCCGGTCCCGCGGCAGGGACGCGGATGGCCGTAATCATCTGTCGATGGGGATCCACGGCCGACTTGCCGGGCCCCAAGAATAACTGGTCCACAGGATGCCAGGCGCGCCCGCCACCATCGCATACCTCCACCTCGGCTTCGAGGGACACCAGGGCCACGGCTCCATCGGCAGCCGGTAGGGCACTGACTATGTTCCCCGCCAGGGTCGCTACCGTCTGGATCTGCAACGCGCCAACCGTAGCTGCTGCCTCGGACAACACCCGGGCCTGCTGTTGCAGCAAGGGGGAATCCTTGAGCTGCCGGAAGGTCACATTGGCGCCCATCACAATCCAGTCGCCCTCTTGCTCGATGCGGTTCAGGCCAGGAATGCGCGTCACGTCCACAAGGCAGTCGACGCTGTGCTTGCCCTCCTGCAACTCGACAATCAGGTCGGTGCCGCCAGCGATGATCTGCGCCCTCCCATCGTACTGGGCCAGGGTTGCGATGGCTTCTTCTATAGAAACCGGGGTTTCATACGTTTGCCACATAGCTTGCCTCGCCTCTATTGCTGAATCACCGCGACAGAATAGCACAAGCAGAGTTCCCTGTCAACCCGCTATCGGTGCTTCCACCACGGTATCGTTGTCTTCACTCGCCGATCCTGGAGAACCCGGTCGCTTCCTCCGCCAATTGTAGCAGCGAGCCGATGGGGTTTACTCCCACCAACAGCCGGTTGAGCCGGGGGCTGACCGCGACCGCCATACCTACGGCCTGCCCGGTGTGCTCGCTGATCAATGGAGAGCCGCTCATACCATAGGGATTGAACACTTGGTCCATCAGCACCCATACGGCAGTGTCACTGGCCGATTGGACCGTGCCTTTGAGGATGCGCTGTCCCCCGTCGCGATCTGCCACACCGCTGTACAGCAATACCCGTTCGCCAGGTTGGGGTGCTCCACGGGGGTCGGGCGCGAGCAGGAAACGCGGATCCACTGGCTGGGTGACGTGCAGCAGCAAATAGTCCACGGTCAGGTCGTCGCCCGTTCTCGGGCGACCGGGCGGCCCTCGAAGCGCATCATGTTCGGTGACGAACTGCGATCCGCCGTCCACACCTAGCGCGATCCGTTTGAGTGGCCGCTCTGGATTGTCTAGGGAAACGCCGTGGGCGGTCGTCGCCCCCACGACGCTCGCGTCGGCCAGGGTCAAGAGAAACCCACTGCCTGCCGGTCGATAGTCCTCACCCCGGTACTGGACGAATTCTCGCAGCCCGACCGTCCCGGTGGGCACCTCGCCAGCCGGTACCAGGATCGTCGGAGGCGGAGGGGTCGCTTCCGGGGGACGGCCCAGGGGGGTCTGGAACAGGAGCCAGGCTGCCGACACAAGTACCGCCATCGGTAGGGCCAGGATCAGCCCTCGTACCACAAACCGGACGTTCATCTGCCACCAGCAGGCATGACGGTCAGAGACGACAGGGGGAAGGGCTCCTTCCTCCCTGCCATCTCTATAGCCGGATTGGGGTTGCCGCTAGCTGGACAGGTACTCGTCGATGGCCTTCTTGCTGATCCGGTAGCTGGTCCCGATCTTCTTGGCCTTTAGCTCCCCCGATTGGATGATGGCCAGCACGTCTTCCTCGCCGACACGGATGTAGGCGGCCGCTTCGGACAGGGTCATGATATCCGGAGTAGCGGCGGCTGTTCCGGACTCCGCTGCCTGCCGGGCTTCTTGAGATGCCATGGCCGAGCCCATTGCCTGGGCCATGGCTGCTCCCATGCCCACGCCTGCGCCCAGCCCCACACCTGCACCTGTGAGGTCACCGGCGCCACCACCCGACTGGGCGGCATCGCGGATTCCCAGCGCCGTCTGGTACTGCAGGTAGGCCTGCATATCGCCGATGGCACCCATGGAGGCCCGCTCGTCGATGGCCCTGGCCGTCTCTTCCGTGGGGCTAATAGAGGTGACGTACAGGGTCTTGAGCTGGATACCCAGGGCTGCAAAGTCGTCCTGGACCTTGGCCTTGGACCCAGCGCCGATCTCGTCGTAGAGCGCTGGCAGGTCAAAGAGCCCCTTGCCCAGCTCGCCCAGCAGGTCCGTCATCTTGGCGACGATGATCCCGCGCAGAAAGCGGCTGATCTGGGACGTCTCGTAGATGCCCTGGGCACCTACCACCTTGTTCACAAAAAGGGCAGCATCCTGGACTTGTAGCGAGAACGTACCGTGGGCTCGCAGTCTCACCAGGCCCAAGTCTGCATCCCGCAGGGGGATCGGCTCCGACGTCCCCCACTTTTCGTCCAGGAACTCGCGCATGCTGACAAAGTAGACCTCAGCCGTAAAGGGCGTCCGTCCGCCCGTTACCCTGCCGATCAGATCGGTGAGCAGGGGGGCATTGGCAGTGGTGATGGTGTGTCGCCCTGCCCCAAAGACATCGTAGGACTTGCCATCACGAAAGAAAACCGCCTGCTGATATTCACGGACGATCACCTGCGAGCCGAAACGAAAATCGCCTGCCCCGTACTCGGGCAGCCTGCGGACCATCTCGTCCCTCTGTTGGTTGGGTACTTCGATCACGTCAATAATTCGTGCCATGGTTCTTTACCTCCTCTATCCTTCAGTCTCGCGCCGATGCTAGCAGTCTTTGTACCTAGCTGCCTAATATTTCCCCGCCTGCAGGATGGCCTCCTCGCGGTGGTCGAAGGCCATGTTCGCCTCGGCGACAGTGCTCACCAATTCGTTGATCGCACCGCCGATACCCTCTTCGGTCGAGATGGCCGATGCTAGATGGTCCACATCAGAGGCGACCTCGTCGACAAAGCCCAGCATGCGGCTGTCGAATTCGTAGAGGGCATCCAGTTGTTCCTCCTTGACCTTGACTGCATCAAACAGGCCGGCGTACCCATAGGTCGCAGTCTTGATCCGGTCGATCAGGTGCTGGAGCTTCATGACCGCTCGCTCCAGGTCGTCCACGAATTCGATCTTGGCCTGGCTGACGAGCTGATTCTGGAGCTCAACCAGCCTTTTGCGTTCATCGTCGAACCTGAGGGCCACGTCCATCCGCAGGAGCTTGTCCGCCTCCCGGCGCAGTTCCTTGTCCTTGTAGCCCTTATAGCCCGGGATGTTGCGGATCAATTTCTCAAGCCCTCCCTGGGCCGACTCAACGGTGTCCTGAAGACCTCCGCCCCCAGCGGAGGCGGTGTTGGCGACCTCGTCCACGTATTCCACTTCGGTGGTCGAAGGGGCCACATCCTTCTCCTCTTCATCCTTGTCAAAGATTGAGCCGACCGTGTCAAATAGATCGTCCATCTTTCCAGCCTCCTTGTCTATGTGTAGGGCTCTGCCCTATGCCAGATTGAGAACCGTGCCAGGGACAACAAGCGCACCGGCTGTCACGTCCACGCCGCCGGCAGTTGGACATCCAGGTGCCGGGGGCAGGCTGGTGCTGGTTGCACTCAGGCACCAAGCCACCCCCACGCGACGCATGGTCCCGCCGCCTCGTCTGGGCACGATTCCCTACCATTGCCCGAACCGCACCCATTATACACCTTTTTCATAATTGAGACAAGGGAAAATTGACCATAGGCCCGAGCGCTTTCTGACACCTTCCTGACAACCTGTCAGAGTTGACAAAGCATCCACCACAGGGTACTCTTAGTTTCCGGTCAGCTCTTGTGCAGCCTTGCATCACATGCTACGCAGACTCTGGCCGAATGGAGGCACCGTCCTGCCGGAACGGAAATAGTAGCGTATGGGCGAAGAGACAACCTCTGTAGACGGGGACCTATGGACACAGGGCGACGGCAAAAGCCGGGCTGCCCGCACAGCCGAGATCCTGCTCGTACTGACCAAGTACGGCTTTGGTGAGTTCATCGACCGGGGATGGTGGGCACGTTGGCTCCCAGGCCGCCCGTCCGACCAGGCCGCTCAAGTGTCGGGCGGCACAGGGTCGGCCGACGAAACGCCGGTCGACGAAGCGTCGGCCAGGGCCTCGTCCGACGAGGCGGGGGCCTTGCGCCTGCGCCAGCTTTTTGAGGAGCTCGGCCCTTCGTTCGTCAAGATCGGACAGTTGCTCGCCCTGCATGCTGGCGCTCTGCCCCAAGCCTATCGAGAGGAGCTCTCCCGGTTGTTGGACAACACGCTGCCCCTCCCTTTTCCCGTCATTGACCGCGTTCTGGCAGAGGAATGGGGCGAAGACTGGTGCCGATATTTTGAGCAGATCGATCTCGAACCTCTGGCCAGCGCTTCCATCGGCCAGGTTCACACCGGTACCCTCCAAAACGGGGAGGCGGTGGCCGTCAAGGTTCAGCGACCCGGTGCCCAGGTCGTCTTTGAACGAGACTTTGACATTCTGCGCGATATTGTGCGCTACACCCGGTTGCATACCCTGCTGCGTATGACCCGCCAGCAACTGGGGGCCATCATCGACGAGGTTATCGCCTTCACCCGTACCGAATTCGACTATTGTCACGAGGCCGATGCGGCGCGACGCTTGCGGATCATGGATATCGAGGGCATGTACGCTCCACAGGTCTACGACGAGCTTTCCACCCGTCGCGTTCTGGTCACCGAATTCATCGAGGGCATCACCCTGAACGATGTGTTGAACCACCTGGATAACCCCGCATGGCTAGGTGAGCACCGGGTAGACCGAGATCAGTTGGCCAGGCAGATCATGCGCAATCAGTTGATGCAGGCCCTGCGCTGTGGATTCTTCCAGGCAGACCCCCATCCGGCGAATCTGATCCTGATGGATGATGGGCGGCTTGGCTACGTGGATTTCGGTATCGTGGGCGAACTGGACGAGCAGACCCGCCGGGACATTGTGGACATGGCGCTATTTGAGATGCTGGACGACTATGAAGCGCTGTGGCCCATCGTCCTGCGCTACGGGCAGCCAACCGAAAAGACCAATCTTCGGGCCTTCAAGGCCGATTTCAAGGCGCTGTCGACCCGCTACAAACAGGCAGGGACCAAAGCCTTTGCTGCCCGCAGTCTGGGCATCTACATTGAGGAGCAACTTCGCCTCTATCACAAGCACTATATGCGGGTGGCGACCGGCTGGGCGACCTACATGCGGGGCGTCATCGTCTATGGCAACACCGCGGCCATGCTCTCCGAGAAGCTGAACTTTATGCGCGACAACCTGCCCATTTTCTGGGAGCTCAAGGCGCAGCAGACCGCCTCCGAGTTGACGCCCGAACGGATCTGGACCGAAGGCTTTATCCGCCAGGGTTACGACATGACGCGGGGGCTGCGGGCGTTGTCAGTGCTCCTGCGCCGCGCTGAGGAGGGCGAGCTAGCCATCTTGCAGGACGAGAGCCCCCGGACCGAAAAGCTGCGCAATACCCGCGTACGGGTCGGTGTGTGGACGGCGTTGATCGTGCTGCTCACCTGGCTCACGGTCACCCTGCGCGACGTGACGCTGGTTGGCTGGCTGACTGCATCCATGATCGGCGCCCTGGGCATCGCCTTTTGCCTGTGGCGGCTGATGGCCGCCCTGCGGCAACTGGAATAAATCGCGCAGCTCCTTGAACAGTATCCCCAGGCACTGGCAGTGGCGACCGCTACCTGCCAGCCAAACGGAGCGGCACGCAAGAACCCCATCCTAGCATCCGGTGCGAAACACAGCTCGAGTCCCCGTTTCCGAATGGGCTCGGGAGCAATCACCCACCAAAGAACCTAATCTCACAGCGGACCAGGGGTACATCCCTGGTCTATTTTGCTGTTCCCAGCTTGCCGGTTGAAGGGTAAACGCAGTCTCGGCGTTGTCGTTCCGTTGTTGACACTTGTCCCTGCTCATTGTATACTTTCCTGACAATGAAAATGTATAACTATTCTGGATTGAGGGAATTGTGGGAATACCCGTATCTTTTCCGTCCAAACTCCGTTAGGCTGAACAAGTGGAGCACGTGCCTATATGCCTGACGACGAAGTTCGTCTGATCCAACTGGCCCAGCAAGGGGATGCTGAGGCCTGTGCAGAGCTGTACGATCGCCACTACGATGCAGTGTATCGATATTGCTACTACCGGGTGAGCGACGTGGTGCTGGCCCAGGATCTGGCCGCGGAGGTGTTTGTGCGCATGGTGGAAAAGCTGCACACCTTCAAGGTGCGCGGGCGGCCGCTGCTGGCCTGGCTGTACACCATCGCCCGCAACCTCATCACCGACCTGCATCGCCAGAACAAAAATGCCGTCCACCTGGAACTGGAAGAAGCCGAAGCTCTGGTCAACGACGGTGAAAAGGAAGATATGGCCGACCATATTGAGCAAAGGTTGCAGGCTGATTGTCTGGCCGCCGCGATGAGGCATCTGACCGACGAACAACGCCAGGTGGTCTTGGCCAAATTCATGGAGGGTTTCACCAACGCCCAGGTAGCCCGCTTGCTGAACAAGACAGAGGGGGCTGTAAAATCCCTCCAGCACCGCGCCCTTCAGGCGCTGCGCCGGGCCCTGGCAAGAGAGCGCTGCTATGAAGCATGACGTCGACACGGCGCTGGATCAATGCTTGCATTGGATGCGCAATGGGGAGCAGATAGAAGACTGTATCGCTCGCTATCCCGAGTATGCCGAGGAGCTGCGCCCGCTGCTGGAGCTGGCTACCGATGTGGGCCGGGTACTGACCCCGGCCTCATCCGCTGTAGCCCGTGCCGCAGGACAACAACGTATGCTGGCCACCCTTGGCCGCCAACAGCAGCAATCGGCTGGAATCCCACTGGTCGTCGGCCATCTGAAGCGCGTGATCTGGTCCCTGGTGCCAGGAAGGCCTGGAAGTCTGAGGCCCATCTGGCAGGCGGCACTAGTGGCACTCGTGGCCCTGCTGGTTGTCGGCAGCGGCGTAGCCTATGCTGCTTCGGAGGGCAGTCTGCCGGGCGATCTGCTGTATCCGGTCAAGCTGGCTGGCCACAGGCTGCAGCTAGCGCTGACGCTCGACCCGGAAAAGCAGGAACTCCTGGAAGAACAGTTCAGCATCGAGCGACGCCAGGACATTCAAGCTGTGCTGGCAAGCGGGCGGCAGGCCTCAGTCGAGTTTGAAGGTATCCTGGAAGAGATGGAGGCAGACCTCTGGTTCATAAGTGGCCTCGCTGTTACAGTGCAGGACTCGACCGTCATCGAGGGGCAGCCGTACCTGGGCGCGTTGCTTGGCGTGCAGGGAGCTCTGTCAGGCAATGGCCTGCTGCTCGCGAACCGGATCAGCGTGCAAATGGCATTGGAGCCACGGCCCACAGAGACCCCGGAACCGACTGTGACGCCCAGGCCGACACAGACACCGGTGCCAACGGCGACGCCGGCCCCTTCTGCAACGCTGGATCCGACGGATACACCCAGGCCGACCGAGACGGCGATCCTTGCTGAGCCCACAGAGACCCCAGAACCCAGCGATACGCCGGAGCCGACCTGGATGCCTGTGCCGACCGCAAGGCCGGGAGCCACCGAGAGCGTGGAGCCAACCGAAGCATCAGAGCCGACGGAGGAGCCAGAAGAGACAGAAGCGCCTCCACCCACCGGTGAACCAGAACCACCCGAGGAGACTGATACACCCGAGCCGCCGGGAGGACCTGAGCCGACTGAGGATCCCGAAGAGACGGAAACACCGGAGCCAGATGAGCCACCCGAGGACGACGAGCCGCCCGAGGACGATGACATACCCGAGCACGATGAGACACCGGAGGGAACCGATGAACCAGACCATTGATCCTGCTGCCCGCGGGTTGCCCACGAGCCATTGAGCTCCACGCTCGTCGTTGGCGGACACAACGGCATCGGACGGGTTCATCGTCGGGAGGTATGGTACAGGACGTAGGAACGTTCAATCTTTGAGGAGAGGTGATCTATGAGCAACCGCACCCCTAGACTCCAGGAGCGCCTGACCCAGCATGGAGTCACGCGCAGGCAGTTTCTCAAGTTCTGTGGCGTGATGACGGCCACCCTGGCCCTGCCGGCCCACTACACTGGCCGCATCGCCAAAGCCCTGCTGGCCAATCCGCGCCCTCCAGTCATATGGCTAGAGTTCCAGGACTGCACGGGGGATACCGAGTCGTTTTTGCGGGCCAACCAGCCGGGAGTGGATGAGCTCCTTCTCGACATTCTCTCGCTGGACTATCATGAAACCATCATGGCCCCTGCTGGCGACATGACAGAAGTGTCCCTGAGTGAGACCATGACCAACTTCCCTGGACAGTACATCTGCGTGGTAGAGGGGTCCATCCCCACCGCTGCTGGCGGTATCCACTGCATGATCCGCGGCCGGACGGCCTTGAGCATCGCCCAGGAGGTGTGCGGCAACGCGCTGGCCACCATTGCCCTGGGCACCTGCGCCTGGGATGGCGGCCTGGCGGCTGCCCTTCCCAACCCCACCGGGGCGGTCGGCGTCCGAAGTGCCGTACCCGGCTTGTCGACACTCATCAGCCTGCCTGGATGTCCAGCCAACGTGGTGAACCTCACGGCGACACTCGTTCACTTTCTCACCTTCAATGACTGGCCTGCCACTGACTCATCTGGACGCCCCCATTTTGCCTATGGGGAGGAGATCCACGAAGAGTGTGAGCGCCATGACCACTACGAAGAGGAGCGTTTCGTCCTGGAATGGGGCGATTATGGGCACAGAAATGGATGGTGCCTTTTCCAGATGGGCTGCAAGGGTCCGGAGACCCATCATAACTGTCCTACGGTCAAATGGAACGACGGCACCTGCTGGCCCATTGCGGCCGGGCATGGCTGCGTGGGCTGTGCCGAATCCCGCTTCTGGGATCGGATGTCCCCATTCTATGTCCCGCTAGATGACGACTGATCGCTGGCGAGGTATGCTATCACATTGCCGAACACCATGCGAGGAGGAATGAAAATGTCAGAGCCATTGCCTGATGAGCGCAAAGTCTTTTTGCCGGTAGTCCAAAGAGAGGGTTCCGAGGTGGCACCCACACCTACGCCGCCACCTCCCTCTTCCCAGAGGGTCGCTATCGATCCGATCACGCGCATCGAAGGGCACTTGCGCATCGAGGTCCAGATCGACAACGGCCGGGTCGTGGATGCCTGGAGTGCGGGTATGATGTTCCGGGGGATCGAGCTACTATTGCCGGGACGCGACCCCCGCGATGCATGGGTCTTCACCCAACGTATCTGTGGCGTCTGAACGACGGTCCACGCCATCTGCTCCGTGCGAGCAGTTGAAAACGCCCTCGGTATCACCATCCCAGACAACGCCCGCATCCTACGCAACCTGCTGGAAGGTGCACAGTTCGTTCAGGACCACGTCATCCACTTCTACCACCTCCACGCCCTGGACTGGGTGGACATTGTCAGCGCCCTGTCGGCCGATCCGGCTGGCACCAGCGAGCTTTCCAGGTCCATCTCCGACTGGCCCAACTCGAGTCCCGGGTATTTCGCGGGAGTGAGAGATCGGCTCCAGACCTTTGTGGATAGTGGCCAGTTGGGTATCTTTGCCAACGCGTACTGGAGCCATTCTGCCTACAAGCTGCCGGCCGAAGCGAACTTGTTGGCGGTAGCCCATTACCTGGAAGCTCTGGACTGGCAACGCGAGATCATCAGGATGCACGCCATCCTGGGTGGCAAGAACCCGCATCCCCAGACCTACCTGGTAGGCGGCATGGCGCTGCCCGTGGATCCCCATAGCCAACATGCTATCAACCCGCAACGCATCGCCGAACTGAGGAGCCTGGCAGCCCAGGCCCTGGCCTTTGTGCAAAAGGTCTATCTTCCCGACCTGCTGTTGGTCGCATCCCACTACAAGGAATGGGCTGGGTTGGGGGAGGGAGTGGGGAACTTTTTGGCCTACGGCGATTTTCCGAGTGACACCAGTGGCAGCCCGGACTCATTGTGGTTGCCGCAGGGCCTGGTCTTGAACAAGAACCTGGATGCGCCACCCTACCCCCTCGATCACACGCAGATTGGGGAATATGTGACCCGCTCCTGGTATACCTACAGCGAGGGGGACCACGTAGCCAAACACCCGTGGGACGGGGAGACCGAATGGAATTACACCGGGCCCCAACCGCCGTTCGAGTTGCTGGACACCTCAGGCAAATACTCCTGGCTCAAGGCCCCCCGCTACAACGGCACGCCGATGGAAGTGGGACCGTTGGCGCGGATGGTGGTAGCCTATGCAGCGGGCCACACCCGCGTGCGGGAACTCGTGGGGCAGGCGCTCAGTCACCTGGGCCTGGGAGCCGAAGCGCTCTTTTCCACCCTTGGCCGGGTGGCTGCCCGCGGCATCGAGACGCTGGTGATCGCGGAAAAGATGGAAACCTGGATCTCTGAACTAGAGGCCAACATGGATAGCGGCAATCTGGCTATCCACAACGGAACGTTCTGGGATCCCAGCACCTGGCCGTCGCAGGCGATGGGTTGGGGGATCACCGAAGCGCCTCGCGGTGCCTTGGGGCATTGGGTGCAGATACAGGACGGGACCATTGCCAACTATCAGTGCGTCGTCCCCAGTACTTGGAACGGATCGCCCCGTGATGCACTGGGCCAGCGAGGCCCCTGGGAGGAGGCATTGATCGGCACACCCGTGGCCGATCCGGAGAAACCAGTCGAGGTCCTGCGGACCATCCACTCCTTTGACCCTTGTATGGCTTGTGCCGTGCACGTGATGGATGCCGATTGCCGGGAAATCACAAGCATCCGGATCGTGTGAGATGCCGGGGGCGCCGCCCAGGCATGTTAGTAATGAGAGAAGGGCTGGGCCGGTTTCCATGTTTGCCACAAAGGTGTGGAGGAGCGGAAACCGGCCCTGCTGCTCATTTGCCGTACTTTTCGCGCTCCGCGGCGATGAATTCGGCATAGGCTGGATCCGAGGCGTGCATCAGGCTATCAAGCTCCGCCGGGTCATCGAGTTCTACCTTGACGAACCAACCCTCCCCATAGGGCGCCTCGTTGACCAGCGTGCTCTCCCACTCGAGTTCTTCGTTTGCCTCGGCGATCTCGCCGCTGATGATGGCCTTCACACGGCCCACCCACTTGCCCGACTCCAGCGACATAAAGGGTTTGCCCTGTTCGATGATCCGGCCCACGCGAGGCGCCTCTACGTAGACGATCTCACCTGCCAGATCCTGCCCAAAGTCGGTCAAGCCGCAGGTGACCACCTTGCCCGCTACCCGGGCCCAATTGTGCTCCTTGTCGTAGTACAGGTCGTCAGGGAATTCATAGCTGTCGATTTTCATCTTCCTATCCCTCCTCTGTGTGCATCGACTTGTTCCATCTCGTTCGTGCGGTGTGCTGCACACCGCCCTCGGGATGTCGGGCCGGGGGTCCTGACTCGCAAGCTCTGGCTATCCCGTGGATATTATAACACAAACTGATTGCCTAGTAAACTTGTTTTTGGCAACCCAGGACTAGACGAGTCCGCATAGCCCGGACATGGAAGTAGACAATAACAACGCCTTGACGCCTTTCCTGGTTTCATGGTATAATACAATTGCCGTCGACGTGCTACAGCAGTCTTTCATGCCTTGAGCCGGCCTGCCTCTCATCGAGCCACATAGCGTTAGCGCGGCTCCATATCGGTCATTGACCCATTGAAGGAGGGAAGGATGTCGGATTCTCGGACCGGCTCTGGGGAAGACCTGTTCTCCACAGTCATGGGCCTGCGGGGGGGAGAGCGCGTCACCGCCTGTTATCAATGCGGCACTTGCTCCGGTTCCTGTCCCACCGCCTCGGCCATGGACTATAACCCCCGCCGTATCCTCCACATGCTACGTCTGGGCCTCGGTGAGCGGGTGCTCAAGAGCCAGGCCATCTGGCTTTGTACCTCGTGCTACTCGTGCACAGTTCGGTGTCCCCGCGAGATCCAGATCACCGACGCCATGATCAGCCTCCGCAGCCTGGTCGTCGACAGGGGAATGGATCTGCCTCCCAATTTGGTGGCCCTGCGCGACACTGTGACCACCCAGTATAACATCTCTGGCGACGACAACGCTACCCGCTTGATCTGGAGCGACAATCTCGAAGAGGGCACCCTCGCTTTTCGGGACAGGCGCCAAGCCGAGGTTGCATTCTATGTGGGCTGCGTGGCTTCCTTCTATCCTATGGTCTATGGCATTCCCCAGGCGATGGTGCAGGTGATGGATCGCGCTGGCGTGGATTTTGCCACACTCGGTGGTGAGGAGTGGTGCTGCGGCTACCCTCTCTTCACGGCGGGCATGGAAGGCCTGGTGTTGGAACTGATGCAGCACAACGTGGCCCGCGTGCGCGAGATGGGCATCAAGTGCCTGGTGACCACCTGTCCTTCCTGTCACTACACCTGGTCGCATCTCTATCCTCTCTATGACGCTTCTCCTCTCGGCTTTGAGGTGCTGCACGCCAGCGAGTTCCTGGCCCGCTTGCTCGAAGGGGGCCAGGTAAAGGTGGGGGGCTTTGAGCAAGTGGTGACCTATCACGATCCCTGCGACCTGGGGCGCAAGAGTGGCATTTTCGACGCGCCCCGCCAGGTGATCGAGGCGGTCCCCGGCATCGAATTCCGCGAGATGGATGCCAGTGGCGAACATGCCCTTTGCTGCGGCGGTGGCGGCGATGTGCAGATCGTGGACGAGACCGTGACGGCCCTGGTCGCGGACCGGCGCCTGGGTCAAGCCCAGCGGACCGGCGCACGCGTGCTCCTCTCGGCCTGCCAGCAGTGCAAGCGCACCCTGATGGCCGCCACCCGCCGGAACCAGGTCCGCGTGCGGGTGATGGACTTGGCCGAGTTGGTGTGGCGGGTCATGGAGGACTAGCATGAGGATTGGTGTCTATGTTTGCTACTGCGGGTCCAACATTGCCGCCACGGTGGATGTGGAGGCGGTGGCCGAGTACGCGCGGGGGTTGGACGGCGTATTCACCGTTCAGACCAACAAGTACACCTGCTCCGATCCGGGACAGGCCACCATTCGCCATGATATCTGCGAGTACGGCGTGGACCGGGTGGTGGTGGCTGCCTGCTCGCCCCGCATGCACGAGCGGACCTTCCGGGGCACGCTGCAATCGGTGGGCCTCAACCCCTTCTTTCTAGAAGTGTCCAATATCCGCGAGCACTGTTCCTGGGTCCACACAGATGTGCGCACGGCCACCGAAAAGGCCAAGGACTTGATCCGCGCTGCCGTCGAGCGGGTGCGCCTGCACGAACCCCTCCAGCCTCGACAGGAATCGGTCACCCGTGCGGCTATGGTGGTGGGCGGGGGTATCGCTGGTATCCAGGCCGCGCTGGACATCGCCGATGCTGGCTATCCTGTCTACCTGGTGGAGCGACAACCCTCCATCGGTGGGCACATGGCCCAATTGGACAAGACCTTCCCCACCTTGGACTGCTCGGCCTGTATCCTGACACCCAAGATGGTGGACCTGGCCGCTCATCCCAACGTACATCTGCTGGACTATAGCGAGGTTGCCGACATCCAGGGCTACGTAGGCAATTTCCGGGTGACGGTCCGCCGCAAGCCGCGCTTTGTGGACACAGACAAGTGTACCGGCTGCGGCTCTTGTGCCGAGGTTTGTCCCCGCGAGCTGCCTAGCGAGTTCGATCTGGGACTCTCGACTCGCAAGGTGATCTATCGTCCCTTTCCCCAGGCGGTGCCCAACGCCTTTGTGATCGACAAGGTGGGCATCGCCCCCTGCCAGGACGCCTGCCCTGCGGGCCAGCATGCCCAGGGGTACATTTCCTACATCCGCGAGGGCCAATTCGAGGAGGCGCTGCGCATCATCCGCGAGGACAACCCTTTTGCCAGCGTCTGCGGGCGCACCTGCCACCATCCTTGCGAAGGACGCTGTAACCGCCGCCTGGTGGACAAGCCGATCAGCATCATGGAACTGAAGCGCTTTGTCGTGGACTATGTCTATGCCCGCGGCTTACCCCGGCCCATCGATCTGGCTCCCCGTACCCGGCCTGAACAGGTGGCAGTGGTCGGCTCGGGGCCGGCTGGCCTGGCCGCAGCCCAAGACCTGGTCAAGCTGGGCTATGGCGTGACCGTTTTCGAGGCGCTTCCGGTGGCTGGGGGAATGATGCGCACCGGTATCCCCGAGCACCGCCTGCCGAAGGGCATCCTGCAGCGGGACATCGATGACATCCTGGCCCAGGGCGTCGAGCTACGCTTGAACAGCCCGGTCCGCGATCCGGCCAAGTTGCTCAAGTCGAGTGGCGGCAAGTATGATGCCGTCTATCTGGCCACGGGCGTAAGCCAGGCTACGAGCCTGGGCATCCCCGGTGAGGGCCTGGAGGGGGTACTGTCTGCTGTCCCCTTCCTGCGGCAGGTGAACCTGGGCCGGCGAGTGCACATCGGCAAACGAGTAGCCATAGTAGGCGGCGGCATCACCGCGGTAGATGCGGCCACCACGGCTTTGCGCCTTGGCGCCGAGGAGGTCAGCCTCGTCTACCGCCGCTCGCGCGGCGAGATCCCGGCATATCCCTGGGAGCTGGACGAGGCTGAAGCGGAGGGCATCAAGCTGGTGCTCAACACGGTCGCGACGCGCATCCTGGGGGAGGACAGCCGTGTGGTGGGCATGGAGTGCGCCCAATCGCGGCAACTCAGTCGCATCGACGATGGTGGCAAACGGGTGGTCGTGCCGGATCCAGGGACCGAGTTCGTGATGGAGGTGGACACTGTCATCCGTGCCATTGGACAGTTCTCTGACCTGATCTTCCTGGAGGAGCCATTTGACCGGATGATCGGCGATCACGAGACCCTGACCACAGAGATTCCGGGCCTCTTTGCTGGGCGGGGTGTGATCCCGGGTGCTGGGTTTGTCATCAACGCTGTAGCCTTGGGCCACGAGGCATCCCAATCGATCCACCGCTACCTGCAGGGTGAGCCGCTTCAGCCGCTACAGCCAAACAAACGTCCAGTGGAAAAGTGGACCAGGGAGGAAGCCGAGACCAAGGTTCGGTTGGGAGCGGTGGTGCCAGCACCGCGCCAGGAGCCAGCCCGCCTGCGTTTGGAGGAGCGGGTGCGAACCTTCAAGGAGGTTGTGTTGCCTTTCACCGAAGAGCAGGCCATTGCCGAGGCCTCGCGCTGCCTGGACTGTGGTATCTGCTCCGAGTGCTACCGCTGCGTGTGGGCATGCGAGGCGGAGGCCATTGACCACAATATGCAGGAGCGCCTGGAAGAGATCGACGTGGGCGCCATCGTACTGGCCACCGGCTTTGAGCTGTACGACGCTCGCAACATGCCCCAGTACGGCTATGGGCACTTGGAGGGCGTCTACACTGCCCTGGAGGTGGAGCGCCTGGTCAACGCCGGCGGTCCGACCGGCGGCGAGGTCCTTCTCAAGGATGGCCGCCAGCCGGAGGCAGTTGCCATCCTGCATTGCATCGGCAGCCGCGACCGCCAGCACAATGCCTACTGCTCACGGGTATGTTGCATGTACTCGATGAAGCTGGCCCACCTCATCCGGGAAAAGACTCAAGCCCGCGTTTACGAATTCTACTTTGACATCACCGCCTTTGGCAAAGGCTACGCCGAGTTCTACGAGCGTGTGCAGGAGGAGGGCGTCATCTTTGTCCGGGGCAAAGGCGCCGAGGTAGAGGGCGCCGCTGGCGGTGGCCTCGTGGTCCGCGCCGAGGAGACGCTGCTGGGTGAAATCGTCGAGATCCCGGTGGACATGGTGGTCCTGGCCACGGCCATGGTGCCTTCATCCGATGTCGAAGAAGTGGCCCAACTCTTTCACGTTACCCGCAGCGAAGATGGCTTTTTCCTGGAAGCTCATCCCAAGCTGCGCCCCGTCGAGACGGCCATGGATGGCATCTTTCTCGCAGGTGCCTGCCAGGCGCCGAAAGACATCCCAGACACGGTGGCCCAGGCCAGCGGTGCTGCGGTCCGCGCGGTGGCCATGCTGAACCGGGGCCAGGTGGAGATCGAGCCGATGACGGCCGAGGTGCTGCCTCTGCGCTGTGTGGCCTGCAACCTGTGCGTCGAAGTATGCCCGGCTGGCGCTGTTGAGATGGTGGAAATTCGCGGGCGGAAGCAGGCAGAGATCAACCCGGCACTGTGCAAAGGCTGTGGTCTGTGCGTCGCCGCCTGCCGGGGTGGGGCAATCACCCTGCACGGTTTTACCGACCAGCAGTTGCTGGGCCAATTGACGGCGTTGCTGCGACCAGCCGAGTTGGTGGCAGTATGATGGCGTTCGATGGCACAGGAGGGTCGTTCGTTGGGATCGTCGGCTATGCTGGATTCGAAGAGGGGGGAATAAAGTGAGCGCACGGCTGGTGGAACGCGAATACGTTCCATCCGGTTTTGAAATCGTGATACAAGGCGAACAGATCTGCCCTGGCAGCTCGGGTGGAGTCTGGAACCTGTGGTGGAATGTGCTACTCACCGATGATCCGGAAAGCTGGGACGACGAGATCAGACGGATCAATGACATGCAAGACAGGCTGGGCAAGCTCAGCACAGATCAGCGACTGATACGCATGCAGATGGCAGAGTTCTGCCGAATCCACCCCTCATTTCCCGGAGGCATCGACATTCTCTGCCAGGAGATCGGCTGTGGCAGTTTCTTTGAGCCCGTGAAGCTTGGATGCGAAGGCCGTGGTCTACTGGATCTTCTGGGGCACCATGATCGCCCGAGTCTGGAGGAGCAGAAGCAGGAGATCCTATCCGCGTATGTCCGGGCCCTGAAGAAGTGGCTGGAAGGAGGCCCTCCGCAGCTTCCGATAGAATGCAAGGTTTTTGGCTTTCTCGGGCAGCCGGCAGATGCCAAGGAATTCTTTGTCGAAAGGCTTCTCTCCACCATCGATTCCGAAGATCTTTCCATCTCCACGCTTAGGGCCTTAGCCGAAGACCAGTGCCTGGAGACCTACGGCAGATCGGTGTTCGAAATGGGAGGGCATCCCCTGAATTGCTTCGAGTGTGAGGATTGTCCTGCAGGAGCTTCCCACGCGAGTTGCCTGTGCTCTTGTGCGATGTTTCTTGACACAGGCCTCCTGTGTGCGGGGACAGGGGGGGAGGCGAGATCGATATTCGGTGAGTTCAGCCGCTTCACAGAGGAGAACATCCTGGCCTATTCGCTGGCCATCAGATCCTGGCTGCAGGACGCACCACCCAAGCCAGTAACAGCACTGATAGACGCTCGCTACTTTGCTGAAGATCATGCCCTGGAACTCGTGGCAGGGATTCACCTTTCTCTGGGGGAGATAGACGAAACCAAGGAATGGCTGGCGGCTTGTCTTCTGAAGACGATCAGGGACAGTCAGCGGTGGCACAGGAGGACCGAGTTGATTGACGCTTTTCCAGAGGCTGGCACCTGGTTCAGGGGTAGGCGTGGCAGTTAGCATTCCGTGCACAATACGCTCCATTCTCCCTCGTTGGAGGGGGATCCGGCCTCAAAGGCGGGCCCACCAGCAATTTCGGACTAGAGACAAGCTACAGGGAGTCGAACAAGATAACAGACACAGCGTGAAGGGCGAGTCGCCCGGAAAGGAGTGCAGGCAAAATCATTGAAGTGGATACGCTGGATCGCCCGTGGAACGGGTGCCCTGGTAGCCGGGTTCTGGCTGATCATCGGCATCCTTCTCGGGATCATCGGGTCTGAACCGTGGACAACGGAATCGTACATCATGGCCACGTTGGTCATCGCATCGGCGTTGAGCGTCCTCGTCGCCTGGTGGCGGGAGGGGCTCGGGGGGATCATGGTTCTAGCCTGTGCCATCGCGCACAGCACATTCGCGTACATTGCGTCCGGTCACAACAGAGCTTTTGCCATACTGATATCGGGCGGCCCCTTCTTTGTCGTAGGCATCTTGTTTCTCTTGAGTTGGCAGAGGGGCAGGAGGACAGAGGGAACTGACCTCTGAGAGTCGACACCACGGCTGGCCCGACACTGTCGGGAAAAGGCGTGTGTGCGGGGATTCTCTGATGGCGTTGGGAAGGGAGCCCGCAAGGCTCCAAGCTTGTGAGAGGAGAAAGGCAATGACAGGGAAAGATTGGATGTCGAATGTGGGGAGGACCATGGCCATCCTCCTGGTGATGGTCATGCTTGCCTCCTTGGTAGCAGTGGGCCGGACGCCGGTAGCGCAGGGGTCCGAGCCTCCATTTGTTGACGCGCCGAGTGCGCCCGATGCCGCCCCCAAGGTCGGGGTCGAGTGGGTCGCACAATTCGACACCTGCCCGGCCAACGACCTGCCAAACTGCACCGAGCCCGAGTGCATGAAACTCTACAACGCACTGGTCGGCGAGGGGTGGGATGGAGAGTTTCACTATGGCAACAACAGTGCCTGGGAGACGGACTTTAAGCGTTCGGCAGCGGGTGGTTATGAAAACAGCTACATTGACAGGGTGGACCTCGGGCTGTTCTGTAGCCACGGCTCGGGCACTTCGGACGCGTTTTGGGGTGAAAACCTCAGTTCCCTCTATTTTGGCTACCCGCACAACGACTGCCATCTCACCCCTGGCGAGGCCTACGATTCGTACGGCGACTATAACCTGGAGTGGTTTGCCTTCTTTGCCTGCAGCGTCTTGAGCGATGGGGGACCTGCTCCTTACTACAACAGAGGCTACTGGGCCTCCACGATGGATGGGCTTCACCTGATGTTGGGCATGAAGACCACCATGTATTGCTCCTCCCAGATCGGCCAGAAGTGGGCTCACTACATGCTGGGCTACAAGTGGTGCTTCTTGGGCACCTGCTTTTGGATCATCCCCCCGTACAAGATAACCCAAGCCTGGTTCGAGGCCACTGACGATACGCAACCTGGGGGCGTGTGTGCCCGGGTGCTGGCTGAAGTGCAGGACAACTACAACGACCACTTGTGGCAGAGGGGATACGTCAGTCCAGATCCGGTATCCAACAGCATATACTGGTACTGGGACCATTGCTCCTGTACCCCGCCACCAGTGCAGACGCAGGGCGTGGAACAGATCGAGGCTCTGCCGGTCCTCTCGGTGATGGATCGAAACGTGGACGAGCAGTTTGTGTTCGATATTGGCGCCGCCTTTAACCTGGCTGATACAGGCGTGTACTCGGACACCGAGTACTACTACATGATGGGTTCCACGGGGGTGGAAACCTACACGCTCCAGGTGGACAAGACAAGCGGCGGCTACAAGTATCGGAACGTGAGTGAACTGTGGGTACCACCCCCCATGACGCCCACCCTTCCCTCAGAGGCGGTGGCCACGCGCATCGGCAACGAGTTCTTTCTCGGTGCCGGTGCAGGGCTGCCCGCCGTGCAGTACCGCAACGGCGAGATTCTGACCATGGTCGAGGAGATGGTGGAGGTTCAGCTTGAGGAAATGGGGGCGGGGCGCACCGAGGAGCAGGAGCTCAGGCGTATCCCGGTCGATGTTTCCGTTTCCTACGGGCGCGTGATCGAAGTTCAAGCGGAAAGCTCAGGGGGTACCGTCCAGCAGGTGCTTTCGATCGTAGGACCCGGGGCGCGGACCAAGGTGTATGTGGGGGACATGGGCCAGATCATCGGTGTCCAAGGCGGATCCCGCGACGTGCAGGAGACAGGCGAGTTCGTGGAGATCATAGGCGCCGGCGAGGCCTGGAACCTGTTCTTGGGAGACCCCTCCATCGCCCTGGCCACCATCCCCTGGGCCTACGACGAGGTCGTGCAGACCCCGGGCGTGGGCCCGACGCTGGGCTACTACGAGGAGCCTCAGGCGCAGGGCCAGCAGGAGCTTGTCCCCACCTGGATCTTTACCGCGGACTTTTACGCCGCAGGAGAGCCTCTCGCCCAGGGCGTCCTGGTCTATGTTCCTGCTGCTGCGGAGTACCTGCCGCCGGAGGTCCAAATCGATGCCCCGGCTCCCGGCTCCACCTTCAGTCCAGGCGAGATGGTGACCTTTAGTGGTTCCGTGGTGCAGCATGGCCAGGCCCCCTTCACCTACGAGTGGTATTCCAGCCACGACGGCTTCCTGGGCAGTGGGGCCACCATCGAGGCGCCGTTGACGGGTGCGGCGCAAAAGGGCACCGTGATCAGCCACACCATCTCCCTCCAGGTCGTCGATGCCAACGGGCAGGAAGGCGCAGCTTCCGAGATGGTATTCGTCAGAACTGCCGTCTACCTCCCGATCATTCTGAAGGGCCAGTAGGGTGATGATTGTTGTCTACTCATCTTGGAGGTGCCGGAAGATCAATAGGAGAAAGGAAACAGCATGGCTCTATTGACAGGAGACGAGATCATCGAGATCGCCACGCGTCTGGAAGAGAGCGGCGAGGCGTTCTATAATGCAGCGGCGGAGAGGGCGACCGGCGCGGAGGTCAAGGCCTTGTTCGAAGACTTGGCGGTCCAGGAGCTATACCACCGCCGTGCCTTCCAACAGATGGGTCGCGACGTCGTGGAAGTTGCCCTCTCACCCGAACAATGGGATCAGTTTCAGGCGTACACAGAGGCTTTGCTCCGAAATAGTTTCTACGCCAAACCCGAGAATGCTTTGAACCGGGCCGCCACCGCCCGTGACGAGCGGGAGGCCCTACGGGCGGCCCTCGACTTTGAGAAAGAGGCGATCCTCTTTTTCCAGGAACTCGAGTCCGTGGTGCGCGGTCCGGGCCAGCAGACCGTGGAGCGCATCATCCAGGAGGAGAAGCAGCATATCCAGCGCCTCTCCTCTATGCTCGCCGCAGCCTGAGCTGCCTGGAAATCCCAACTGGCCCGATTCCCTACGCCAGGACTATTGCGAGGAGATGTGAAAGAAGGACGCCTTTCATGAAAGAAGACTTTGAACCTAGAATCGTTGGTTTCCTGTGCAACTGGTGCAGCTATGCCGGGGCCGACATGACCGGCACCAGCCGCATCCCCTACCCGGCCAACATTCGCATCATCCGCGTCCCCTGCTCAGGCCGGGTGGACCCCCTGTACGTGCTAAAGGCCTTCCAGGAGGGAGCCGACGGGGTGCTCGTAGCTGGCTGCCATCCGGGTGACTGCCACTATGGCGACGGCAACTACCACGCCCGTCGGCGGTATGCGCTGATGCACAGCTTTCTCGACTTTGTGGGCATCGAGGCCGGGCGACTGCGCATCGACTGGGTATCGGCAGCCGAGGGCAACCGCTTTGCCCAGGTGGTGGCCGAACTGACCGACCAGGTGCGGGGACTCGGTCCCTGGACCGGGTTGCAGGATGGGTACCGATAGGTGCGCTGCACCTTCCAAGTTGGTCACTGAGGAGGGAGACGATGCCAACACAGACACCTCAAGATCAGTATGTCCAGGTGGGTCAGATCAACACCCGCTTCTGGGCGCAGGGCGAGGTTGGGAGCAACGTGGTCCTTATCCATGGCATAGGCGGATACATGGAGCATTGGCTGCCCAATGTCCAACCCCTGGCAGAACATCATCGCGTCTATGCCCTGGACCTGGTGGGCAATGGCCGCACTGACAAGCCAGAGGCTGACTATACCATGGCTTATTTTGCCCAGTTCGTCCACGACTTCTTGGAGACGCAGCACATCGAGCGAGCGACGCTCGTTGGGAACTCGATGGGTGGCGCAGTGACCTTGCAGTTTGCCCTCCAGTTCCCCGACCAGGTGGACAAGTTGGTGCTGGTGAACAGCGCAGGCCTCGGCAAAGAACTGACCATCTTCTTTCGACTGCCTACGCTGCCACTTATCGGAGAGTGGCTCACCCGACCCAGCCGTAAGGGTGCGGCCCAACTACTGGAGGAGGCGTTTTACGATTCAGCGCTGGTGACCGATGCGCTGATCGACCTGGACTACGAGATGGCTGCCCAGCCCGGTGCTCAGAAGGTCTTGCTGACTACACTACGTCGCAGCGTCTCTCTGCTCGGCATCCGAGAGGATGTGCTCCATCCCGCTTTAGAAAACCTGACCGGCATCTTGGCCCCGACCCTGATCGTCTGGGGAGAGCAGGACGCGATCTTGCCTGTGGCTCACGCCCATGCAGGCGAGAAACAGATCCCCAATGCCCGGTTGCACATCTTTGACCGTTGCGGGCATATGCCACAGCTTGAGCGCCCTGAAGAATTCAACGAGCTGGTGCTCGAGTTTCTAGCCGACTAGACATAAAAGATTGGCTCGAAGAATTCAGGATTTGGTTCTTGGACGATGGACGAGGAAGGGAACGCATGAGCCAGGAGATCCAAAATGGCATTCAGATCAGGGCCAGGGAGCTACTGAGCCTGGGTGAGGTGGGCTGCGTCATCGGTCATGAGCGGAGCCCCAAAGGCCGGGTCCGCCCGTTCTTTGCCTACGATGAGGCCGGCGCCGACCGGCTGGTGTGGGACCGGACCTGCCACCACAACCTGACCGTCTACCTGCGCGACCAGGTACTGCCCACCCGCCGCAGGGATGCGCCCTCCCGCGTGGCCGTCGTCGCCAGGCCCTGCGACGTCCGGGCGCTGAACGTGCTGATCCACGAGGGACAGGTCGTCCGGGATTCGATCTTTGTGATTGGCGTGGCCTGCCCGGGGATGCTCGATGGCGACGTGGTACCAGATCACTGCCAGCGATGCAAGGAACGTGTGCCTGTGTTTTATGATGCACTCGTGGGTGAGCCGCCGCAGGTGGACGCGTCTTCAAGGGGAGACGTAGATGATGCCTGGGCCGATGTCGCCGAACTGGAGGGCATGGCACCGGTCGAGCGCCTGGCTTTCTGGACCCGCGAGTTCGACCGCTGCATCCGCTGCTATGCCTGCCGCCAGGCCTGCCCCGGTTGCTACTGCTTCGAGTGCCTGGCCGAGCAGGTGGACCCGGCCTGGGCAAGCATCGCCCACTGGGTGCCGCAGAAAGCCTTCTTCCACATCATGCGTGCCTACCACCTGGCGGGCCGCTGCGTCGAGTGCCACGCCTGCGACCAGGCCTGCCCTATGCACATCCCGCTGAGCCTGCTGAACCGCAAGATCGCCAAGGAGGTGGAGGTGCTGTTCGGCTACACAGCCGGCGCCGATCCCGACACCCCGCCGCCACTGGCCACGTTCCGCAAGGACGAGGAATTGCCGTTGTAGGGGATTCCTGCTGAGCCCGAGGAAAGAGGGGGATGTGAAGCTGTTCATAACGGGTGCCACCGGCTTCATCGGAACGCACCTGGTCAAGCGGCTGGCGCAGACTGAGCACGAGATCGTCTGCCTGGTCAGGGAGATCAGCGACGTTTCGACACTGGAGGAGGTGGGAGCGTTCCTCGCTACAGGGGATGTGACCGACAAGGACTCTGTGCTGGAAGGCATGAGGGGGTGCGATTGGGTAGTCAACCTGGCCAATGTCTACACTTTCTGGGAGCCTGAGGAACGGATCTACACAGAGGTGAACGTGGAGGGCACCCGGGTTGTGATGGAGTGCGCCCTGGAGACGGGGGTTTCCAAGGTAGTGCACGCCAGCTCAATGGTGGTCTATGGCAAGCCGGCCGACGTGCCCTTCACCGAGGAGAGTCCTGTCGGGCCGGTGCGTTTCAGTGAGTACGCCGAAACAAAATACCGGGGAGACCTCGCCGCCTGGGATCTGTACCAGGCCAAGGGCCTTCCGTTGGTCATGGTCTATCCGGCTGCGGTCCTTGGCCCGGGGGATCACAAAGCCACTGGCCAGTATATCCAGGACCTGATCCATCGCCGCAGGCCGGCCACGGCGTTCCAGGACTCCATCATGACCTATGTGCACGTGGGGGACGTTGCCGAGGCTATCGTTCAGGTGCTGGAGAAAGAGAACACCATCGGGGGGAAGTATCTCATAGGCAAAAAGCGGTTGTCCAATAGGGAGTTCAGCGAGATGATCTCCGAGATCTCCCAGGTGCCTCTGCCACCGGTGCAACTGCCCGATTCTGTGGTTCTGGTCATCGCCCGCCTGCTGACGGGGCTGGCAGCCCTCACCAAGAAGCCGCCCTATTTGGGGCTGGATTGGTGCAGGACTGCGAAGGAAGGGTTCCAGGGTGAGGGGACCAAGGCGGAGCGGGAACTTGGGCTTGCCTACACGCCCATTCGCCAGGCAGTTGAGGAAGCCATTGCATCATATCAACCGGGGGGATAGCGCCATGTCCAGGAGCCTGGTCGTCCATGCTGGACCATGTGCGGGCGAGACACAGCCAGGGGCGCATTGAGCGGATCTAGGGTGCGCACCGGGCATTGGACATTGTACACCAAGAGGGAAGGAAACCCTGCATGAAAGCTGCGAGTGTGGAAGACCTGAAAAGCTGGCTCGATGGTCTGGCAGAGCAGTACACACTGGTTGCACCCCGGCTGGTGGAGGAGGAGCTTCTCTACCGGCCCGTGGCCTCCAGCGCCGAGATCGTCTTCGACTTTGAACGCACTGTTCTGTCACCCAAGACCTTCTTCCTGCCCGACACCGAGATCATCCTGGAAGTCGAGAAGCGGGGCAAAGAGGTGGCGCTCGCCGAAACGGTACTGGAGCAGGAGCAGGTGCTCTTTGCCCTGCGCCCCTGCGACGCGCGGGGCCTTCGCGCCCTCGATGCGTTGCTACTGGACCGGCCCCCGCCTGATACCTACTATGCCGAGCGCCGTGAAAAGACGACGCTGGTCGGCTTGGCCTGCCCCCAGCTTTGGGATGATTGTTTCTGCACCAGCTTGGGCAGCAGCCCTGACGACGCCTCCGCCCTGGACGTGATGCTCTACGGGGATGGCGACCGGTATTGGGTACAGGTTGTGACTGACAAGGGGGCTGCACTGGTGGGTGGCTTGGCTGCCGAGGACGACGACCGACCAGCACCAGCTTCCGACGTGTCCGGTGAGCAGGTGCCGGTGCTGCTGCCTGAGGCCTGGGGCGCACTGTTTGACGACGCTTATTGGCAGCGCCTCGCCGACCGTTGCCTGAGCTGCCACGCTTGCACCTACGTCTGCCCCACCTGCCGCTGTTTCGACGTGCGCGATGAAACGACCGCTGCTGGGCCGGGCTACGCCCACATCCAACGGCTGCGGGCCTGGGATAGTTGCCTGGCCGCTGCCTACCGGCGCATCGCCGGGGGGCACAATCCCCGCCCGACCAAGGCCCAGCGCTTGCGCAACCGCTACTACTGCAAGTTCTGTTACTCACCCCTCGACTTTGAAGCCGTGGCCTGCGTCGGTTGCGGACGGTGCATCGCCGTCTGTCCGGTGGGCATCGACATCGCCGAGATGCTGGCGGACATCGCACATTTGGCTGATCGTGGAATTGAGGAATAGGGGTTGGGGAGGGGAGCATGGGTGAACGGGACAATCCCCTGAGGCCGTTGCTAGGCACGCTGGTGGGGATCAAGGATCTTGCGGATGAGATCAAGCTCTTCCAGATCGAGCTGGATGGTGGTAGTTTTGACTACCTGCCGGGGCAGTTTGCGTTTGTATCGGCCTTTGGCGTGGGCGAGGCACCTTTCGGCCTGGCTTCCACCACGGCCCGTACCCCAATCCTAGAGTTTGCCATCAACCGCATAGGTACGGTGACGTCTGCCCTGCACACCTTGGAGCCAGGGGCCGTGGTCGGCGTGCGGGGTCCGCTGGGCAACACCTTCCCTCTGGACGAGATGACCGGCAAGAACATCCTCGTCCTGGGTGGGGGCATCGGCGGGGCACCACTGCGCCCCGTCATCCATACCATCTTGGACGACCGTGCCGACTATGGCCACCTGACGATCCTGTGGGCGGCGCGCAAGCCATCGCTGCTGGTCTTCACCGACGAGTACGATGCCTGGCGTGAGGCACCCGACACAACGCTACACCTGACGGTGGATGAAGGCGATGCTGCCTGGAAAGGCAAGGTGGGCCTGATCACGCAACTGCTCGAGCAGGTGGCCCCTTCTCCGGAGAACGCGGTGGCCATCATCTGTGGCCCGCCGATCATGATCAGGTTCGTCATCCTCGGCCTGCAAAAACTGGGATTCGCCGACGAGCAGATGATCATGACCCTGGAAGCCAAGATGAAGTGCGGCATCGGCAAATGCGGCCGCTGTAACATGGGCGAGCAGTTCGTGTGTCTGGATGGACCGGTCTTTTCCTACACCCAGGTCTCCCGTTTCCTGGAGAGCTTTGTCTGAGGGCGACATGATCAATGCACAAGAATTGCGTACCTGCGAGCTGTTCGTGGGCTTGGGCGATGGTGAACTGGAGCAGATCGCTGCCATTGCGCGCCAGGAGACCTATAAGCCCGGCGAGCTGATCTTTGCCGAGCGGGAGACGGCCGGGCGGATGTTCATTCTTCAGGAGGGGCGCATCCAGTTGCGTATCCAACTGCGCTCATCCCTGGAGCCTGATGGCGAAGTGACCATCGAGGAGGTTGAACCAGGACGCATCTGCGGCTGGTCGTCACTGGTCAAGCAGCGGAGATTCACCGCATCGGCCAGGGCGCTGGAGCCGGTGAAGGTGCTGGCTTTTGCAGCAGAGGATCTGAACGACCTGTTCGACCGCAACGCGCACATCGGATTCGTCGTCATGAAGCAGTTGGCCGAGGTCATCGCCTCGCGGTTGCGCCATACGAGGAAGGTGTGCCAGCAACACAGCGATGATTGCGCGGAGGGATCGGAGGGAAGCTAGGTGAGGGCTGTGGGGAGGACAAATGTGAATTTGCTGCCCAGGCCAAGCTCCGATTCGACCCAGATCTCCCCCCCATAGTTCTCGATGATGCGTTGTACGATGGCGAGGCCGACGCCTGTGCCCACGGGGCAGCTCATTCGTGCATTGCTGGCCCGGTAGAACTCTTCAAAGATCCGCTCCTGATCCTCGGGTGGAATGCCGATGCCTGTGTCCCTCACCGTGGCAACCAGATGATCGTTCGCTTGCTTCAGCGCCACCGAGACGATCCCTCCCGGTTCGGTGTATTTGATCGCGTTGCTAAGCAGGTTCGTCCACACCAGCTTTAGCCGCTCCGGGTTGGCTCGGACCGGGACCAGGCTGGGATCGATGTCCATACTCAAGAATAGATCCTTGCTGTGCGCCTCGGTTTGCATCAGTTCGACCACACTCTCCAGCACCTCTGCAGGCTGGGTAAGCCCTATCTCTTCCTCCCGGCTTGCCTCTTCGCGTGCCCGGGTCAATCGCAGTAGATCGCCAATCAGTTCCACCAACTCGCCCGTCCGGCGTTTGATCCTGCGCAGTATATCGCGCACCGCTTCCGGTGAGGTGTTCTCCGCCAGGGCAACTTCCGCACAGGTATGGATCGTGCTGATCGGTGCCCGTAGTTCGTGGGTGACGAGCGTCATAAAGCGGGTGCGTTCAGCGTCCACCCTGCGCAGGCGCCGGTTGGCCGCTTCCAGTTCCTGGCTTTTGGCAAGGATGTCCCGGCTGCTTTCCACCAATTCTCGGTCGCGCGCGCGCAGTCTGACGCTGATGGAGGAGGTCATATAGGCCACCAGCCACACGGTGATGGCCAGCACACCCACCGTGGTCAGCACATAGGGGAGCTCCTGATATGGCTCGAACGCTCCCATGATGGGCAGGTGGTGGTGTGGTAGGATCCCGGTGTACTCGAGTACAGCCACTGCTGCGAACAGCAGAACCCCCAGCGTGCCCATGAGAAAACTGACGCGCCGTGACAGGAGGATGCTGGCGATGATGGTGTGGAACACATAGAACACAGCTATGGGGTTTTCCACACCCCCAGAAAAGTAGATCAGCGCGGTAAGGGCCAGGAGATCCAGGACAATCTGCACGTAGGCAAACTGGATCGCGTGCCTCAACCGGAGGGTGCCCGAATACCCCAGCCTAAGGGCGCGGGCATAGAAAAAGAATTGCGTGTTATAGAGGGCAATGATCGCCGTCACACCGATCAGAGGAAGGAAGGGCAGTTCGTCTGGATACCAGAGCCACATGAGGAATATCGCGGCCCCGGTGCCCAGGACGGCCAGCCAGCGCAGGCGGATCAACCAGCCAATGCGCTCGATCAATTCGGTTTCAACAGGAATTCGACTTTCCACCGGACGGATCAGGCAGCCGCAGAGGCGGGCTGGCCTGCATATCGGTTGGCAACCTCCAGGATCTCGTTTAGCGGCACCGGCTTGTCCAGGAACAAATGGGCGTGCAACGGCTGGTCTGTGGGAAAGTGACCGGCGTACTCAGAGTCCACGATCGAGGTGAGCATCACCACTGGGACGTCCCGCAGGTTGGGATCCTGGGCGATCTCCTCGCTGACCCATACGCCCTCTGTGGGCATCCGCATGATGATGTCCAGAATGACCAGATCGGGCTTGTCCTCGCGCATCATCCGCAAGCCCAAGCTCCCCTGGTTGGCACAGCGTACAATGAATCCGTCAGCGTGGAGGGCGTCGTGTAATGCTGCGCAGAGATCGGGGTCGTCGTCGATAATCAGCACTTTGCCCTTGGCGGTCATGGCTCTCCTCCGTGTGTACCAGGAACCCAAAGACTCTAACCTCGACGAAGCTACAGCGCTATCGCACGATCAGCAAACCGCAATCCGCTCCTGCTGGATCGCCAGATCCGGTGCTCCAATGAAGGCCCTTACAGCCTACTGATTATATCACATTTGCACGAAATCGCCAAGACCCCAACTGGAGGCTTTTAGGCTTGCTGCAAAGCCGGCACACTGGACCAGTCTGTCTGTTTCAGACGTCGGAAGCATCAGGAATTGTGCGGAATTCGCCAGTGTGGGGTTTCTTCGAGCATCAGACTGGTCCAGTGTAGTCGTTGTCAAGAGAGAATGCAACAACCCTATTGAAGCTTTTAGGCTTGAGGCTTCAGGTTAGGACAGTCGCGGGGAGGAGCTCGCGACGCTGGTTGACCGCTGCTGGGATTCGATGTACAATGGACTGGCACGAGGTTTACGTTTACCCTCTTTGCTTGGGGGATCGATGGCGGAAAGAAGGACACAGATGGAGACCGTCAGCCTCTCCGCCCAGGACCCGGCGGCTGTGGAGCAGGCAGTGGCGGCCCTGCAGGGAGGGCGGTTGGTCGCCTTTGCCACCGATACAGTCTATGGCCTGGGCGCACACGGTTTTGCACCAGAGGCAGTGGCACGCCTCTACGAAGTAAAAAGACGACCGACCAATCTGCCCATCCCCCTACTGTTGCCCGACGCAGAAGCGCTGGAGAGCGTCTGTGTCGAGATTCCTTCCGTGACGTGGCGCATTGCCGAGCGATTCTGGCCTGGTGGGCTAAGTCTGGTCTTGCACCGTGCACCCGCTGTACCCAACATTGTGACCGCCGGTGGCTCCACCGTAGCGGTGCGTGTGCCGGACCATCAACTGGTCCGCGAGCTCTGTCGCCGGCTGGGCGCACCCCTGGCCGCGACCAGCGCCAATCGGCATGGGCAACCAGCCTCGATCACCGCCGCAGAAGTGCAGGCAGCCTTGGGCGGATGCATCCCCTTGATCCTTGATGGCGGGACCTGCCCCGGTGGGGTGGCGTCCACGTTGTTGGACCTGACGGTTTCGCCACCGGCCATCCTGCGTCCTGGACCCGTCACTGCCGGGCAACTGGCAGCAGTAGTGCCCCTGCGCCGGTGAGTTGCGCCCTTTCCAGAAAGTGTTATAATCCTTTTGTAGCCCTTTGCTGCCCTGGGTTGGCGGCTTGCGACGCGGAGAGAACACCATACCTCCGCGCGGTCGAATATTGTTGCAGATCTTACGGCGCGAGTAGATGATCATCGGTATTGATGCCAGCCGGGCCACTGCCGCCCGGCGCACTGGCACAGAGAACTATTCCCTGCATCTGATCCGGGAATTGCTGGCCCTGGGCGGGGGAGGGCATCGTTTCCGGCTCTATTTCAACCAGGCACTGCCTCCGGACATCAGCCTGCCAGGCGCGGAGCGTCGAGTGATTCCCTTCCCCCGATTGTGGACCCATCTCCGCCTCTCGTGGGAGATGGCGATCCACCCTCCCGATCTTTTGTTCGTACCTTCTCACGTGCTGCCCTTGGTTCATCCCCGCCGCTGTGTGGTCACAGTCCACGACCTGGGGTATCACTACTACCCGGAGGCCCATACCCTCTTTCAAAATGCCTACCTGCGCTGGTCCACCCGGTACAATGCCCGCACCGCCAGCCGCGTCCTGGCCGATTCAGAGGCCACCTGCCAAGACCTGATTCGCTACTACCAGATTCCTGAGGAAAAGATCCGCGTCGTCTATCCTGGACGCGACGAGAGTTTGGCTCGGGTCACCGACCCGGCGACGCTGTCTGCGGTCAGTGCCCGCTATGGCCTGTTTGGACCCTACCTTCTGTACGTCGGCACACTCCATCCCCGTAAGAACCTGGCCCGCCTCGTCCAGGCCTTTGCCTCCCTCCCTGATTCGTTGCGATCCCAGTTCCCCGGTCTGCGCCTCGTCCTCGCCGGGCAGAAAGGCTGGCTCTACCAGGATATCATGGACCAGGTTCACAAGCTGGGCCTGAAAAGCCGCGTCGTCCTGACTGGCTATGTGCCCGATGAAGACCTACCGGCCCTGTTGAGCGGTGCGCTGGCCTTTGCCTTTCCTTCACTCTACGAGGGCTTTGGCTTTCCGGTGCTGGAAGCCATGGCCTGTGGCGTGCCCGTGGTCTGCTCCGATTCCTCGTCTCTGCCCGAGGTGGCGGGTGACGCTGCCCTGCTCGTTGATCCGCTGGACGTAGACGCCCTCGCCGGAGCCCTGGCCCAGGTGATGGTTGACGAAGGGCTGCGCCGCCGGCTGGTGGGACGCGGCTTCCAGAGGATACAGCGCTTCTCGTGGCGCCGTTGTGCCCAGGAAACCTGGCAAGTCCTGGCGGATGTGCTCGGGCTTGGCTCCTCTCGGGTGGGATATGGACTCGATTGAGATCCTGGGTGTGCGAGTGGACGATGCCACCTATGCTGAGCTCTTGGTCCAGGTAGACGCCTATGTCGCCAGTGGCGAGCCCCACCAGGTGGTCACATTGAACCCCGAGATGCTGGTCGCGGCCTGCGACGATGCTGCGTTTCGCCGGATGCTAAACGATGCCGATCTGAACGTGGCCGATGGCGTGGGGCTAAAGCTCGCCGCCCGTTGGCTGGGCCATCCCCTGCGCGAGCGGGTGACCGGATCCGACGGAATCTACCGGCTGGCCACTCACTGTGCCCGGCGCGGCTACCGCCCCTTCTTCCTGGGAGCCGCACCTGGCGTGGCTGAGACCGTCGCCAGGCGGTTGTCGGCGTTGAACCCCGGCCTGGAGGTCGCTGGCGCCTTTGCTGGCTCGCCCCGTGAAGAAGATCAAGACGACATCGTCGCACGCGTGCGGGCCGCCTCGCCCGACGTGCTGTTGGTGGCCTACGGTGTCCCAGCCGAGGAAAAGTGGATCGCTCGCAATCGAGATCGCCTGGCAGTGCCTGTCATGATCGGTGTCGGTGGCTCGTTCGATTTTGTCGCGGGTGTGACCCGTCGGGCGCCTGCCTGGATGCGCAAGATGGGGTTGGAATGGCTTCACCGCCTGATCCGCGAACCGTGGCGCTGGCGGCGCCAGATGGCGCTGCCCAGATTTGTGGCATTGGTCCTGAGGCAACGGATACGAAGCGGGTAGGCGAAAGGAGACACTCTATGAACCATAGCGAAATCTGGAATCTGGCCGAAGAGAATCGTGGGGATCTGGTCACCTTTGCCCAAAAACTGGTTCAGACGCCGAGCATGCCCGGGCAGGAAGGCGGCGTAGCGGCACTGATGCAGGCCGAGCTGCGACGCCTGGGCTATGACAAGGTCTGGGTGGACGAGGTGGGCAACGTCGTCGGCTACATCGCCGGGGGGACAGGCCCGTCCCTCATGTTCAACGGCCACATGGACCAGGTGGATGCTGGCGATCTGGCTCAATGGCCTCACCCGCCCCATGGTGGTGAGGTGCACGACGGCGAATTGTGGGGGCGCGGCGCGGCTGACATGAAGGGCGCCCTGGCGGCCATGGTGTATGCCGGCGGGTTGGTGAAGAGATTGGGCGCCGTCCCGGCGGGCGATCTATACGTCAGTGGCGTCGTCCAGGAGGAAGTAGGCGGTCTGGGGGCCCGGTACCTGGCGCGGACCCTCGCAGTGGACCGGGTCGTCGTCGGTGAGGCTAGCGCCAACCACCTGCGCCGCGGGCACCGGGGCAGGGTAGAGTTGCAGGCGCACTTTGAGGGGCAATCGGTCCATGCAGCCATGCCTGACCTGGGCATCAACCCCCACTTTTCGCTGGCTCGCTTTGTGAGCGAGTTGCGCTCCATGCATATGGCCGCCGAGCCTGCCTACGGCACATCTACGCTGGCCCCCACACAGGTCGTCAGCGAGCCGCGGAGCGCCAACATCACGCCCTCGGCGCTGCACCTGGTTCTCGACTGGCGCAACGTCCCCGGCGAGCAACCGGAGGAGATCGTAACCAAGCTGGAGGCACTGCTGGCCCGTAGCCTCGAGGCAGGTTGTCAGGGTCGGATCGAGGTTGTGACCAAGGAACTCGTTTCCTACACCGGCTTTGAGATGGCCTACCCGGATACGTTTCCCTCCTTCACCACGGCGCCTGACCATCCCTGGCTGGAGGGGGCGCAGCGGGATTTGGAGACGGCGTTGGGCCGCTCGGTGGAGGTGGGCACCTGGCGCTTTGCCACCGACGGCGGGCACTTTGCCGCCGCTGGCGCGACCGTCCTCGGCTTTGGGCCGGGTGACGAGACCGTGGTCCACACTGTGAAGGAGCGCTTGTCGATCGAGCAGTTGGTGGAGAGTGTCGTGGGCTATGCGGTTCTTGCCCTAGGTCGTTGAACTGTCCTGGGTGCATGGTCGGGTTTGGGCATGAGGGCCGCTGTGCGATGTTCGAATTTCGCGATCCAGGACTGCTAATCGACAGAGATCTGGAGCTGGTTCTTGTCGAAAAGTATCCCGGCGACTCGGCCAAGGGCTATGTGCCAGCCTACAAATTCGATATGACGCTGCTTGGCCTTGACGAGGAGATTGGCTGCATCGAGCTGAGGGTGGCTGAAACCGATCACATTGTCCGGTATGCGGGCCATCTGGGTTATGCAGTCGCGCCGCGGCGCAGAGGCCATCGCTATGCGGCCAGAGCTTGCAGGCTGCTGCGGCCTCTGGCCCGCAGCCATGGATTGAAGGCTCTCTGGATTACGTGCAACCCAGACAACTGGGCATCGCGCAGGACGTGTGAGTTGGCTGG
>Ga0180438_10001354_pt1 | contig 43645 bp, 63 predicted proteins | sample SS_ome_12_FD_132455 | JGI IMG/M metagenome (GOLD analysis project Ga0180438, IMG submission 132455) | Hypersaline lake sediment archaeal communities from the Salton Sea, California, USA - SS_3_D_2 metaG | ecosystem: Environmental > Aquatic > Non-marine Saline and Alkaline > Hypersaline >...
ATAAAAATCGAAACGTCTTCGACTGCGTACACTGCCGCTCAAATGACAGACCAAGGCGCACATGATGTATTTAAAATCACTGACGTTGATGAGTTTTCCGGTGACCCGGATATTGAAGTACACGCGGATGGAATAGAAAGTGGAATCAATCTGCTTTCACCTTACACAACAAACAATTCTGTACAATGGCCTGCGTTTACATGTTATATTTCCGGTGTTCCTGTAAGTGTTTCTGCCGGAAATACAACTGTAACAAGACCTGCTGCTGATGTAGCTAAAGTTTGTTCTATTGTTGTTGACGGGACGGCCACTGTTGCGGAAGAGGCCGGAACTGACGGAGCAAGCGCAACATTCTCAGAAACAAGGGGCGCTGCTGGCGGCCCGCCGTTTATACAAGTTGCTGATATAGAAATTGGACAAGTTCGGCTTACAAGCTCTGGGGATGCTCTAATCGAGCTATCAGAAATCAAACAAAACCCCGGACAACATGCCGAATTCACTCATTTCCCGGATATTTTTGAAATCAGTCATGTTGGGAAGGGGGATATTCTTGCTGAAACAGCATCGGAAAAAACAGCTTATGTTAAATTTGCATCGGCACTTCCTTTGATCCATACAGGTTCGGTCACAAAAGGAGTTTATTGCGATTATGCCGTCCCGACAATGACAGAAATCCCAAGGACACTTGATTATACGCCTTGTGAAAACACCCCAAGTACAAGTTCCACGCAATACTACGGCGGTAGTGACGCATCGTCATCAACAAGTCTCGGAAGTGGAAGTTTTACGGCAAGATTGAATGATGGTATCAGGGATTTTATTGTTCGAAGAAAAGATAAGCCGACGGTTGTATTTTTCTATCCCGATAGGGATAAGACTCCACATCAGAAGACAATGGCCACAATCGGATTACAAAGAACATTTCCTGTAGCTGATCAAAATCAGGCGACATGTACGTTAGCGTCGCTTAAAGAAACGGCTGATTTCACATCTTAAAATAAAGGGCGCTTTTAGCGCCCTGGATAAAAAAGATGATAAATTTTAAAGATGTTTTTGAATTAATAAAAAAACATGAAGGTTTCAGTAAAAAACTTTATAAGTGTCCCGCTGGAAAATTAACTATAGGATATGGTAGAAATATTGAAGATTGCGGAATTTCTAAAGATGAGGCGGAATATTTTTTAAAAAATGACATATTGAAATCAATAGATGATTTATATTTCATATTCGGATATGACTTTTTTAATTCGTTAAATGACGAATGGAAAATTGTTTTGATTGATATGATGTATAATCTTGGAGCCAACGGTTTTAAAAGATTCAAACGAATGATAAAAGCCATAAAGATGAAAGATTTTGAATCTGCTATAAATGAAATGAAAGATTCAAAATGGTATCATCAAGTCGGCGATAGATCAAAAAATTTAATATCTATAGTTAAGGATGCGGAATGAAAATAAATGAAAGCCGACTTAAATCTCTTGTAAACAGGACTGAAATAATAACTGATTTGTCTGATGGATTTTTATCATGCATAAAATTTGATGAAGAAGATGGAATTAAAAGCTTAAAAATAAAAAATTTGTCTTTTGACGAAATACAAAAAATGACAGACGAAGTTTCTATTTCCGAGGCGTTAAAGAATAAAAGCCTGGAAGATTTAAAAAGCATTGATAATAAAATCAGTGTTCTGAATGCCGTCATCTCCATATTTGAAGTATTGAAAGAATCTTATTCTAATCTTTCAGCGGAAACAGTAAGAAGAATAAGCGTATTCAAATATGGAACGTTGGAGCCTGAAATAAACCATACTTCCGCCGTATTAATATCAAAACATTTTTCTTTAGATTTTAAAAAAATAACTGATCGGATATTAATATTATCTCAAATGGGGGCTATTCCATTGGGGGAGTTAGAAAAATCTACGAAGGAAGGGGGGGAAGGGTAAAATCAACTTGCTATTTGCATCAAAATATAGATTTCTCAATGGATGGCAGGATTGTGTTTAAGGGCGTGAATAAATCGTTATTTGAGACAATCCCAGATATTTTTCCGTATGGATATACAACGGATTTAGAGCTTGCGATTTGGGCGTATCACGCTCAAAAAGTATCCGGGAAAACACATGAAGAAATAGAAAAATTTTACAATGATTATTAACCATGGCAGATACCGAAAAAATAATAAAAATAATATTTGAAGGCGTAAATAACGTTTCCGGCGTTGTCAGTGATATGAGGACCGCATTCGTTGACAATATCCAAAAACCACTTGCCGCCATAAGCGATTCGGTAATAGATTTAGATAAAAAGCTCGCGTTATTAGCGGCCGGAGGATTAGCCTATTCTTTTCATGAGGCTGTAAAATTAGAATCCGCCGTAGTTGGGTTAGATAAAGTTTTATCGGAACAAGAACAAAAATTATTGCCGAATCTTGTAAGCCGCATGGAAGAGTTTGGCGGAGCGTTCGGCCAAACTACCGCCGAGGCGGTTAACTCGGCCGCTGAATTTAGAAAAGCGAGTTTTGAACTTGAGGCATCAGCACATTTGGCGGAACTTGCGTCAAAACTTGTTATCGGCGCAAGCGAAGCAAATTTCCAAATGGGCCGAAGCACTGAAACGCTTATATCAATATTAAAAGGCTTCAGAGTTGCCGAAGAAGATATTGTAAATGAATCGATTCATTTCGCCGATGTTTTTAATAAATTTGCTGATGAATATGCTACAACAGTTGGGGAATTGACCAACGGATTAACAATTCTCGCCCCAATATCAGAAAGCCTTGGATTTTCATTCGACGAGATGGCGGGATTTTTAATTCCTGTTGTTGAAGTTTTTGGTTCAGGTTCGGAATCCGCGAATGGTTTAAAAACATCGCTTTTATCTTTGGCCGATCCTACAAGCGAGTTGACAAAAACTCTTAGCGCTTATGGGATAGAACTTAAAAAAGCAAACGGCGAGCAAAAAAATGTAAAAGAAATATTGGATGAATTACTCCCGGTATATAACGGTCTTTCAAAAGCACAACAAGTTCAAATCGCTTCTATGATTGCCGGAAAAGATCAGGCCGCTAAATTTACAGCCTTGCTGAATGGCATGGAAACAGCTTTAAACGCCACGGCCATAGCCGCAACTGAAGCTGGCGGCTCCCTTGACAAGGAGCTTGCAAGAGGACTCGGGACTGCTGAAGTTCAGATACAACGCGCTATTGCGTCATTTAGAGACCTCGCAGCGCAAATAGGGGCACAGTTTAAAGATGCCGGTAAAAACACCATAGAAGGAGCCACAGAAATAAATTTGGCGTTAAAGAGCCTTGTCCGTGAGGGCGCTTTTGATGACATTTTAAATCTTGTTGAAGATGCCGGAAACGAATTAGGCGATTTATTAAAAGAAATTGCAAAAAACCTTCCTGATGCTTTCGAGGATGTTGATTTTGGAGGACTTGTAGCGTCACTTGAAGAATTCAAAAGCGTTGTTTTATCAACGTTTGATATCGATATATCTACTACGGAGGGATTAGCTGAAGCAATACAATTAGTCGTGAACGCTTTTGAGTCTCTTGTAAACGTTTCAACGGGTATATATGACGCATTCAAGCCCTATATTGAAGGTATAATAGAAGCAATTCAAAAATCAGACGAATTATCCGCTCAATCTGAAAGAACGTTCGGAAAGATTGCTGGCATTGCAGGATTAATGGGAGAAATAGGTGTTGCTTTAGGCGGCGTTGTAACCGCGTTAAACCAAGCCGGGATTTCCATTGAAGGTATTTTTGATATATTGGCAGGATCATCAAAAACAGTAATAAATTTTATTCAAAGCATTTTTGATGCTTTTTTAAAATCCATTCTCTTAATAGCTGACAAAGTTTTAGGTCTTGCTGAATTGATAGATAAAATCAATCCTTTTGAAGGATTAAGTGATAAAATTAAAAATGCAAGGCAATCTTTAGATGAATTATCTGAGGCCAATCTTTACTCGTTTACGCAAAATATAAAAGAAGCGGCCTCTGGCGCAACGCAAGCATTGGAAGGTTTTGATAAAAAAATTGTTGATACAAGCGATAGAATTAAAAAAGTTCCTGATGAAAAACGAATAAATCTTTATTGGAATCAAGATACGTTTGACAAAGCACTTGAAAGCGCTAAAAAAAGTATAAAAGAAGAATTGCCGATAGATTCTACCGCCACATTGGGCGTAAAAGTTGAAGGGATTGACGATGCAAAAGAATCTGTCATCGAGATAACAGACACCTGGGGATTTTTAAAGAAAACAATATCTGATACAAGCCCGTATGATTCTCTTGAATTATTTGAAGATAAACTGACCTCAATTGATGGCGAAATAGATTATTTAACAAGTCGAAAAAGACAAATAGAAATAGATTTGTTAACTGGTGATGGCGATGAAGGATTATATAAAGAATTATTAGATATTGAAAATAAGATAGAAGCTCTTACAGAAGAAAAGATCCAAGTTCAGATCGATATGGAGCCCGCAAGAAGAGAAATCGCAGCGGCGACAAACGATTTGAAAACAATGTCGGATATCATTGTAAAAGAAATAGGCGGCGAAACATATATTGAATTTATAGGAGAAGTAAACAAGGATTCAATAGATAAAATCGAAGAAACGAAAAAAAAGTTATCCGAGGATAAAGAATTTTTATTCAAAATAGAAAGCAAAGAATTAGAAGAAGACACGAAAAGGATAGAAAAACAATTAGATGTTTTTAACGATATCGCAACAACAAAATTAAAATTAGACGCCGAAATAGACGTTGAGAAAATAAAAGCCGAACTTAGAAAATTTGATACAATTGTCGAGAACACATCGGATTTAATTCAAGGCTTATCGGATTCAACAAACGATCTATTCGGCCAATTTGAGCAGGATCTTGATTTAAGATCATTATGGCTATTGCAAGAGCAGATAAGACAGAATATCAGGATACAAAGAGAAGAATTTGAACTGCAAAAAAAATCAATAGAATTGCAGATAGAAAAACAAAAATTACAAAACGATTTATTGAGAGATCCTACAAAAAGAGCTATTTCGTGCACAATAGATCAGTCGTTCGGCCCTGCGTTTGAATGGGCGGTTAGAGAATTTCTTTCAAAAATACGAATATGGGGCACGGAGTATGATTTTGCTCAGTTAGTCGAGGTCACATAAATGCGAATTTCAATTTCAAACGATACGGAATTAATACATTTCAAATGTATAATCACGTCTGATATAAGCACAAGAATATTAAGAACGAGCAAAGTAAAGCTTATTTCAGGCGGGGTATATGTACATAACGGTGGAATGAATAGAACGGACAATGATTTTGAAATAACCGCACAATTAAATATAAATCAGATTAATTCGATATTAAGCATGGCGGGTTCAGGAGAAGAAATAACTGTTTTTACTGAAAATGGTGTTTTTCGCGGTTTAATATCATCCGTATCTCCTAATACGTATCCTGTCCCGATAAACATAACGTTAACATCAGAAATAGTATCGACTGAAGAAATTATATATCCTGATCCCCCAGTTGAAGAATGGGTCAATAAAACATCAGATAGCTTTTGGAATCCCGGGTCATCTCCAACATGGAACGGAACTGCATGGAATCCTACAATAACAAGCCCTGAAACATGGTTTGTAACTGGAAGTTGGTATGTGGGTTATAGACCTAAAAAAGTTCGATTTGGTTGGTCAACTCTTGGATCTGTAGATCAAATAATATTGCGGGATAACAGTTATAATAATCTTGTGAACGTTGTTTCTCCGACAAGTTTACAAGAATTCTCTCTTGACCCTTGGCCAGGGACAGATGACATAAAAACTCTTTTTATTTTATCGAGCGGCGGGTCATCTCCATTATGGCAGAATTTAATATTAGAGGAAGTAAGTTTTATTGAATAAGGATACCGAGTGATTTGTGCGAAATTTAGAAATAATCATATGGATTCAAGAGAAATTGCCATTGATTGTAATAAGCCTGTTCGGCGTTATCGCTGGAGAGGTAGCACGATCCGATGAGAGTAAAAGAGAATTCAAATTAAAATATGTTTTTATATATATCGCATCAGCGCTTGTCGTAGTTGGCCTTATCGATGGTAAAAATTTATCGCTCGGCTATCAAGTTGTTGCTGTTGTTTCAGGCGGGTTTATAGGAAAAGAGTTGTTGATATTCTGTTCAAGAATTATAAGAAAAAAATTTGGAGTGCCGAAGGAAAAAAAAGATGGAAATGATAGCAAGGATATCGATTAATGCAGTCTTGTTATTTGTGTGTTTTGTTCTATTATTCAAGGCACTCTCCCGATCCATGAAAAAACACAAAATACCCGATAAATGTCAATTTAAAATGATATTTGTTACCAAATGGATGGTCATTTGGTGTTTTATGTTTCTACTTTTAACATTCGATTGGATAACGCATGGACGTATGTTTATTATGCCTGTTCAATTGGAGCTGTCATGGTCGGCGTTAATGCTGTTAACAATGGCTATAAATTATGAGACACTTAAAGCCACGGAAGAATGCCCGATACAAAAGCCACTGGGGCAAATACTTGTTGAAAACGGCGTTGTTTCAAACGATGATATTGAAAAAGCGCTTAAAATGCAAATTGCAGATAAAAAGTCCATGCATTAATTATGAATTCAAATCGTATAATTTATAAATGTAGGTATTGTGGAACAGAATATTCTCATCAGTCGTTTAGAGATTGTATTGATAAAAAATGCTATGATCATCCGTTAATTTTAATGCGTCGGTGCAAAATATGCGGTCAAATATATTACAGCAAAGATTTCGCCGATAATTGTTGTGTTAAAAATGACTAAGATTAATTATATATTTACATTATCTGCTGATGGATATGATACAATTGAACTTGATGTTTCAAGTTTTTCATATAGAGCTACAAGCGAATCAAAAACAGGATCACTTGTAATAGAGGGGACTGACGATTCTGAATCTATATCTGAAAGAGCGGAAAATGGAACGTTAACATTAACAAAGCGTAAAACAGGCGTAGATACTGAAATATTGACGGCAACGATCGATAATATTGATATTGTATATGGAACGACATCAAACACAATAAATATGAATTTTACGTTCAATTTTTCTGGTTCGATACTTGGAAGCCCTCTGGTTATTGACAATCTTGTGAGTTATATGGAGTTAAGTGGCGGATCATATTCTTTTAGATTGAGCGAAATACAAGACTATATACAGAACGGAATGTCTGTAGAATATGATTCAATTGAACGTTATATTGATGAGATAAATACTCAATATAATGCGGATAGTTTTGGATATGTCACATTAAATGAAGGTGATACGGAAACAGAATCAGTCGGAACAACATGCACTTTTGAATTAGAAAATGGTGTTCCGTATGAGAGCACTCTTGGATATTATGATTGTTATCAATATATTTGGACTCCTCCATTAATAGCGCCATGTCTTTTTTCAACGATAAAAAATTATGGATTCACATCAATAATAAAATCTCTTGATTTAAGAAGATTCCTTTATATAAAATATTTTAATTTTACGTTAGCCGAAGAATCGAATATTTCAATAAGCGTTTCAAGCGTCGGTTTTAGCGATATGGTAGATGATTGGTATTCCTGTGATGGCCAAACAGGAAAACTCGGATTTGAAGCTGTTCTTGTTAATGGAGAATATACCGCTTTTGAAGATTTTAATAATGACGCTTTTTTGAGATTCGGTGTAAATATTGAAAAAAATTTAACATTACCCGCGGGCATATACACGCTTGTTCTTGTAAATATTACTTTGGACGATGATCCGGCGGTTTCATTCACAATAGATTATAGCTCCGCTGTAGTGTGAAAATGGGAAAAGGGCGAATAAAACAAAAACTATCCCCAGAGGGATTATATAGAATTATAATAGAATATGATTCTGATATAGATAATCGAATAATAAATTTAGAAAATAAAATTGAATTATGTGATAAAAAAATATCGGAGGGTGTTGAAAATTCAAACTTATATAAATTACAAAAAGAATCATATAAAAAAGAAATAGACCATTTAGAAAATGTAAAATCAAATTGGAATAACGAAGATGAAAAACTCGCTTGGTGCATACATTATGAGCCTATACAAATAGGTAAAAAAGTAGGAACAATAGAAATAGATAGAGAAAACACGGGTGATAATTTGAATATACAATCAAATTATAACAATCTTGCTGAATACAATGCCGAACGTGATGGGATAATGAAGCCTATAGCATTAATGCATCCTATAAATCAGTTGTATAATCTCGCCGTATCGCCAAGTTTACAAAAATATCACCCGATTTATCGCCATGCGGAAATATATAATATTGATTATGAAAATGACACATGTTCTGTAAAAATTGAACCGTTATATGCAGGAAAAGGACGATCAGAATATCCGTTATGGATAAATTTACCAGATAATCTTTTTGGAGTGCCGATATATTACCCGCCATGTAATTCTCAGCCTTTTGTGCAAAATGATCACGTTGTTGTAATGTTTGAAGACAGCTCTGACTCAAAATGGTCTAAACCGAAAGTCATCGGGTTCAAAACTGATCCTAAACCTTGTATTGATCACGAATTAGTTTTTGTTTATTTGGGGGAAGTCGGATTTATCTGGGATTTGGAGATTGATTCATATTGGGAAGAATTGCCCGGCATTAACGATTATGCTGAATGTGTTTCCGCATTGTCTGGAAAAATAGAAACAACCGTTGATCATGATAACGACTCAATCCCTATTGCTGAAAGAGGATTTCCGTATGACCCCATGTTAGTTAGATTTTATAATACAATAGATTATTCTGTTTTCCGATCTGATTATGTGTCAAAACCAAAACCAATATTTGATGAAACACAGAGCTGCGGGGAAATATTAACGGCCGAGGAATTGTCCCGAATAGTAGTTGAAAATGAGGGAGTCAGAACAACAACTACGACATGGTCGCCATATAATTGTATATTTGGGGAAATACAGCCCGGGTATACTCAAATAGATGTCGCGGTATTTAACGGGTATTATTATCAATGGCAAAGTTCAACCGGCGGAAAAACATCCATGATCGGCATTGTACAAAATAATACGCTATTATATAATATGATTTGCCCTATTGATTTTAGAGAAGAATATTTTAGTACTTGTACGCTTGCGGAATATGGATGTGACGCTATTAAAATGGCCGATAATTCTATGAGATATTCAGAAAAAACACTTGTTCAGGCATTCATAAATTCGTGGTGTGATTTCAGCAGCGAGGTCATAGGCGGAACAACTTATGGGAATAGAAATGTTGTATGCCACGGGGGCGTAAATTATTGGCCGTGGGAAGTCGATGATGAGGAAGAAAAAAACCCATTTGAACAAGAAAGAAATGATAATTTTTCTGACGCTTTAGTCGATCTTGTCAACGCGATGTACGAAATAAGAGGCGCTGGCCCTACTGCTGCGCCAATACCTGAATATACAGTAACGCAAGGGAACAGCGAAGGTTATTGTTTGGATGGTTATTACAGTTATCCGTATTGGTCTTATGTCAGTGATCCGTATTTTGAAATAAAAATATATAGGAAATGAGGGGATACATATGAGAAAGATATTTATAATTTTAACATTAAGTCTATTTTGTTTCGGCGTTGTGTCGACCGTGTCAGCACAAATCACTTTTACTTTAAACCCCTTCACAGGAAAACAAGATGCTATTGGAGTGCCCGGAACATACTCGTTAGATTATGATAAAGTGGGGAGTCTAACGCCGGGATCTGTTGTTTTCGGAGGTGCGACAGGCGCGCTACATGAAGATAACTCTAATTTCTTTTTTGATGACACAAATGATCTTTTAAAAATACAAAGCGCGACTGGAGAGCAATTAAAATTATTGTATGATGGATCAAATTACGCCGATTTTGAAACAAGCTCTGCCGGAAATTTGTCTTTAAATGTGACTGGCTCAATATTATCGTCAAACGCCATTACATATTTATTTGGCCAAGGGGCGACTAATCCTTATATAAATCTTTATTTTGCAAATAGAGCTGATGCAATAACGATGATATATTCCGGCGATTCGAATGTAAATAACAGTAGATTTTATTTAGTCGGAAGAACAAGAACTGCGACAAATCCATTTTTTATAGACGGGGGGCAAATGGGTAATGATTCCCAGGTACATGAATCATACATTGAAGCAAGAGACTCATTCGCAACGGCGAGCACAAATATTATAGGCGGCGATTTAAGAATAAAAGCGGGTGATGGGGCAAGCAGCTCTGTTGGTGATGCTGATGGGGGCGATATATATCTTATTGCGGGGATTGGGTACGGAACAGGCTCCGACGGAAAAGTAATAATAAATAATAGGTTAGGGGTAGGAATTGATCCGGCAGAAAAATTAGACGTTAGAGGAAATTTATTAGTAAGTGGCGCAAATTATATATATTTAGATGGAGGCATAAGCCCTGTATATAGAACAATTTTCAGAACAACCACGTCAGGATATTTCGATGTAAGACCAGGTTTTGAAGCTTTTCAAATAGGTTTCGACACAGGAAATGATAACTATCTTAGAATATATAACGCCAGTAATGTTCAAACAATAAGACTTGATACTAACGGCAATAGTTATTTATTGGGGGGCAACTTAGGAATAAGCACGAACTCTCCTCGCCGCAATATAGACATATTAGACACCATCAACCCGCAGCTTAGGCTAACACATACGGACGAAATCATATATGGCGAAATCCACGTAGATTCTAGCGGAGATTTGCATCTCACGAACACTGGGAATCAAATTGATATCGGGGGCGTATTAGTTATCACATCAACGGGCGATATTGTTTTTGGATCTGCTGATTCCGATAAGACTTATTGGGGCGCGGGCTCCGATATGTCAATCTATTATGATGGCACGGATGCGAATATAAAAACGAACGAAGTGGCGGCAAGTGATTTAAAAATAACTACTGGAGGAATAACGCATATTGACGGCGGGAATATCCGAAATATGACGACTGTCAACGCCGCTACTTATGATCTTGTGGAGACGGATTATATCTTACATGTGACTTATACATCGACGGGCGCAGTTACAAGTTTAACTTTGCCGACCGCGCAAACAGTTTCTGGGAGAATAATCATTATTAAAGATGCCGGATTAAACGCTTCAACATATTCTATTACGATTGATACGGAGGGCTCACAAAAAATAGATGGCGTTGACACTTATGTGATGAATACAGACGGCGAATCAATAAGTTTATATAGTAACGGGACGGACTGGTTTATATTTTAAGGAGAAAAAATGGCACATTTAGGAAAATTTACAATAGGAAGTGTGTTATTCGCAGATTCAAGCGGATATCCTGGGGAAAGTGCGGATTTAACTTATTTGTCCGATATTTTAAACGTAGAAAAATTAAAAGCAAATCAAGAAATTATCGATAATTATATAAGCCCGTCTTATTTTGCAGCGCATCAAAATGATTGGAACCCGACAGGCCTAAGTTCCGCAAGAATTATAAGGATGGGAACAACAGGAGGAAATTATGAATTAAGAGGAATAGTCGCTCAAAGTTCAAAAATTATAACACTAATAAATGTTTCAGGCGGAGATATAAAAATTGTAAATGAATCAATTACATCAACAGCGCCCAACAGATTTATATTACAGGGAGATATATCAGTAAAAGTTAATCAATGTTGCACGATTTGGTATGATCCTGTTGCCACAAGATGGAGAGCTTTAAGTTTTAGTATTTAATAATATTCAAAGAAAGGAGATAAAAATGGCACTAATCAATGATCAAAAATCGCAATTTCTAACAGATATGAGGGCTCTTGCAGAACTTCTTGATCTTGTGAGAAAAAAAGCAAAAGAGCTTGATCAAAAATGGAATAGCCTTGCATTTGGATCAGGAGGGGCGAACGAATTTGTAGATGGCGATATGACAGGGACAACTTATGACGGACTCGGCGTGACTGCGTTGACTGCGTGCGTTACGTCCGTTCAGGGATTCGAGACATGGTATAATGCTGGCCATGACGACAATATGCAAAAAATTATGAATTAAAAAATGAGTTGAAAATGTCATACGCGTTTAAAATCGGAATAGATAATAACAATCACATGTATGAAGATTTACAAGTATCGATATCAAATATAAGAATACCTGTTTCGAACGCTCCGACAGAACGACTTTATGATTGTGGGATACCTGGCGGCGTAACTTTCCCGTTTCTTGGATTTGATGTCAATAATTATATATATTTTGATTTACAAACATCTCATGGGATGAAATTAAATACGATATTAGACTCTCATATTCATTACACTTTGCCGAACACAACAGATATAGGGGACAGATTTCAATTTAAAATCGATGTGATTGTAGCGGGAATTAATTCTCAATGGAACGTGCCGTCAGGATCGCCGTTTACGGCTGAATTTCAAGTTGCGGCAAATGATAATACATATCATAGATTAGCGGATATAGCTGATATTACAGCGAGTAATACAACAATATCTACAATTTATAAATGTAAATTCACAAGAATAGCAGCAACGATTGATGAATACGCAAGTGAGATTTATATATCATTTATAGATTCTCATTATCCAAAAAATTCAATAGGAAGTAGAACAGAATCATCAAAATAGAAAGGATCAAACAAAATGAAAAAAACAGACAAAAAAATCATCTTTATTATGCTCATCAGTGCAATTATGTTTATCGCATCTTTGGCAATCGCCGATTATCCGACAAATCAGAAAATTGATTTTATTACCTCGGTTAGAGCCCTCGCTACAAATTTGCAAGCTCAAAAAGCGAATTCTGATTATCTTTATGAAGTTTATTTTGACAGAGGATATAACAGCGGCGGCGCGGATGAAATAGTAGCTGGTGATCTTGTTGGCACAGAATTTGAGGGAATGCCGATATCTGTTTTAACAGACGTGATTACGGCGATCAATCAATATAAAAATTATTTTGATAATAGCGCTGTGACAACAGGGGATTACGGATCGAGTTATCGCAAAATAACGAAATAATCTTTATGCGTGATTTAGGATCGTCACTAATTCTGACGATCCTGTTTCACGTGAAACAATTTTTTATTATTTCTTTGTCAAGATTTAATCATTTGTGATTTTATAAATACATTTCCCGTTGATCGGCATTTCTCCATAAAGGCAATGGACTAATTTAAATTTATCGCATCCCGAAAGCACTGTTTTTTCAATCTTGCTATAATAATTGCAATCCAAGCATATGTAATTTTTTAAATTTTTTTTGGTCGCCATGATATTTAAAATTTAATTTGTTTTAATTTTGAAAAAGAATTTATTATTAATTTTGTTTCTTTAATATAATAATCATAATCTAAATCATTTGGAAAATGTAAATCAAATAATGGGGCAGCGTTTACGGATTTCGGCACTCTGTTTCCATTTTTATATTCAAAATTTCTGCCTTTTCCATCATAATACCATCTGCAAATTTTTCCAATCGATTCCCCATTAAAATACGCTCCTCCATTTACAGTCCTAATTGTTACAAATTTTGTTATATCCTTGCAATTTCTAATTTTTTCTTCAATCGGGGATTTATTTTTAAGATATTCTATTGCCGCTTCTACACAAATTTCATTAGTCGGATTTTTCATAAAACCAGGTTTGGAATACAAGCCTTTTAGTTTTGTTTTACCGTCATCCGTGAATGCAATATAATTATTTACGTCTTTTTGATAAAATGCTCTGTAAATCGTTTCCTCTGTATTAAATCCGGTATCTTTCTCCCATTGTTGGATGATTAAATTTATTTCTTCGTATCTATCCCTGGATTCATAAATCAAAATGCCATCAGTGTTGGCGCTTATTACATTTATTCCATTAAATCCCAAACGCTCGATCAACATCAGGAGCGCGAATTGTCCCGTTACTGTGACGTTTATAAATAGCTCTGGAGCATAAATATTTGAATAGATCGAATTTAATTTTCCAAAACATCCATTTATTGTAATTTTCAAACTATCGGCTGTTGATTTATCGCCTATTCTTTTTGCGTCAAGCCTTTTTTCAACAAGTCCCCTATATACATCAATAAATTTTTTCCCTAATTGAGGCGGGTATAAATCTCTGTTCAAAATGATCGATGGATAATAGCTCGCAACATCTCTATCGATCAATATTTTATTTTTATCTGATTTTATAGATCTGCTTTTTTCGATGCTGTGGAGTCCACCAATACCGGTAGAATAATGATTTCCAAAAACTTGAACCGTATCGTTATTTTTTTCTTTAAAGAAACCAGGCAATCTAATTTTTCCATTATCGATTTCAAAATCAAATTCTTCAAATTGACAACATAATATTTCTAAATCAAAATGTTTAAATTTCATCCATTCGGGCCGAATAAATTTTACTTTTTCAGGATGGTCAATCTTTTTTGATTTTATGCCGATTTCACTCAAAACAACGTTTTCAGCAATTTGAGCATCGGATTTAGATCGCAAATCAACGCCATATTGTTCAGATAAAGAAACTCTCAAATCAATTGCTTTTTTAAGTTTATTGAATAATTCATAAGTTATTTTACAATCATTTAAGCAATACTCCTTTAGTACGGAATATTGATTTTTTTCTATTACCGATTCAGGATCTATTGGAAGTTCTTGTAATTTTGGATAATGCATTCGAGCAGCATATAATTTAAGTCCTGCGTGCCCGGGAGCCACTTCTTTTAAATCTATATGATTTAGTTCTAATTGAGGACAATCTTTTAAAATTTGCCAGTGCTTTTTCCCCTTTTTTATTATTTCATCCGATATCTTTTTTAAGTCTTCCAAAGAATTTCCGTGTATGAAAGCCTGAATGATCGGAATATCGTAATTTAAGCCGTTAAATGAAACAAAAAGCGTTTTTCGCATTTGTTCGTTTTTGAAAAATGCTTTAAGCTCATTCGGATTATTTTTATCCTGTACGTATTCGAATATTCTTGTGTTTCTTCCATCATCGGGATCATAAAAAACCGCGAGAAAATAATTTATATAACATTCAATATCGAATACGTACATTTTTTAATCCTTTTTATTAAAATGGAATTTCTCTATCGTTTGATGGGTCATTGTTTGTATCAATATCATCAAAAACATCCTCTGGATTTGTTCGTTTAATATTTCCTCCAAAAGCATCGCCATCAGATAATTTCTGAAAATGAATAATATCAAACACAACGCCAGGTTTAAATCCGCTATTTCCACCGCCATAAGCGCGAGCGCGCACTTGCGCCCTTCCGATACACCCACCATAAATTTCTTCCGGATCAATAATAGGATTTCTTTCAGCATCGACAATGCCAACTGGATTAATAGAGCTAAATTTCATATAAACTTTCCCTGGATATCCCTCATACGCAACACCATCAATATTTATTTTTTCATCTCCATTTTTAAGTACAAAATTAAAAAAAGTATCTTTGAATTTTCCATTATCATTACTGAATCTTGACGGGATGTTATCCCCGAATCTTTCAATCCCTACTTCTTTAATAGCCGATATGAATTTTGAAAAATCAGTATTTCGATCAAAAATAGCATCGAGACTGTATTTTGGTTTTTGATCTTGGAAAGATCTTTTTTCAAAAAGCGCCGGGAATGAAACTACAAAAGGCTGGGTAATAAACGGCTTTGTTCCATAAGTGTTTGATTTCATATTTATTCTCCTTTTCTGTTTTTTCTGGTCACCTAAAAATTTTTTTCGCTTGTCTGATTAAACTGATTGCCGGACGTTTATCATTTTCAGGCGCGATAGTCGGCTTTCCATCGGGCGTGAATACAAAATCATTAAAATCTAAATCCGGTTTAGATTTGAAAAGCTTTTCCAGGTCAGCGATTCCTTTTGGTTTATAATCAAAAGCTTCATCGCCGAAAATTTTTTCAAGATCTGTTTCTTTTTCCGATTTTAATTTCCTATTTGTTTTCGACATCACCAACTTATATCCAGGAATATTACCGCCTGATTCCATAAATTCCAAGCATTTTGAACGACAAGTTTTAGCCCATTTGGAATAGACTGATTCAAAAAGTAGAAATTTAGCCATATCATCTGGACCAAACGTCTCTGGATTCGGCATTGTTATTTGATCATCTTTGAATACTGCGATTGCTGAATTATAAGCAAGCTCTTTTATTGCAGGGCATATATGAGTGCAATTACAAAAATGATCGCGACAACCTACCCCTGGATTATATATCTCTGTTTCGCTCTCAACTTTTTCTATTATATCTTTAATTTTATTCGACCACTCGCTATGGAATAATGAAACATCTTCGATTTCCCATATTTTTAATTGATCTCCATATGTCGCTCTTGGCTGGAATATGATCAATTCAAGCCGTTTGCAGCATTCCAGAGGTGGATTTTCTCCGAGAATCATAATTGCATATGCCGCTAATTGCGGATTTTCAATCGGATCAACCATAACCCCTTTACCATATTTCAAATCGAAAATAGACCATGTACCCCCATAAATTTTAATCACATGATGGTCAGGAGTTCCGCTAAATCCTTTATATATCCAATCGCCATCAACTTTTATTTCCGTATGCGCTTCGAACTGAGATTCATCCCTTGGAGTTCTTTCGTGGATGGCATCGAGATATAACTGAACATTTTCAATAATTTCTTCTGGAGTCCGTTTTAATGCCATTTTATCCACTTCCCAAATTCGCGCTTTTAAACATTTCCCGGCGATATGATGCGCACGAATCCCCTCAAGCATTCCCGGATTTGGTTGAGATTCCGGAATAAATTTTTCAAGTATCGCCATGCCTGGACAATGCATGTATCCCGCTAATTTTGAAGGCCGACATATCATTTGTTTAATTCCTCTCTAACCGAGTTTATAAGCTCATATAGATCTGAATCTTCAACATCATCTAATTTATTTACGCCGTATTTTTGCAGGATTCTATCAGTTGCAGATTTGCCATTGGATTTAAAAAGTCGCATCATAATAGAGTGCGCTTTTTCTCGTGAGAATTCATTTGAAGAATCAATTGATTCCAAAGTTTTTTCTTGTTGCGTTGATTGCGTTGAGGAATCAATTGATTCCAAAGCTTTTTCGGATGGATTCTTGGAATAACCAAGAAACTCAATGAATTTCACTAATTCGTCTAAATTTTCAAAAATTAACTTCATGTTCTCTCCTTTCTGTATTCCCTTCTCTCCACGTTTTCCCCTTTCTGTATTCGATTAACTTGACAGTATCAGAATGATGTGCTAAATGTCAAGATAAAAATCACATTTTTTAAAAAAATTGAAAGGAGTTTAATAAAAAATGCTTAAATTAAAAGAGATTAAAGAAAGATTATCGGATATGAATATTCGAGCCATTTCAAAAAAATCAAACATCCCTCATTGGAAAATATATCAAGCCTTAAAATCAACGGATCCAAAATATTCAATTGTCGAAAAATTATCAGATTATCTTGAAACTATTGGAGATTGAAATATGGATAAACGTTGATAAGCATTGATAAGCAATAGGTATTGATATGGCATCTAATAAATCAAAAGCAATGGAATTTTTGCAAATCACGGGAGCTTATCTTTTTCCATCCATATTCAAAGATGGGGAACATAAGCCGCTTATAAAATGGAAACTAAACAGTTCAAATGATTACAGACAAATTGAAAAGTGGGCGGAAAAATGGCCTGATTGCTATTTTTGCGTGAATCTCAAAGCATCAAAAATGTCGGCAATTGACATTGACGATAAAAATCAAAAAAACGGGTCATTAAAATTCAAAAATTTTCTATCCGAAAATAAATTAGAATTTCCGGAAACATTAACGATTAAAACGCCAAGCGGCGGATATCATCATATTTACTCAGGATCTCACATATCAGGAAAACTGATAAAAGGGGCTGTGGATTTACCCGGAATGATTCCTGTTCCCGGATCGATTGTTCCAGGGAAAGGGAAATATTCAATCGTGAACGGGCGGCATGAGCTTGAAAATATCCCGGAATGGTTAAAAGCTTTAGAAAAGCCAAAAATCGAAAAAAAGGAATATTCCGGCATATTGGATGATCCGGCAAATATCAATACTGCAAAACGTTTTCTTTTAGTATGCTCCCCGGCGATTGAAGGTCAAAACGGCGATATTACTACTTTTAAAACCGCCTGTAAACTAAAAGATTTGGGCTTATCCGAAGAAAAAACATGCGATTTAATGATTGAAATATTTAATCCTCGATGTTTACCGCCATGGAATATTCGAGATATTCGACTGAAAGTGAAAAATGCTTTCGAATATGGCGAATTGCCAATTGGAGTATCGGCTATCGGATTCGAAGAAATTCAAAATGACTCCCCCCTGGAAAAAGAAAAAAAATCAAAAACCGGTTTTCAACTCATTCGAATAGGAGAACTTTTAGGAAAAATTGAAAAAATTGAATGGCTGATTGACGGTTTTTTTGAAAAAAAAAGCCTAAATATGATTTATGGGGAAAGTGGCGCGTATAAATCATTTTTAGCCGTTTCAATCGCGTGTAGTATCGCTTCAGGGACTAAATGGTATGGGCGAGATATAGAGCAAGGCCCGGTTGTTTATATCGCGGGAGAGGGACTTAGAGGCATTCCTAAACGAGTTCAAGCTTGGGCGGAAGAAAATTCAGTTAACGGAGCTGATATAGATATGTATTTGAGTAGTTCATCGGCTAATTTACTTGATCCTGAAAACGTGATGCAGATAAAAAAATCAATTGCTGCTGTTAATCCGGTATTAATCATTTACGATACCCTGGCGCGAAATTTCGGCGGCGGCGATGAAAATAAAACAGCGGATATGGTGAAATTTATAAATGAGGTCGATTCAGTCGGCGTTGAATCCGCTTCTTTATTAATACATCATACAGGATTGATGGAAAAAGATAGGGCGAGAGGAAGTAGCGCATTAAGAGCGGCCCTTGATTCTGAATTTCGCATGTCGTTTAATTCGCAGGCGGATAAAGAAAGCAACAAACCGCTTTTAATTTTGACAAATACGAAAATGAAAGACTCGGAAAAAGTCGAAAATATTTATTTTGAAAAGCAGATTAGGATTTTAGATTTTGGAAATATAATAGAATCAGTAGTTTTGAAAAAAATTGACCAGGCAGATATAGACGATCAATTAAAAAATCTAATCATTGAAAATATGATGAACGGAATTTCGGATAGAAAATTATCCGAAAAATTCAATATGAACCGGCGAAAAATCCGTAAAATTCGTGAAGACGCTATAACAAAAGGTTTTATTTCTGAAGATATCCATAAAGCCAAATAAACAAAGTGGTAGCGCGGATGAATCGCTATAAGACGTTGCTTTTACAAGATGGCGCAACCGTGGCGCAAAGTGGCGCAAAAGGTGGTGTAAGGCGGTGCAATTTTTTAGGCGATTTCCATAAGTATCTGAAATCATTACATCCGAGTGGCGCAAAAAGTGGCGCAGGCAAGCGGCGCAAAAAGTGGCGCAAGGTGGAGCATCTTGTTTTTTTTCGTACCGGAAGTATCCAATATAATTAAAAATACAAGTGGCGCAAAAAGTGGCGCAAGGTGGTGCAATCACTGGTGTAATTTTGGCGCTGTATATATATAATATACAGCGCCTAACACCGCCGAACCAAAAAAACGATATTTGCTAATCTAAAAAATATTATCGATTTTATTTGACAAATAAAAAACGATTTGTTATATTTTAATTATCATTAATAATATGGGAGGTGAATATGGAAATAAACGGATATAAAATAAAAGCGGGCGCAAATTTAATGTATGTTGATTTAAATGACGTTAATCTTAAGAATGCAAAAGGAATAATTTAACCAAAAAACGGAGGCGGGTATGGACACATACAAAGATTTTTTAAGAAATAAAAATAAAAAATTGCCGGATTTCGGATTTGATATAGATCTGAATTCACTTAATCCTGCTCTATTCGACTGGCAAAAATACATTGTCAAATGGGCGATTAAAAAGGGAAGATGCGCGTTATTCGAGGATTGCGGGTTAGGTAAAACAATACAATCACTTGAATGGGTCACAAAAATAATCGAAAATCCAGGAAGTCATGGATTGATAATAGCCCCCCTTGCTGTAAATCGTCAAACAAAAAAAATAGGGGATGAGTTTGGATACGAAGTCAATATTTGCAGATCCGAAGATGATATAAAAAATGGAATAAACATATGCAATTACGAAATAATGCATAAATTCGATTTTAAAACAAAAGAGTTTATTGTTCTTGATGAATCAAGCATCATAAAAAATGAGGCGAGTGTATATTTATCATTTTTGCTCGATAATATATCAAATATAAAATACAGATTGTGTTGCACTGCGACTCCAAGTCCGAATGATTACACAGAACTTGGAAATCATGCTGAAATATTAGGTGTATGTACACGCGGCGAAATGCTCGGAAATTATTTTTACCACGATTCCGGCAATACATCAAAATGGACTTTGATGGAATGGTCAAAAAAAGATTTCTGGGATTGGCTTGCCGATTGGTCAGTCATGATAAAAAAACCATCAGACATAGGTTTTTCTGATGATAATTTTAAACTTCCAAAATTAATTTATCATGAACATATAATAAAAACAGATATTAGAGACTATGAATTGTTTAGGGAAGAAGTCAAAAGCCTTTCGGATAGAAGGGATGAAAGAAATAAAACGCTTGAAAAAAGAACAGATTGTGCCAAATCATTGATAAAAGAAGATGAAAAATGGGTTTTTTGGTGTAATTTTAATCCTGAAAGTGAAATGTTATCTAAAAAAATAGACGGATCAATCGAGCTTAAAGGCCCACAGAAAGCAGAATATAAAGCGAATGTGATGAATGATTTTGCAAACGGGAAAATAGACGTTTTAATCACAAAGCCGAGAATATCAGGATTTGGGATGAATTTCCAAATATGCAATAACACTTGTTTCACAATACCATCGGATTCATATGAAGAATGGTATCAGTCGATACGAAGGTTTTGGAGATTCGGAGCAAAAGAAGATGTCAACGTTCATATGATAATAACAGATAGAGAAAATCCCATAATAGAAAATTTAAAAGAAAAAATGAGGAAAAACGAAGAAATGGCTATCGAAATGGTTAAAGCGATGTCAGAAAAAACAAAAATAGAATTAGGCATTAGCGGCAAAATTATTGTTAGCGATTATAAAGAAAAAATCGTAAAAGGCGAAAATTGGACAGCGTATTATGGGGATTGCGTCGAAATATCTTCAAAACAACCTGACAATAAATATGATTTTTGTATTTATAGCCCCCCGTTTGCTGAAATTTATAGATATAGCGATAGCGAGAGGGATATGGGCAACTCGAAATCATATCATGAATTTTTCGAACATTACAATTTCTTAGTAAAAGAGCAATTTAGAACTCTGAAGCCTGGAAGACTTGCGGCGATCCATTGCATGAATATACCCGCAATGAAAGAGCGCGATGGATATATAGGAATAAAAAATTTTAGGGATGATATAATAAGAATACATCAAAAAAACGGATTCATATATCATTCAGAGATCGTAATACCAAAAGATCCATTAATCGAAAGCCAAAGAACACGTGCTAAAGGATTGGCTCATAAAAACGTTATAAAAGATTCGGCTTGCTTGAGACAAGCCCTGCCTGATTATTTATGTGTTTTTTATAAACCTGGTAAAAATGAAATTCCAATATCACATCCAGATGGCTTCACAAAATATATAGGGATTGAATGCGAAAATCCAGGTGGAAAATATGATGAAGAACATTCAAAAAATAGAAAATCACAATATTTGTTTAGAAGGTATGCCGAATCTGTTTGGTGGGATATCAGACAAACAAAAACTTTAAAATGTAAAAACGCTAAAGACGATAAAGATGTCAAGCATCCTTGCCCGCTACAATTGGACGTAATCGAAAGAGCGATTTATTTATGGTCAAACAAGGATGATTTGATCGTATCGTGGTTTGGAGGAATAGGCTCTGAGGGTTATGTGGCTATATCAAACGATAGACGATGTGAAATAGTGGAATTAAAAGAATCTTATTACAACGAACTCATAAAAAATCTTGAAAGGGCAGAAAAAGCACATAAACAACTTGAATTACCAATGTGAAATTTCACCCCTGCCTCCAAGGCGGCGAGTCCGGCGTCGCAGCAAACCAAGGCGATATCGATAAAGGGGGATATCATATGAAATATCGCCAACCGGATTTATAAAAAGGAGAAAAATTAATCATGAAAGACAGTACGAAATTAATAAAACAGTTGATAGATGATCTGGAAGGAAGAAGAGGATTTGATGGAATAATAACAAATCTTGACGATGATATTAAAAAAGAACTTATATCTCAATGGAGAAAAATAATCGTAAATTGGCAGCATAATATAAAGGATAAGAAGCATTTCTCGTAAAATTCATGGAAGAAAGTTTTCAAGACAAAACTTTCTACAATTACATAAATAACGAACTTGCGGGCGATTATGCTGTGGGATTGGCAATCGCCATAAGGATGTTGCTTGTTATGTTAATGAGTTGCCGAAATGTCTGAAATGGACAAAGAAGATGGAAACCGATTTGAAAAAAATATCTAAAAAACTAAAAACACAAAATAATCGAATGACAAAAGATCCATTATTTTGTGTTTTTGAGAAAGAAATAATATGGGGCGTTGATCCTGAATATCATAGCGATGCTGATTTTAAATGGATTAACGATGAAGGAGAAATTATTGAAATAGAAGATGAGAAATCAGATAAAATTTTCTTCATCGAAAAAGAACGATTCGTAAACGCGCACTTTACGGAAACAGCGGCACAAAAATACATTGATATGAACGCTCATAATTTAAGAAAAGCTCATATATATGCTATCTCAATGTATAGATGCGAAGAAATGATATTGATTAGAAAATTTTTAATGTGTATCGACAAGTAAAAAAAATTAATGGAGGTAATATGGAATCATACGAAATAAAAAAACTTGTGGGAGAATCTTTAAAAAAAGGAAACTGGATGATAAGAAGAAGTAATAATCATGCGGCATACGGTGATTTTAAATAATATTTCAACGAAAGGATAAAAAAATGGGGCGAATAATAGCGATGGATTTTGACGGAGTGATTCATTCTTACAAATCGGGATGGCTCGGAGAAGATAAAATTCAGGATCTTCCTGTAAATGGGGCAAAGAAGGCAATAGATTTATACATTAAGAATGGATTTGAAATTCATATTTTTTCAAGCCGATGTTCTTCAGATAAAGGGCGATTGGCGATTTGTAATTGGCTATATAATAATGGATTCAATCCTGATATTGTTGTAAGTGCAATTAAGCCGCCCGCATATATGTCAATAGACGACAGATCATTTCCGCCGTGGGATGGTGTATTTCCGACAATTGATCAAATTGAAAATTTCAAACCGTGGTGGATGAAATAAGGGGGTTATAAAATGAAAATGATAAAAGAAATAATAGGTTTAAGTTTAATCGCTTTTTTTATGTGGGGGATAATGTTCGGGATCGCAAATTCAAATGAATCTGAAGTTCCGCCATGTCCGGAAAAATATAAAAATGGATTGAAACCTTAATTGCGATTATCTATTCCCATAAAATATGGATGTTTTATGGGAATATGGAGGTTTAATAAAAATGAAATGTGATCGATGCCATAAAGAAGAAAAACAGTATGTAATAATTAACGTGAATAAATATGAAGGCGGTTCGGTTAGTATTAAAGGTAATAGAATAATGATTGATGGCGTTGACGTTACAGATGATCATTCTAATCAAAAATCACAAATTGTTCATATAACTATAGATGGCGATACAAAAGCAAACATAGATTCTGATGCATCTATTACTGTGAAAGGGAACGTATTCGGAGATGTGAACGCGGGAGGGAGCGTAAATTGCGGAAATATTTCAGGAAACGTCAATTTAGGCAGATCTTTGAATTGTAAAAAAATATATGGATCTGTTGGCCTTTGTGATGAAAACAATCGAACAAATAGATTAAAATGTGCAAATGTACAGAAATAAAAGAAAACTTAGACCAAAATGGCGATTGGCGGCATAGCTGTAAAAAATGGGATGAAATTGTTAAAACGATCGTTGATAACGGTTTTAGGCATCAAGGTCATGGCTTCACATGTGTATGTCCTTCGTGCGGTAAAATTATTTGCGCCAGATGTGCTAATGTAATAACTCATGCAAACATTTAGGATCATATCATGAGAAAAACAGATTGTATTAATTATTATAATTGTCTTGATATGGCGGCAAGAATAAACGGAAACATGTATTGCATAAAATGCAAAAGATACATGTGTGATCCGGATATAGATAGATTTAATAGAGATCATCAAGTACGAGATTGCAATTATGAAAAAAATTGCAATGGGATACCTATTGAAGAAGCTATCGCCGGATACTCGGCAAAAGGTTTAAGGCGACAGAGAAAAGTTGATAGAATGAGGGAATTAAAAAAATCAGGCTATGATTCGTATGAAATAGCTGAAATGTTTAACATTTCCTTTAGAACAGTTGAGAGTTATATATTTTCTTCAAAATCAAAAAAAAGATTAAAGGCCGATGGCAATGAAATTAGGCGCTTAAGAAAAGAGGGGCATACGCCTCAAGATATTACGGCTTTGACAGGATGGTGTAGCGCGACAGTTTATAAATATTTGGCGGTAAAAGATGTCTGATCCAAGGAAAAATTTTATTTGTGTTAAATGTGGTTATATCATGAACGACATTGAAAGAATTCACGGTAAGGAAACTATAAAAGGGATGGAGCATATCAAATAATGCGATACGCAGTAGGGAACAAACGTAATTTTAAATGGAAAGAATATTTCGATGATATTGATGATGCTTATTCATACGCTCGAATAATGACACATGAAACTGGAATTAAGCATACCGTTGAAACCCTGAAAAAAATGAAAGTATTCGGCCTTTCAACACCGATCTATGAAAATGACACGGAAAAGCTGAAGCTTATTTCAGATAAAGCGAATGAATGGCTTTTAAGTCAATCTCTTTTTGCTTTCAACAGAATTAACGTGCCATTCGACCATAGACAAGAAATCATTGTTGAGACAAGCCTTGAGACAGAACAATTTTATACGGGCGTTAAGCCGGTAATCAAAACAAGTGTATGGTCACACGGCAAAGCGTATTTATTGGACGAAAAATGGGAAATTCTGAAATGAGGCGATCAACATATAATATGCGAAAAAAAAAGCACGGGGGAAACGTATGAGACGAAGAATTAAGCGGAAAGAATTCACGGTAAGGAAACTATTATATGTATTGAAAAGGAGATAAAAAAGGGGGACTATGACGCCGACAGAGAAGAAAATGATTGTGCTCGCTATTGATCCAGGAGCAGTTGAAAGCGCTTTTGTTGTTTGGGATGGTTTATCAATTTTTGGATTTGGAAAAATCCCTAATCAAAAAATATTTGATAAATTGCTGCATTATAAATATGACGTTTGCGTCATCGAACAGATAAGCTCGTATGGGATGAGTGTAGGCGAGTCTGTTTTTGAAACTGTTTTCTGGTCTGGAAGATTCGCTGAAGCTTCGTTTAAGCCATTTGAAAGAATCAAAAGAATGGAAGTGAAAATGCGCATATGTCATGATTCAAGAGCAAAAGATTCGAATATAATAACGGCGCTTATAGATAGATTCGCCCCGAATACGCCAAATAGAGGAAAAGGTACTAAAAAATCACCTGGTTTTTTTTACGGCTTTAAAAAAGACATTTGGCAAGCTTTCGCATTAGCGGTAACTTATTTGGATAATCACGGAATATAGGATTGACAAATTTAAAAGCTTATGAGATTGTAAGCTTATGATACAAAAAACATATTATACGAGCCTTAAGGAATTCAAACGATTAAAAGAACATGCCCATAAAGTCGATAAAAACAGATCTGAAATCATAAGAGAGGCGCTGGAAATTTATTTTTTCATAACTCATAAAGCGCCATCTCTCAAAAAACGTATTTATCAATCCATGAAAAAAACATAAATTTGGAAACAATATGAAAAAAATATTGTGGTTTTCAAGACATTCTCTTACAAAAGAGCAACTAAACGATTTGAACTGTTTGTTTTCGGAAGAATTAAATATCAGACAAATAGATAAAACGATAAATAGCGTTGTTGAAATAAAAGAAGATCTTGATTGGTGCGACGTTGCGATTGTTGTTATGCCAATTGAGATGCAAAAAGAAACTCTTATGCTGCTTGGCGGGAAAATCATGATGATATCACGCAATCATAGAATATTGCAGTCCGACGGATCATATAAATTTGTACATGCCGGTTTTGATAGAATCGAAAGAATTGAAATAGTAAAATATAAATTGACTGATCATCTGGAACCAAAAGGGGCTTTTAGGGGAGCAAACGATGAATGATTTTGAATGGATAGAAAACCAAATTATAAAGTGGGGCAAAGATAAAGATCTTATCGGAGAAAAAGGAAATTCCAAAAGACAGGTTGAAAAAACATTTGAAGAATTGAACGAACTCGGCGACGCTCTTTATTTTGAAAATACAGATGACGCCATTGACGCTTATGGGGATATAATTGTAACAATCATAATTGGTTACGCTCAATTTTGTTTTGAAAAAAATATCAATCATTCGAGAATTATAGATGCTGTTAATTCGGCGTATGAAGAAATAAAAGATAGAAGCGGATTTACATTAAACGGAACATTTATAAAGGATTCTTTGCATGCCGCCTATAAAATGACGTTTCCGATCACGTCGGGTTAGTCTCCCACCTGTCCAATAGGCGGCATGTAAAATAACATATTATTTGCAAAGGACTTTTAAGATGAAGTGTAAATATTCGTTGGTGAGTATCGTGGAAAAAGAAAATTCCGAAAGGCAGGTTGAAAAAATATCTGAAAAATTGAACGAACTCGGCGACGCTCTTTATTTTGAAAGGTTGGATGACGCGCTTGATGCTTATGGGGACATATTAGCCACAATAATCATTGGTTGCGTGCAAAGGACTTTTAAGATGAAATGTAAATATTGTAAATATTCGATACCTTCTGATATCCCCGGACACATAAAATGCGTGTATAAAGGGAAGAATGAAAAAGATGATTTTTGGTGTATGAGATTTGAAAGAAAAATAAAGAAATAAAATGGAAAAAATAGCAGCTATATTGTGCGGCGCGGCGACGGTATTATTCGCTATTATGGGCCTTGATTTTTTCGGCGTTATTGACTTCACAGAGACGGATCAAGTTGCTATAGCTCAAATAGAAGCGCTAAAAGATGCAAATAAGCGCCTGATGGATCTTGCAATATCGAATATGAATAATTCCGGCGTAAGCGCTAATATGATATTTTTAATTGTTCTGATATGTATTTTAGGCGCGCTTGTATTTTCTTTTATGCTTTTTAAGCATAAAGAAAAAATAGAATCGATAAAAACTTATAAGGATAAAGGCTTTATAGATATAAGTCAATTGAATCATAATGATTATTCGTATCTTATAGATTATAGAGGCGGGGGGTGAATAATGGGAATTGAAACAGGAATATCTATATTGATAATTTGCGCTTTTTTCGCCTGGATTCTAAAAGACGATAAACCTAAAAAAATAGAAAAGATTGAAATTAGTCCGGGAAAGCATATAGAATTTTTAGAATACGCCGACTACAGAACAATCATATGCAATATTCCTGAATTTAAAGATAATATAGTATCAAGCAGGATAAAAATAAGATTGATGGATTTTCCTAATCTGGATATAAACAATCCGACTCATAAATTTGCGGCTGATATGATATTGAATATTATGTCAAAAACAATCGAAAATGCGAAAGAAATAAGATTACATCAACATTTGAGAGGGGCGGATGGATTTTATCTTTACGGGAGAGTTTTTGTAGATGGCGTGGATATATCGTCATATTTGGATGATATCCCGGATATAAAAAAATACAAACAAATTGTTGATCCTGTTGACATGCGAGTTCCTCGTGAATCAAGAAACAATAATGATAGATATCACCGCGATATGAGAAATAATGACAGGATTATGTTACCACAATGAATCAAATTCAACAAGGTGTATTAATCGCTGGAGCCGGAATCGGATATGTTTTTATAATGACTGATCTTTTTGGTAAGTTTTTTGTCGGATTGATCATTTTTGCATTGGTATGTTTTTTTTGTATCGTTTTTTGGAGAAAAAATCAAATAAAATGGAGAAAAGAGGAATTTGAAAACAGTTTTATTGTTCGAGATGGGGCTGTAATCGCATTCGATAATAGGATAGCTGATTGTCCATCATATCAACGCCAATCACCAGCGAATCACTTTGAAAACACTGAAAATAATAAATATCAGGACCACGTCACCAGTGATGAAAAAAATGGTGACGCCCCGTTGATTGAGCATAAAAAATCGAATAGAATAGGGGATGATTTATATCCATATCGGAATGAAACAGAAGAGGAAAAAATAATCAGATTGCATATTAGTGGAAAATCAAAATATGAAATATGCAATGAGATATGGGGTTCAAAAAACGGGGAAAGATATAAGAAAATTGAAAACGTTATTAATAAATAATGAAATTGAAAGAAAATGTTGGTAAATGGGCGATTATGTTAAATGCATAAAAGCAGGATCGACAATAGATTGTTGGTCTTGCTATCATTCAAGAGATCATGAAAAAATAAAATATGATTCATTGGATGCGAAGTTTTGCTCTCAATGGCAAGACTGCAATGATGGAATAAATAGCAATGGGAAAGTTAGGTGCATCAAGACAGCAAAGAAGAAAATATAATGAAGATAAAATGCAAGTACGATAAGCTGGTTAAAATATCGGAATTGACAACACTTAAACATCCTCGAAATTATAATCAGCACGGAACAGAACAAATAGAGCTATATGCCGAAATAATAAAAGATCAAGGTATAAGAAGACCAATAAGAATATCTAATTTTTCTGGATTTATTACGGCCGGTCACGGTCTTTTGAAAGCTGCCGAAAAATTAGACTATAATGAGTTACCGGTTGAATATCAGGATTATGACTCAGAAGAGCAAGAGCTTGCTGATATTTTGGCGGATAATAATCTTGCTCGACTCGCTACAGTGAATCGTCAAAAGCGGGATTCAATAATCCATGAACTTGTTGAAAAAGGCGTTGACCCAAAAATAACCGGAATTTCAAAAGTAATCATGGACGATATTCTCGGAAACGTTCAAAAAATTGATCTTACAGCTTCTGAATTTTTCAATAACCGAGAAGGCTTTATTGACGACGAATCATCCGATCTGGATGAATTTGAATCGCAAGATATGATGGATATGTCATCAGGAAAAATAAGAGAACTCGAAAATAGTAAAAAGCGGCCAATTGCAATTGTACTCGATAGAAGCCAGTATGAAAAATGGGAATCGTTAAAAAAGACAAAATTTAAAGTTAAGGGTGATACATTAGCGATTCTTAAAATTATTGAATATTTTGAAACTTTGTTGGAGGAGGATAAAAAATGATAGTACCGTTTTGGGGCGAATTGTTATTCCATAAAATTCCGTTAGAATTGAGTTTTAACCCTTGCTCTCATGGATGCGCTTATTGCTTTAATATTCTGAACGGAATGAATAAACACTGCGATATGGCGCCGTTAACAAAACTGTTGACTGATTTCAACAACAGAGAAACGTTTGTTGCCAAATTACTCAAAAAAGGATATCCGGTCTTGATGTCAAACCGATCGGACCCATTCGCAAGGAGTAATTATGAGCAGGCTTTATCAATCATTAAATTGATGAGTGAAGTCGGAATTCCAATGGCGTTTCAGACAAAAGGCGGATATGGAATAGATGAAGCGCTTGACATGTTGGATAAGCCAACATGTTGGTATATAACAATTACACATAGCTCTGATCAAACTCGTAAGATTTTTGAACGTAACGCCCCGGATATTGATAGTCGTTTCACATTATGTGAAAAATTAAGATCAAAAGGACATCGAGTACAAGTCGGAATAAATCCTATGGTGAGGGAATGGTTGGGTTATAATAAACAGCTTGCATCTTTTATTGAACGATTAAAGAATTCAGGCGTGGAAGGCATATGGGCCGAAAAGATTCATTTTAATCGAAAACAGATTAAAAATATATCGCCAAAAGTCAAGATTGCTTTTGGAGATATCATAAACGAAGGCTTAAAAAACCCGTCCCCAGAATTAACAGAATATATCGATACTCTTCAATCTATGATTAAAGATTCAGGTATTGTTTTCGGATCATCCTATAATTGGAATACAAAATATTGGGATGTTTTTGACGAAACATACGATACGCTTTTTCCGAATACGATTGATTTTATCAGACATTGTTTTAATTCATTGGAAGACGATACTGTAATCGCTTACTCATACTTCAAGCGCCATATAGTTGACAAATTCCCCAAAGGGCGATACAATATAAAGAATTATATACTAAATAAGGGATTTCGGATGAATAAAAAATACGCTTTAAAATCTCAAATGACCTTTGATGAGATTATGCGTATAATGTGGTTTGATCCGAAAGCGGGTAAAATGGGGATAGGCGTAAAAGAATGGTTCGCCGTTTATGGTTGCGAGATAACTAAAGATGGATTTCTTAAAAAACCTGTCTGCGAGGATTACGGAATGCCTTATTATATGTTCAGGCGCTCTGAGTTTAACTCAAGTGTCGTTGATTTATATGGAAAGGAGGTACTATTATGATTGATTTTGGAATTAGAATTCAAAAATCGAATCTTACAAAAGACGCGGTATTTAATACTGTGACGTCGGAATCAGGAAGAAGTACGAAGACGACCGTAACTTATGTTCCTAAAGATGGCGGATTTCCAAGAACTATCACAATAAAACGGTAAATTTAAAATAACGGTGTATCCTTATGGTTACGCCGTTTCTCGGAATAACCTCTTGATAAATAATGAACCCGCAATGTAAAGCAAAAAGCAAACGCACAGGGAACCGTTGCCAACGCCCCGCCATGAACGGAAAAAAAGTATGCTACTATCATGGCGGCAAGTCTCCAGGCGCTCCAAAAAAAAATAAAAACGCTTTCAAACATAGTTTTTACTCTCAATTATATGTCGGAGATGATCAAGAAAAAGTTCAAGCTTTGTCGGTAGAACTTGCATCCGGCGATCATTTGGAGTTATTGAAAAGTCATCTTGTTTCTGCAATATCAAATCACGCGAAAATGATAGTTGCCCAAAGAACTTATTATGAAGAAAGAGAAAAAGTAAAAGCCAATGGGCTGGATATGGAAACACTTTCTAAGAACGGAGAGGATGCTGACGGGAATAAATATGTGACGCTGCATCGATTGAGAGATTTTTCAAATGAATTGCACGCCGCGCAAAATCAAGTGCTTAAAATTGTAAAAGAAATACACGCCATAAAGATGGATTTAGGATTAGATAAAGATACGGAAAAAATAATCTTTGATTTGAAGTTCAATTTTGACGAAGAAAAAGAAAGCGAGCCCGGGCTGGATTAGTTAAAGGCTCGCTTTTTATCAATTATTTTGTTTGGTCATGTTAAACGTACATCTTTTTGGGATTTTCTTTGTTTTATTGCAGTCATCGCATTCAAAGAGATAATGATTTTTTTGCGTCCCTATATATTTTAAACGCTTTCCGCATTCACAAATCATTTTTATGTTTTCAATTTCCATTTTTACACCCATACTTCTTACAAACACAATTGAGATTAAGGTGTCCAGATAACGCCTCTTTCCGATTTCGATATTTCCGATGCAATTCCAGCCAGATTTTCATTACAAAAGATCAGCAACAAAATTCCTTTATGGCCGTCTCTCCGCAACAATGACTTTAAAAAGGACACTCGTTCCGTCGCTTGCCATTTATCATAAAAATGTTCGGCATTGACAACCACGGTTGTTTTTTGTTCCGCCGACTCGACTATTTCAGTTTGAATTTGCCGCCAGACTATGAAATCACTCAATTTGCCCGCATATCTGTTTTCCATATCTATCATTCGGGCGTCCATCAATTCGACAAATTCCATCATATCATTTTCATTATAGGATTTTGGATTAGACGGCGCGATAATCAAAACCGGATATCGCTCAGGGCAGCTTCTCCACTTTTCCATCAATTTTTGAGTTTTTAATTCCATTTGTGTCTCGTATTTTGTATTACTTTTTTTCATTTATTCCTCCTCCCTCTTCTAACGCCGAATTAAGCGGCAGGGGCGTAATGTTGCCCCCAAGCCTTTCATTTTTGGTTTTTTTTAAAATTCCAACGAGATCATTTGATCTCGTTCGCAATATTCGCATTTTGCTACGAGATCATTTATTTTTACGCCAATTATTTTTTTTGAAATGGCTTCAATTATATCGCCGATTTCATCATATGCGAGCGGCGAATATTTCCGCCCGCAATGTTCGCATTCGCAATTTATATCTATTTTTATATCTGCTATTTGCATTTTCATATCTCCTATAATTTCATAAATTTCATTAACTGTTCTGGCGAATTTGAACAAAATTCGTCAATATAATATTTTCCGTTTTCCCGTTTTATCTTAAATCCATGCGCCGCCGCATAAATGCGGCATTTTGAAAGCGTTATTTTTTTTTCAATTTTTAATGCCTTTGCCGCGTTTTTACGTTCACATAGCCGTTTTTTAGATATTTCAATAAAACGATATCCATATGAATCGATATCGTTTTTTAATAACGAATCGGCTATCAAATTCAAACTAAGCCATTTTTTGAATTTGAAATCAAAACGCAAGCCCTCTAATTCATTATCGAATATGTATGAATATTCGATATTTTTTTCGAATATGTTTATTGCTGTTATTTTCATTTATTTCGATTCTTCCTCTATATATTCTATCATTTCTTTTAATGAGAGGCCATGGGGCTCTCTAACATCATCCGCCGAGGCCTCAAGCTTATGAGATCTGCCGATTTTCATTTTCCTATATGATCCGTCTATTCCCATATATGTTTTTTCGAATTTAGAAATTTTGCCATCATATTTTTGTGGCGAAATTTCGCAATTTTTAAAATCCCATATCGATTCAATCTCGAAATATTTTGAAGATCTGAATCGATATTCATATCTGTTTTTATCAATTGCCCGATATATCGGGCAATTCCGATGTGAAATATATCTGTCAATTATTTGTACTATCACGCCGTCCCTCCTTCGCCTACGTTCTAATCTATCCTTCGTTCGTTGTAAATTGATAAAAATCCGATTCGCTTCGAGAATCGGATTCTATCCAAGCGATGAGCGTGTTTTTACGCCAATTATTTTTTTCGCATTCGCAATTTATATCTATTTTGATTTCTGCCATCATTATATTATTCCTCCCTAAGATATTCGTAAAAATCTGATTCAATTCTTGAATCAGATTCCATCCATTTGATTAATATTTTATCCTCATCGCTCCCAGATGCCGACAATATCAAAATCATATCGCCGTTGTCGTTTTCGATATAATAGTCGCCCCCGATAGAGCGACAAACCGAAAGATTTTTGAATTCGTGAATTAATTTCATGGCTTCCTCCCTTTTTTTTAAAGTTGCAATTTCCTTTTGATAATTAAAATATAATGCGTCATATTATAAATGTCAAGAAAAAAGATTTATAATAAAAACATATATTTATGTCAACCGCGCGCCTGATATATCTCGTTATAAAATATTATATAATGATTTTAGATAGTTATAAAGATAATTATTTTTAATTTTTTTTTGATTTTTTTTTATTTTAATGATTTCAGTTAGTTATATCTATAAAATTCCGCTTCTATTATATAAGAAAAAACAGATATGTTTTATATTACAAAAACACGCATAAATATAAAAAGTAATATATTTAAAAAGTAATGTATTAATTGTTCCACTGAAACAATTTACAAAAAACAAAAAATGGTTTATATATTAAATATGATTAATAAAATAATCAGATATAGGCCGTCAAAAACTATGAGCGAATTTCATAAATGCCGATCACTCGCTAAAGGATTGCGCGGCCCAATAGGATCTGGAAAATCATCCGCTTGTTGCATAGAATTGTTTTCAAATGCTGTCGAGCAAGAGCCGTTCAACGGAATCCGTAAAACAAAAATGGGAATAATCAGAAATACATACGGGGAACTAAAAACAACTACGATCAAAACATGGCTGAATTGGTTTGGTGATTTGACAAGAATTGTTTATTCCTCTCCAATTATAGGCATTATGAATTTTGATTTACCTGACGGAACAAAAGTTGAATGCGAGCTGGTATTCGTATCGCAAGATCGACCAAAAGATATCGCCCGCCTGTTATCGCTGGAATTGACGGCCGCCTGGATAAATGAAGCGAGAGAAGTTCCGGAAACGGCGCTTGATGTTACTGGAAGAATAGACAGATATCCGGATTTCAAAAAAGAAGTTGGAGCAACTTATCCTGTTTTGTTGATGGACACTAATTCATGCGATGTTTCGTGTTGGTATCACACATATTCTGAAAAATTAAAGCCCGAAGGATATACATTTTTTGATCAACCGGGCGCTTTAATTCGAACAACCTACGATAAAGAAATATCTTATGCGCCAAATCCTGAAGCAGAGAACATAGAAAATTTAAAATCAGGATATGATTATTATTTACGTCAAATTCCAGGGAAATACATGGAATGGGTGGAAGTTTACGTCCTAAATATGTATGGATCAGGATCACCGGGGAACAGAATTTATCATAATTATTCGCCATTAAATCATACCGAAAAAGAATTTGATCCTGGATTGCCGATTCATTGGACGAATGATTTCAATTTTGCCCCATTATCATCTGCGATAATACAGATTGATAAAGATGAAAATATATATTGTGTTGACGAGATTATAATATATCATGCAGATCCGTTGCAATCTGCTATTGAATTTGCGGATAGATATAAAGACAATAAAAATCTATCGATACATATTTACGGCGATGCATCAGGCCATGTCGGACAAAAGCACGGCCAAATATCAAATTACATAAAAATAAGAAAATATCTTGAAGAGCAAGGATTTATAATTAAGATGCATGTTCCGCGTTCTAATCCCGGGATTAGGGACGGCCAGAATGCGGTACGAGCTAAAATATCTGATGCTGCGGGGCGTCGTTCTTTTTTTGTAAATCAAAAAAAATGCCCGACTATCGATGAAGGGCTTATGACGTTGCAAACAAAAAAAGGATCGACGTTTTTGGAAGATGAACGGCTTGATAGTCAGCATGTTTTATCTGCCGTGAGATATTTTGTTTATCAGAAATTTCCGTTAAAATTTAAATTAAAATAAAAAGGTAAGGAAAAATGACTGAAATGACAATTGAGGAATTAAAATCAACAGACGATAGATATAAGGCGAATGCGGCAAATTGGAGATTCAATCAAAGCGCGTATAAAGGCTACGAATCTCTTATTAAGGATGAGGGAATATTAAGATATGACGCCGATAAAAGAGATAGCGAGGATATAGAATATAGGGAAATGGCGGCATGGGGGGATGATCTTTCAGCGTGGACAGTTGAGCTATTTGCTGATTTTGTCGGTTCAGTTCCATTTATGGAAGATTTTTCGCCGTTAGTTGATGATTGGGCGTTTGAGCGTTTTATGCGAGATTGTGACATGGATGAAACTGATTGGGGAGTATTTTGGGATAATGCGAGACGAGCGGCATATACGACCGGCATGCAAGGCATTCTTGTTGATAAAGGAAAATCAACTGGAAATGTAGCAATGGATAAGGAAAGAGGCGTTTATCCGTATCTCGTTTCATTTAGTCCTTTGGCGATATTGAAAACAGAGCGCAAAAGAGATGAATACTCTAATAGACCATATCTATCATATCTTAAATATGTTGAATCTGACGGAACATATAAGATATGGACTACGGAAGAATGGAAAGCGTATAAAATAATAGATGAGGAAGTCGTTTTAATTGATGCTGGAGAAAATCAAATTGGAGAAATTCCGTTTTTTTGGTTTTATAATCTGAAATCATTGGAAGACAAATATTTAGGAAAATCAGAGATTCAGGGTATATCTGGTATTGATGCATCAATTATTAGTGAAACCGCCGATGTGGCCCAAGTTTTCCGAGCTGCCGGATTTCTTATGCTTGCCAGGCCTTCATCCGCTATTCGGGAAGATCAGGATTTAGAAGTCGGCCCAAATGTTCAAATCGCTTTTGACGCCGATAATCCCGGCGGAACAAGGCCGTTTTGGTTAACTCCTGATGTTCAAGGGCCGGTTAATGCGGCCATGACTATAATAGAAAAGCAGGAAATGGCGGCAATGCGAAAAAAGAATTTATCTTCTGTATTCGCAACAATGGCGAAAGATGCTCGTTCAGCCGAATCGATATCCCAGGCTTTTAGATTTCTTGAAAGTTCATTGAATAGAAAAGTAAATAACGAGCTTGAAGCGAGGAATAAAGCGATTTTATACTGGCTAAAATGGCAAAATCAGTCAGATTTATATAACGGTATATCCATAACTCATCCGAGATCATATAATATTCAAAGTCTTATTTTAACTATACAAGATGCCATGACTGCAAAAACAGTTGTAAAATCATCGGATCGTTTTCAAAAATATATAGATAAAATGATTGTAAAAAAAGTATCACCAGACATTTCACAATTGGAGTATAAAGAAATTGCGGATGAAATAGATTCGGCCGAAATAATAAAACCTGATGCCCAAATAGAAACATAGAAACATCTTGACATTATAAGTATGGCAAATTATATTATTATTATCAATAATAATTAGAAACGGGGTATAATTTATGGAATTAGATAAATATCTGACGCCGATAGAAGCTGCGAAAATACTTGGAGTATCAAGATCCGCCATTTATCGTAGAATTAAAAATACGGATTTGGAGTACATCAAGGTAAGCTGTCGATATTTAATACATGAAGATGAAGTAAAAAAAGGTTCTCTTTCGAACATTAAGCCGGGCGCGGGTAATTTTGAACGAAAAAAGAAAGAACCGCCTTCATTTCCGCCTGTAACATATAAGGCCGGAAAGAATGATGGCATTATAAAGAATGAAGTGTTGGATATGCGTTCAAAAGGACTATCTTATAGAAAAATTGCCGAGAAATTAAATATCATGGGAATCGGCAATACTAAAGGCGGCTATTGGTCAGTGTGCTCTTTACATGCGTATTTAAAAAGATATGAGGCGATATAATGAAAAAAATAATTGTGTTTTTTGTTTCTATTTGTTTTTCTGTTAATTGTTATGGGATAGATCTTAACTCAAAAACTGAATCTCAGATCAGAGACGATATAAGGATTGAAATATTTAAGAGATATAAGGATTCATCGTCAAGCGTGCATGTATATTTAATTGACGGGAACATTAAAAGCTATAAAGAAATATTGAATTATTTAAATAATGGCCCAGTCGGATTAATAGATAATATAGATGAAAATACGGTCAAACATTCAAAAAAAGAATTGATAAAAATAATTGATCTGCACTATCCTATTTTCAATGTCATGCTATATATGTATAAATCTGAAATGAAATCTTTTAAAAAACTACATGAGGATAAATAATGCCAAAGAAACTTGATAGATGAGTACAGAATTTAATCCGCCAAGGGCGGCGGAAAAATAGCGCATGGGCTATATGTGTGTCTTCTATAAAAAAATCTAAAAATAAAAAACGCAAAAAAAATTGAAACAGAAAACAATTGAATTGGAACGAATAAAGCTTGCATATGAAATAGCGCTTTATGATATTTTTATTTTTGGAGATAAGCTATCATCTGAAAAAGCTTACAACGTGCTTTTAAAAATCGGCGGTGAATCTACATTTGATTACCTGGAAAAATTTTTAAAATGAATCCAATAGATATATATAACGCATCGGACGATGTGATTGAAAAGATAATCCGAGATGTGGAGAAACAGCTCCATTTTGGCGTAAAACAAATCGGAAAAGATATTATTAACGCAAGCGCCGAAATTCTAATAATAAAAAAAGGCGTTATCGATTCTGATTTATCTGATGCTCAAAAGTTGCATGAAACGGCGCTTTTATCGGTTGATAAAAACCTTTCCCCAGTGTCCAAAGCAATTAATAATGGGATGAAAAACGTTGATGCCGAGGCAAAAAAACAATTCTCCAAACTTGAAATATTTCAAGACGTTGATGCTGAAAGATCCGATTTGGAATTATTAAAAAATCAGGCGACAGATACATTTTCATTTATAGGCGATGAATTCGCGGATAACGCAGGCCGTTTATTTTATGACGCTGTTTTAACAAATATGACTTACGATCAGTTTCTTGAAAAATTTGATCAACTTTTGATCGAAGGATCAAGCGAATATGGAAAAGCTCTTGATGGTTATGCCGAAACTTATATCCGTGATTCATATATGAAATATTATCAGGATGTTCATAATCTTAAAGCCGATATCGCCGGATTAGATGATTTTCTTTATTATGGTAATATTATGGCATCATCCCGCGCATGGTGTATTGTTCGAGTAGGCCAGACTTTCACAAAAAAACAGATAGACTCATGGGATGGCGATAGTTGGAAAGGTAAAAGTTGCCATCCGATGATTTGTAGGGGCGGTTATAATTGTCGCCATCATTGGCGGCCTGTTCGAAAGGAATGGATTGAAGGCGGCGTTATTAATGTCAATTCAATATTTGAAGAGAAGCCCGAACAAATGACAGATTCATTGCGGGCTGATATCATTAAAGAATCAAAAGTTATTTCTACGTCTATGTATGATAAACTTTTGGATAGAGAGATTATTTGATGCGGAATTTATAGCCTTCCTATCATTCTTGCCTCCAATTTATTGCACAATATAATTGTATTTGTGCAATTATATGAAAATTGACAAAAAACGACCAAAAATGATCATTGCCAATATCATTTATGGATGAATCGCATTAAAAATTCTTATCGTCTTTTATCACCATCGAATATTTTTTTTCAAAAATTGAGATAAAAGTAAACATATGACGGATTATGTTGACATATTACTTTTTTTGTTGTAGTTATATAATAATATGATAATTTTAATAAATAGGTTGCAAAAATGATATTAAGCTCAGGTAATCTTTTGGTTTCGGCTAAAATCCAGGCAAGTTTAAAAAATCTCATCATGAGGTATGAAACTGACGCCGATGGAAATGTTATTTATATTGGTTACGCCGCCCGTGGATCAGAAACGTCATGGCCGGTATGGTCAATTGAAAAACATGTGAACGGTCATGTTCCGTCAGTCGGCGGTGAATCATACATGCTTCTATCTAAAGAAAATCAGATATGGGATAATAGGGCTACTGTTGAATTCAAATGATTAATAATAAACATTTTAACAGATTTTATCGGGGATAGCCGATAGGAAAGGGGCGGGAATGCCTTACAAAACTGATGAAAACGGGGTAATCGTTTCTAAAGATGGATTGCCGGTATTTGTAAATGAAGACGGATCAGAAACGGCGATTAATTTTGAATCGCTCAGATCAGAATTAATGTCAACTCGATCTGAAGCTAAAAGCAAAAAAGAAAAAATAAGAGAATATGCCGAAAAGCTGAAAACATATGAAGGCCTTGATCCAGAAAAGGCAAAAAAGGCGATTGAGTTAATGTCGAACATGGATCAAAAAAAACTTATCGAGGCTGGAGATATGGATGCCGCCATAAGGCAGGCGCTTGAAAATGCTGAATCAAAGCACAAAGGTGTTATTGAAGGTTATGAGAAAAAAACCGCAGAATTAAGCGCAGGATTAACAGAACGTGATCAAGCGATTAATTCACTAATGATTACCAATCAGCTTTCGAATTCTCAATATCTAAATCATAATACAAATACTACGCCGGATGTAAGACAGGCTATTCTTGGTAAAAATTTCAAAGTCGAAAGACTCGAAAACGGAACATTTCGCGCTGTCGCCTATGACGATAATGGCGAGCCGATATATTCACCGAATGAGCCCGGAAGGCTTGCGAATCCGGAAGAAGCAATTCAATTACTTTGGAATCGCTATCCCAACAAGGATGTTTACGCAAAAAGTGCGTCGAGCGGATCAGGATCTGTTGGGAATATGGGAGGAAATGGAAAAACAACGTATTCAAAAGCAGAATGGACACAAATGCTGCAAAACGCAAATCAGGCTCAACGCGCTGAAATGGCGAAAAAAATTATTGATAAATCAGTCACTATAAAATAAAGCGTAAACATCCTTTTAAAAAACAAAAAATATTTTTTTGAAAGGATGTAAAAAATGGCAAATGTACTAACCGATCTCTCACAGACTTATATCATGCCCCAAGCGCTTCAAGTTCTGCGTGAAAATTGCGTAATGCCCGCGCTAATCAATCAAGATTACAAAAACGAAGCGAAGATGAGAAATCAAACAATTCGTGTGCAACTACCACAAGATATGTCCACCGCGAATGATTTTAATCCTGCTGCGGGATCAAGTTCAACTGATCTCGATGACCCGTATGTAGATATCACTCTTTCAAATTGGAAATACAAACAATTTGAAATGTCGGACAAGGAAATGTTCGATTCCGTTTCCAACGGGGTTCTTCCGTCAGCAATGGATGCCGCGATTAAATCAATTGCAAATGCGATTGATTTGAGCATTTTGAATTTATATAAAGAATTTAAATATTGGTATGGGGTTCCAGGAACAACGCCGGATGAATCGGCGGATATTATTGGCGTAAGACAAAAGCTACAAGAAAATCTTGCTCCACAAGGAGATAGAAGGCTCGTGATGGATACAAACGCCGAAGCAAAGTTTCTTGATCTTTATGAAAAAGCAAATGAGACGGGCACGACGGAAGCGCTAAGAAATGCTTCACTCGGCCGATTGTTCGGCCTCGACACGTACATCGATCAATTGATCCCTAAACATACGTCAGGCACGCTTACAGCAGCGAATGATATTGCAGCTAAAGCTATTTATGCTATCGGAACGACCGCAATTACTCTTGATGATTCAGGAGGAGGGGCTTTAACGGAAACACTTGTTCAAGGTGATAAGATTACATTCGCTGGTGATTCCACAATTTATACTGTGACTGCTGACGCTACCGCCGCCGCAAACGAAATTGCGATCACAATTTTTCCGGGACTTGCTGTCGCAACTGCGGATGGTACAGTTGCCACTGTTTCAGATTCTGGATGGGTGCCGAATCTTTGTTTCCATAGGGATGCCATGTGTCTTGCCATGCGGCCTTTGCAGGATGCCGATGAAATGACATCTGAAAGCTCAACTATTGTTGTCCAAACTGATCCCGTTTCCGGAATCCCGTTAAGAATGGAAACTTGGAGAAGTCCGTCTTATTCAACAAGATATTGGAAATTTGATGTGTTGTATGGCGTAAAGTTGCTAAGACCGGAACTTTGCGCGATTCTTTTCGGATAATAGGGGGTATTCATGGAGCTTGAAACCGTAAAACTATACGGAAAAAGCGAAAATGGGGAATTTGTTGTTGTTGTTAATCTTTCGGATAAAAAATCATATATCGAAAAAGGATATTATGAAAAAAATAAAAAGAAAGAAGACGATGACAAAACAAAACGAGGTAGGCCAAGAAAAACAGAGGATGAATAATGCTGTATTCAGATGATGTTTATCTTGCCATTATAAGATCGCCAATAATGGAGTATGGCGTAAGCTCGTGGACTTCCCTGCATATAGATGCGGCAAGACGATTTGAACAAGATATTGATAGGCGATGGTATAGATCAGATTCGTTGAGTCGTGGTATCGATTGGATGAGTACGCCATTTGATTCGTCTAAATTATTGCAGGGATTTAACTATATCGCCGTTGGAGTGGTAGATGTCGCCAACGGCGATATAGTCGTATGCCCGAGTTCTCATACTTCTGGCGGTACTCCTGGGAATTATTATCAAGCTCAGAGCAATCTTGGATCAACTAATCTTACAAATGAAGATTTAACATCATCAGATTGGGCCGATGTGACATCAGATAGGATACAATTCAGAATGCTTGTCACATGTTATGCGTTCTTTTTGGCTTATAGATATCTCGCAAATAAAGAAAAAGATGATGATTACGCAGATCAAAGGGAATATTGGTTAGGTCAATATTATATGGAGTTTGATCGACAATTATCGCTTGGAATAGACTATGATTATGATGGCGATGGCGTTATAGATTCAAGCGAAAAATCAAGCGGTTATCCGAGGATGAGAATCAAACGTGTTTAATATAGAAATTGATACAAGCCAATGGGATGATTTTGTAAAATCATATAATCATAATTTTTCTGAGCCTGAACGCGAAAAAATTTTAAATGAAGCCGCATCTTATATTGATTTTAAAATTTTAGAGAGAACCGCGGCAGGCGTTGATGTTTATGGAGATGAATTTATTCCATACGCCCCGTTAACTGTAAGATTGAGAAATGAAAAAGGATTGCCTACGAAAAGAGTTGATTTGTTTTTCACTGGACAAATGCTGAACGCATTAACGCATGATTCTTCTCCTGATGTTGGCCGCGTGTTTTTCTTGCCTGGCGGATCGCCATCGGCGTCAGAAAAAGCACTAAAAAATAATCAAACTCGATCATTTTTTGGTGTTAGTGATGAGGATGTAGATAACGTCTATGACATTGTTGATAAGGCTATCGATAGGATTTTTAGATGAGTAGTAAAAGAGAAGATATTCTTGATGAGATAACAGGAAAGCTTTTGGCGGTTGACGGAATAAAAACCGTTAGAAGAAAACCGATTTCTTCTGTAAAAGAATTAAATGAGATATCGAATCAAATGTTTCCTGTCGTTACTATTTCTGGTGGTTTGCCTCGCCCGTTAAACGGAAACCCCATAGAACTCGGGGAAGAAAGCGATTACAGTAGTATACGATCTGTTCTCGATATATTTATTCGTATTTTTGGATATGAAAAAGAAAATCCGGATACGGCTATAAGCGAAATCATGAATATTGTATATCCGGCTTTGTATTATGATCCGACTCTAAAAGGATATAATTTCACATCTAAAACAATTAATGCGTCAATATCTACAGACGATATAATTTTGTGTGTCGATAATGTTTTAGAAATTTATCAATACAATTTTTATAAATCATTAACAGACTACGGATATGTTGCAGATTTGTCAACGCCCCCTTATGGAAATCCAACATTATTTGAAGATGTCACTGATTCTTTAATTGAGAAAATTCAATCTGTATCAGTCAGACCGAGTGAAATTATGGAATATAGGGATCCTTATTACATATTCACTCTGATAATGACTGTTGAATATATTCATTCAACTATTGAAATATAAGGAAAAAAAATAATGGCTACAAGTTCAAATGCAATGATAAAAATCGAAACGTCTTCGACTGCGTACACTGCCGCTCAAATGACAGACCAAGGCGCACATGATGTATTTAAAATCACTGACGTTGATGAGTTTTCCGGTGACCCGGATATTGAAGTACAC
>Ga0180438_10001355_pt1 | contig 43638 bp, 59 predicted proteins | sample SS_ome_12_FD_132455 | JGI IMG/M metagenome (GOLD analysis project Ga0180438, IMG submission 132455) | Hypersaline lake sediment archaeal communities from the Salton Sea, California, USA - SS_3_D_2 metaG | ecosystem: Environmental > Aquatic > Non-marine Saline and Alkaline > Hypersaline >...
CCCCAAAATTCAATCAATGATTGCAGAAGAAATAACTCACGGATATATCGAAGATGATCGCTTTGATGATAGTTGGGATGCAGATAAAAAATACGCCCGCCGTGAAGGTGTTGATGAACGTGATCTGGATGATAACATACAGTGGCGTCATATATTTTGGGATGAACGTCGCTTAAAACAAAATTCGTTTGCGAACATTCTTGCAGGAGAATTTTTAGAAAAGGTACCGGATGATGCATACATCTACATTTTCAACTATGGTGACGAGGATGGTCAATACTTTTCGGAAATGGAGCACGGAAATATCTTCCGCAATCTTACACATTTCCGCATTAGTAAACACTAGACACGTCTGTAACGAACGAACTAATTACCGTGGTGTGCCTTTGAGACAGGTAGCCATAGAGAGGTACAAAATGCAACATCATGGAGCAGGAGCAGATTTTCACTATGATAATGAAGAAGAACTTGACAGAAGAAATGAAAGAGTCAAGAATTATGTAACAATCGAATTTGTTGCAATCCCACCCGACTTTGACATATTAAATTATCTAAGTTTGAGGGAACAGGCAGGTGTTTTCAAACATCAAAGGGTTAATAAAAAACACCTTGAAATCATTGCAGAAGGGGTAAAATCATCGCCTGTATTTGCAATGTTGAACAATATCAGAATTGATCCCACTTCATGTTTATACTTCTTGAAAGTCATTCATGAGTTGGGTCTTGTATTAAAAAGTCTTTACAATCCTATGAGAGAGCAAATTGATCATTATCTTGAACAAATGGATGAGCGTGAAGGTCGAGTTTATATCAGAGGGCAGATGGCAGAGACAGTGAACTTTGTAATTATCAACATCTTCCCCATGATGAATGATGAGGTTATTAATGAGTCCATAAACATCGCTGGACAACTTCAAAAATATCAAACCGAAGTTGAGGAAACCCTTAATTCAATCGGCAACATTTAACGAAAGGAAGATAGAATGAAAAGAAACGGAATCATTATAATGGTTTTGTCAGCTGTGTTGATCTTGTTGTTTTCTATTAGTATAGTACGGGCAGCGCCAACAGCAGTTCGAATTGATAAATTTATGGCCATTGATAAAATTGGCCCTCAAAATTATCACCTGGAAACGCTCCGTATTGATGATCCGGACAATCCATTTGTAAGTATTTACGTCACACACATCATTTGTGATTTCTCATTTTCGGATCCCAGCAATGTATCAATTGCTGCCCGACTTACAGGAAAGATCCCGGTTAAGGATGGAAAACAAGTAATTAACACATCCGTAGACCATAACGTCGCCAACTTTAGCAAATCCATTGGCACAAAGGTCATGCGAGTATCACGTTGTTATGACAAGGTAAAGAATGTTTTGATTTATCGAGTCTACACCACCAAGTTGTTTGACGGTTCAATGAAACATTCAATGTCTGTTGTTCCGCTGGGCATTCCCCTCACACCTCAATAGTGCCCGCCGACGCAAAAAAGACCCTGAGAGGATTACTCCAATCAGGGTCTTTTTTTTGCTTCTAATTATTGAATAAAGAAGTTTAGTTCAATTTGTTCAACAACTCTTGTTGGTTGTAGAATAATATTAACATGGAATTTCTTTGTTTTCTTTTCGTAGTCAGTTGCTCCAACTTCTACGTTGTAACTATCCAAACCTCTTTTGTTTTTGATGACTTCAAGGAAATCAACAATTGCAGAAGAAACCTGTGTCCAGGTAATCTGATCGTTTTGTTCAAAGATGAAGAAACGACAGAATTGCTCAATCGCTCTCTTACAATACAGAACAAGTCTTACGATGTTCAGATCTTGTAGGGCACTTGGTTTAGCTTGAGATGTCAATTGTCCCCAAACAACATAACCCGCTGAGAATTTAACAATTGGGTTTAGTTGTTTCAAGTACATTTGGTCACGTTGACCCAATCTTGGATTATATCTCAATTCCTTGATTGAATCAATTGAACCACGGTTAAATCCAGCTGCTGCAAACCACAGTTCTGCTACATTGTCATTTCTTGGAATCAAGTATGACATATGATAGATTGGTGAGAACCAAATGTCTTCGCCTGTAAAGGCATCAGATACTTTGTTATAACATTCATATAGAGCAACATAGAAGTTATTGAAAGTATTTGTTGTGTTTCTTGTTGATAGTGCTAAATTAACAGAAGCATTATCACCATTATCCATAATACCAACACAATCACGTCTTGTTTGACATAATGTGCTGATTGCAGTCTTAACATCTGCTGGATACCCTGCGTCATATACAAGTGTAAAATACATGTTCTCAGTATCAAGGATTTGGTCATCAATCAAACCTGAATAACCTTGTTCAAGAAGAGTTTCTGCTTCAGTGGTATTCAGACTTCCGTCTGCATTAACCAATGAACCTTCAGATCCTTTTCTCAATGGTGTAGGTTCTGCTGATGTAAATGCTGATGCTACACTTGCCAACGATGCTTTGATTTGATAAGACACGGCTGAGTTTGCATCAAAATCTGATACGTTACCGCCCCATCCTTGTGTTCCACCTGTAAGGTTTCTGTCTGGGAATACATTAATTGCATCACCATCAAACCCACCTGATGCACCCAACCATCCCCAAATTGTGACACCCTTAGCGTCTTTGGCAACGATTGCAAATTCAGCGTTTCCTGACTCAGGATTTGTTTCCCACTGATCAAACTCTTGTTTGTTATCTGTGATTGTTGCTGAACCAGCTGTCAAATCAACAGTAACTGTTCCGATGTCTTTATCATATACTCTTGCCACCAGATCGAAACCTGAGGTATATTCACCATTTGCCAATTCCATATACCATCTTAGCATTGTTGAATATGTTTCAAGAATACTTCCGATAAAGATTGAATCTCCAGCATTGTCAACAGCAAACGGATCAAATGATACGTCAAATGACTCGATGATAACATCTTCACCGTCTGATTGTTTTTCATAGATGTCTAATACATAAACACCGTATAATGTTGGATTGGAATGTTCTGTAAATCTTACAGCTATATTATTATACCAATCACCTCTACCGATTGGAACCAAAAATCCCAACGGTTTTGTGTCACCAGATTGCTCCAAGTTTGTAACAATTTCATCTTCTGAATTTAAACTATCTACTTGAGTGATTGAAATGCTTGTGGTTGCGTCAGCAGCAGCAAGACGTGAATCAATTCTCAAGTTAGCGTATGCAGCATCATCTGGCAAACATCTCATCCAATATAACGCACCAGACTCACCTAAATGGTTATATGCGATGTATGGTCCTTGTCCGTAATTTTTTGTGTAATCAGTAATTCGTGGTTCGCCCCATTCGCTGATCAGATCAGCTCTTGACCCAACGAAAATAACTTCGTTGTCTCGACCTTTTCTTGAAAAACCACACAAGAATCCAATTGTAGATGGGACTGCTTGTACAAATGTTGACAGGTCGATAATTTTGGTAAAAACACCCGGAGATACATTAGCCATGATCTCTTTCCTCCGATTAAATATAAATTTCTCTAATAGTTTGGCTCTCTAATATAAGTTTCCTTTCTCTCCAGGTCTAATCTAAAAAATCCTTTTAATCTTTCTATTCCTTTATTAAACGTATAAGTACCATACAAAGATCAAACGTCTTTCTGCTGTTTTGATCAATGATGGATATGTAACTCTTGCAAACAGACTGAATTGTCCATTGTATCCGCCTGTAGCACTTTCAGCTGAAAACAATCCTGCCTCACTTAACTGGGATCCGTTTGCGTCATTTACTCCAATTGTTGTTGTAATTTTAATCACTAAATATCTATCATCATTTAAAATGTCTGTTTGAAACTCAATCTGATTAGTTGGTTCTTGGTCAAAGATTTTCTTATAAAAACCAGATGCTGGGTAAACATATCCGTCTTCGGATCTAAATGAACCAGCAGCATGAAAGTCGGCATAAAGGGCAGACGTTGTGTCCGAAATCATAAGTGGTGAATACAAATCCCAATCACTGTTAATTGGAGGTGTTGGATCAAGAGGATCTGCTGGTCTTACACCACCATCCCCCACTCCAAACCATTGTACCCATTCATCTTTAGTTGGGTCAACATTTGGGTTATTTGTATTAACCAACCTTTGTGCTAACATCTCTCTACCAAGATAAACAACTAAATTGCTTTTATGAACCAGTTCTTTTTTACCATCTTCACGTTGTTCAAATATATGCACTTCACCCTGAGGTCTTCTACTCACCGGTTTATTTACATTAACTTGATCAACAAGACAGTTGTCACCATACGCTTCCCGTACAACAATCTCTGTGTCTTTGACCTTTTTCATAATCAGTTTTCCTTCTCTAAATTTGATGAGGTTTTACTTTATATTTTGTTCTGAATTTATTAGCTGTTTAGATATCTTGCCGACGAAAAATAAAGGGTACAACCAAGTAAAGCGACATTTGTTTAAATGATTGTACCCTTTAGCTTAAATTACTCTAAATAAGTCCCACAATTTGGACAGTATTTAAATGATGATTTAGATACTTTGCCACAACTTGAGCACGTTAATTTAGATTTAACAGTTAAAGGTTGTTGAACAGTTGCATTTGAATTTGGATCAACACCTTTCATACGGATAACAATTACTTCAGCTTGCTCCAATTCACCAATCGTTCCATAACGGAATTGTTGATTGATTTCTTGCCCCTTCACTGTGATTCCTTCGTCATCCAAAGGAGCACCAAGAGATTCTGTCCCCAATGAATCCATTGTCACATTTGAATAGAAAGCGTTTTCAACCTGCCCTTTCTCTCCGCCACTGTCCATTCCTCTTGAGTTGTTCATTGTGAATGAAGATTCTGCAACTCCCTTTACAGGAGTGCTTCCCATAGATGAACCGTATCTTACAGCAGAGTCTCCACTAAACCAATCATTGTAATTCCAATGATAATGATCGTACTTATGGTGATGGTGATGATGATGGTGATGCTCGTGATCTTCATGGATAATGGTTCTTTTTGGTTTGTCTTTTTCATATGCAAACTCCACTCGAATCATGCCATCGTCAATTTTATCGCCACGATGCTCTTGAATTTCTTTAGTCTTTTTGATAAACTTAAATTTGTTTGTTGCTGTTGTTCCTCTCAGGAACCCTTCCAATTCTGTACTTGAGTTTGGTTGGAGAATCAACGAACTGTAATCAAGAACATCTTGACCGTCAATGTGGATTTTTACAGATGCTTTTCTCGAACTCAGATTCTTCAAATATATTGAATATTCTGAACCAAATGGAAGGTAAACAAAATCATCTCTCATTCTCAAGATTTTGCCTTTACACTTTACTTCTACGACGAACTGATCTTTGTATGTCATGGTCTTTCTCCTTTTACAGGTCACGGACTAAGACCTCAAATTTTATTTTTCGTTTAAAGTCCGTTGGTGAGATTCACCCTTTTATATTTGTTCTTGCTATATATATAAATTAGTGATAGGACAGTGACCGAAAATTTTATTATGGAGGTGATGTTAATGAGTGATAATGAGTTCTTCGATATTGGTACTTTGAGGTTCAAAGGTCGTGTCTACATGAACAAATTCGACGTTATCAGATTTCTTGAGGTTGTAAAAAAATCAGCACACTCAAACGAATGTCGAATTAAGCTTCAAAGAATTATTAACGAGTTTATGAGAGCCGATAAGGAGGCACCATGAAAAAGAAGTATCGAATCAAAGCCGAAAGCATCAATGGAGACAAAGCTCTAAACAAGATTTGTCACACATCAAACATTTCTCATCTCATTGCACTTTTGGGCACAAATGGTTATATGGTTCAGGAGTATTATGAGATCACCGGTGACAATGAAAACAACATTAAACAGGTGGATTGTGCAAGGAGGAAAGCATCATGATGCCAGAACCTGGTACAAAAGAGTTTGAGGATATGATCGACTTTATGAGAGCCGATCTCGAATCCGGAATGGGCTACAGCAAGATCATCGAAGCTGGTCGAAGGATCGTTGAAGAAGATGGTCGTGATTTTGACGAAGAGTTCAAAAAATGGAAGGAGGGAAAAAAGTAATGTACCCACCTTGTCCAACGTGTCAACAGGACTCCATGATTGAAGTGGAAGATTTGGGTAACGGATTTACAGTAGCGGCTTGCATGTATTGTGACTTGCCGCAGGAAGGTGATGGATTTTACATTTATCGTAATCACTGTTGGAATTGTGGATTCGGCATCGACAGTCGATTCTCACAAATTTCTCCACTCCCCAATATGGGGTACATCTGCGGGTATTGTGGTAAAGACTTGACCGAGTGGAAGTTACGGAAAGGTTTGATCACGATAGCTGAATTAAACATTATGAAAGGAGCTTATAAATGCTACTCTACTGTGACAAATGTGCGTGTGAGTCCGGGCATCCAATAACCGAGGATAAGGTCAAAGGCGAATGTGAATTATGCAAACGCCGCCTTGGTTCGATGAATGTTATGGACAGTGCTAAGCACAAACAGATCGTCAATAACATCTCCTCCAATTCCTTGGATATTGAGGGCATCCAGGTTAAACAGGTTGAGGGGTTTGTACCTGGAACGAAGTTGGATGAAATTGAACCGGGATCTCCGCATAAGATTTTGCGTGAAGATAGGGTTGTTTACTTTGACTCTAAATTCATGACAATCGCAATCCCTTCAACGGGAAAGCGAATCAGAATCAGATTCTAAGTTTGGGGTGCCTGCTGTTGGGGATTACTGGCTCGGATCAAGCTGGTGCCCGTCCCAGTGGGCGATTGATCCACCCCAATTAAAAAGAGGTAGAGCGGCCCGGAAAGCTGCTCTACCTTTTTTTTGCTTAGATATTTTGTTTACCGTAATATCTACCGTTGAACATAAATGAACCTTCAATAATAATGATTGTGTACAGATTAAAATAACCTGTAGCAGGAAGGTGCTCTACAATACCGAATCCATTGATCCAGAAATTTGGAGCATTCCTTTTGTAATCGGGTTTGATGTTGCATAGGCACGGAAGTGATGTTGCTGTATGATATCCTTTTCTATCAATCGGTGAAACCTTTGCATACATCTGTGGGTTGTGGACGTGAGCATAAGCCACGTTTCCTTCAAATGCATCAAGCGTTTTTGCAGCATGATATTTATTCCAATAGAATCCATGAATGACACTCAGTTTCCCAACTGAATGAATTTCATTAAAAGGAACAATGTCATACCCTCTTTCTTCGAGATCCAAGTGTGCTACAAGATCAATAAATCCTTCTAATTCTGGGTGTTCTTGACAATACCATTCTATTCGTTGTTCGTGATTTCCGATCATGAATGTTCTACGGCATTCTGGCCTTGTTATTTTTTCGTGGTTTTGTAGAACATGATAATCGAACCCTTCATAGTCTTTCAATAATCTTTGACCTTCTTTTAATAGAGGTTTGTTTCTGTTCCAACCTGAAATGCAATCTAAAGAAATCTGGTCTCCCATATATACAAGTTCATCCGGATCATAATCAATAATAAATTCATCTACCGCATCCATGACTCTTTGTTCATAATGAGGATAATGAATGTCGGGTAGCAATACGGTTTTTTGAATTTGAAAAATGTCTTCTGAGTCACATGAGATTTTTGATTTACATCGATCTGAATGGGAACCTGCATATTTGTAAACTGTCTTAGGTGAGCAATTGCAAACTTTAGCAATTTCTGCGTTCGATAAAATTGTATTGTTTGCTAATTTCAAAATTTCTTTTTTAAGTTGTGACATGTACTATTCTCCTTAAACAAATGGAATATATTAAACTATGGTCGTATTTAATTTTTTGTTCTAAAAAGTAAAGTAGGCATCTTAGATTATAATCACTGTTTATAAGGGGTTAGACGCTAAGGTAGGTTAAAGTATAATACGGGCACCATTTTCCTGTAACAGATAGAATCCAGTTTCTTGCAATAGGTATGCGATTACATCTTCAACCGTAATCTGCACAAGATCGAAACCGTGTGTGCAATCAAATGTACCTTCACTATCAAAATCTCTGAATCCACCTGATTGATAATATTCAATATTCACAACACCCGGAGATGCTTCATCAGGAACACTCCAAGATAAATTATAATTTGTAGAATCTGCTGGAGCTGATAATTCAACAGTAAAACCAAGCGCTGTCTTTTCAGTAACTGTCCATGCATAAACATTTGTGTCACTTGATTCTAATACTGTTGTCAACGGATATTGATTATGAATCAATGGAAATGCAAACGTATGAGATACAGTTGTGCTTCCCGGTGCAATTGGAGCATTTCCAAATTTATCACCAGGACAAATGAAAAATTCAAATTTATAATTTGAAGAATTTAAAGGACCTGAAAAGTTTACTCTAAAAGAATTTGTTGTTTTATCACTGATAGTATATCCGTATATATCAGGATTGGAATCAAAAACATTTGATATAATGCCAGAAATAGAATAATCTGTTGAACCTTGATCTGGTATCACAACAAGCTTTGAAGAAGATGTAGCATCTAAATCAACAATTGCTGAGCAGGTGCTATCAACAACAAACCAATCAAGATAATAACTATCAGAAGGAACTGCACCAGAAAAAGAAAGAGTGAAGGATGAAATTTGTTTATCTGTAACCAACACTCCAAACTGATTCGGTGTTTCACCAGGATTGACTGTTGGATCAAATCTAACAGAAACACCAATAGAATAATTAGTACTTTGTTGATCCCTATTAAAATAAACTGTAACATCATCAACGCCACTTGTTATTTGTGTTGAATAAGATTGAGCATATTCAACATTCAATATTTCAGATACTACAAAACCTGTTCCGTCTGCGGCAGGGCATCTTAAATGATCATGTATAGAATCCTCAACCGTAATATGTTCACCTTCTTTATCAGTTACAGCACCAAGATCATATTGTGAACCACAGTCATATGTATCTCTTGAATAATAGCTTCCTCCTGCTTCATCGGTACAAACAACTTCACTCATCAAATCCCAATATAAAGTCCAATCAGTACCAGTTCCTGGTTTTGTTTCATAACCAGATGTATGAGCCTGAATACAAATCCATTGGAATCCAAGCCCCGAAGCAACAGCATCATCGACTGCATATGATGTGTCTGTTTGCCAGCTATCTCTCCAATTATATGAAGGTGGTGTGCCTCCAACAAACTCTCTCTGACAAACAGTATGCTCAGTTACACATGTTGAATCTGTAGTGTTACAACATGGTTCACTATCACCTGTTAAATAATCATGGAATGTTATATCAGCATCAACACTCATCTGATCTTCAACAATAATCGTATTGAACAATCTGTTTCTTATTTGTAGGGATTCAATTAGTAATAATCTTGCTCTGTAAGGTTTGAAGAAATCAATAACAGGTTTTAAATCTTTAAAGAACTCCTCAATACCAAAAAGAATGAAACCAAAATTAACAAAACCAAAACCTATATTAGCTCTTACCCATAAAGCTAAATCTTTTAACAATGAATATAAAACATCCAACGGTTCTCCGGCTGCATCCAATTCAGCCTTTAAAGTTGGGTTGATAGAATTTAAAACATTGCCAGCTGTATTTTCATCAACCAAGAAATTCAATAAAACTTGTCTTGAAAATAAATCAAGATGTTGGTAATATCTTTCACGAAGTTGATCTCTTGTTTCAACCTTAGATTTTGTTAGTTGATCATATTCTGCTAAAATGTCTACTTCGCTTCCAACATTTGTGCCATCATAACACATGAATCTTGAACGATAATCTGATAGACCGTATGGAGATTCTGATCCTTGGTCAAACAATTTATTAAACATATAAACGCAAGACAGATATAGCTCTAATAAACTAACTGTTTCACCAGTATATGTTATTTCTGCATTTGGTGGAGGAACAACTCCGGTTGATTGCCATGACTCATATTGATCTTGAACATAACGCTCAATGATTGACATCTCGGCGCCTTCAAGATCAACCGTTGGCTGCACACCCAAATAAGGAGTTTTGGATGGTAAATTTATTTTGTTGATTTGATCAAGTTGTAAAATCTGTTGTGCAGTATATAACCAATGTGGATCCGTTGATGTTAAATTATTATAAGGGATTCCAATATCACTCGGATTTACAGTTGTTCCTGCTACAGCTCGACCATCAAAGAATAGACTATCAGGAGCATCTTTCTTTAGGAAAAATTCATAAATATCTACTTCTGTAACACCGTAATATTGCAGGACATCTACAAGTGATTGTGGTGTACCTTTTACTTTATAAAGATTTACAAGATCAAGGAAAAATTGTACTTTCTGTTCAAGTGGATTTTCATCAAACCCTCTTAGTGATGCAGAAAGATCGTACCCCATACTTCTAAACAATTCATCAAGGTCTGAATTTGTTAAAGCGTGGGGATCGCTTGATTGTAAAGATATACTTGATTGAGTCCTAAAGGAGGCATATAAATCAATCATAAATTTGCGAAGTCTGTTATAATCCGCTGTTTCAAATGAGAATTGATCAATTACATTTGAAAAATAAGATTCGACTTTTGTTCTATCAGACTTGGCAATAGCATTGGTAGATTCTGTTACATCAGCTGAAGTGTCACCAGCAACAGCTTTAAAAATCTCCCAAAATTGATCTATCTTATTAGCCATTTAATCTCCTTGAGTTTCATCATCACAATCAATGTCAAAACTCACATCTCGATTTGTCATATACGAGAAGTAGTCATCTATAAGCTTGAACTCAAAACATGTCGCTAATAGCGAGCAGTCAGACACAATCCCAGGCGTATTATATAGCTCCCAATTATCATATAAATGAAATTGAAGATATAAGAAAATCTCTTTTGATAAAGCTGTGTCTAATGTATCTAATGAAGCATACACATATGTAATACCTGTTGTTGCATCTGTTATTACCTCAACTGATGTTGCATCAATTGTAGCAGTTGCATCTACTAAGATCAATGCAGTTGAGTCATGTCTATAAGCCAATAAAACGTCAAGCATTAAAAAGTCATCTGCTTGTAAATTAAAAATGTTGGTTCCCCCTTCAGCTTCAGTAGCAGGAACCAAGTATTGTGAACCTGGATAGATATTAAGTCTTTGTGCTGTTAATGTAGGCCAGCATTGCCGTCTATCTTCATTTTTATAAAGATATGTGTAATCATCATAAGGAAAGTTTTCATTACACAATAACTCAACAACTGTTCCTTTCGGAATAAACGCCGGATCGACCTCTACCGGTATAGGAATCTCATACTTATTTACTAATGAAGTTTTTACAAATTGACTAAACCAGTATTGAAATTCCGGAATTAGTTGCGAGTTTGCTATAATCATTTAATCCCTCACGTCTGTCTGAATTAAATCTGCCGTGCTCATCATATCAAGCATATGAACAAACATGGTTTCTGGATTATATTCTTTAAACGTGAAGTTTTTATTTTTCGCATCTGTGCTCCATTGTCCAGAATGAAACCTAATGGCTTCTTCCATTACAAAAAATTGTTCCTCTGTTAAAATCTTTTGGAACGTTTCTCTGTTTTGTGAAACCATATCAGCTGCATTTTTGTCATGAGTGTAATCTGTATGCTTTCTTGTTCCTAACTCTCCATACTTCAAAGAGTCGTGAAGAGCAACAGCAAACAACAATTTATCTGCATCCGGTGTCTTTTTTTCAATGTTAAACATTCTAAAAAGCTTGACCGTTGAATACAGCATATGATATACATGTTCCGCTTGTGTCGGAACATCACCATTCATTTTTTTGTGATATTTTCCTGTTGATGAAGTTGGGTTTTCCCATATGTCAGGCAATCGTTGATTGATTCCATCCCATAAGACAAATCCCTTTTCACTCATATTTTCTTCGAGTAATTTAATAATTCGATCTTTAAACATTCTTTCTTCCTTTCTATTTTTTATACTAGTTTGCCTTTTTTATCTGCAGCTTTCTTCAATCCCTGATCTACTTTTGAGTGCATCTTAGGGTTTTTGTTTTTTCTGCTTTGAATTTTCTTTAGGAATTTAGCGGCTTTAGCTTCTAATTCCTTAATTTTTTTCTCGCCAGATTTTCTACATTTTTCTGGGTTCTTTGCCTTTGCACAGTTTTTTAGTTCTCTTTTGAAAACAGCAGCAAGCTTTTGGCTTTCTTCAGCTCTTACTTTCCAAAGACAGATATCTCTCACTCTTCCAATAGCAAGGACACCACATCGTCTATTCTTTTCATCTATAGCAGCTCTTACTCCACGATACATTGCCCACCCGCCTGGGGATAGTAAAAAGAAACCAAGTATTGTTTTGTATCCACCTTCATTCAATGGACTTTGTTTGAATCTTTCATTAACGATTTCTTCAGCTTGTTCATCAAGTTGAACAATTTTTCCGTCCATTAAAAGGGCTTTAACTTGTGCATCACTTGCGTCCTCTTTAATAAAATTTAACATTTGAAGTTTTGCCGCTTTTGTCATTTCAGAACTAACAACAATGTCGGCAGCAACCAATCTTAATTGTCTATCCATTGTAATTATCCTCTCCTTATTTAATTCCTGGTTGCAACGATTGGTGCAGGTTCTTCACCAGGAGTGTTTCCTTTTGCAATCTCTTTATTTAACTTTTCTTGATATTTTTTAGCTTTGGCTTTTTCTTTTTCAAGTTGATCTTTCATCACCATTTGACATTTTGGAGGATCGCTTACATGTTTACAATCAGCCATAGCCTTTTTTATGATCTCAATTTTTTTCAAGGAAAATCCAAGTCTCGCTTTTGCTAGACATGCATCCCTATCTTTTGAGATTTTTTCTAAACCGCATTTTCGATGAGCATCAGAAAAGAGACCTGCCAACTTTCTCCACAATGGAAGAATGCCAGTCATCTTTGCAAGAATTTGCAAAAACATACCAGACTCATTTAAATGTGAGTATGATACCGCAAATCTGTCATTGACTATTTCTTCTGCCTGCTCATCCAATTGAACAATTCTACCATCCATCAACAGAGCTTTTATTTGACAGTCTGTTGCATCTTCTTTGATAAATTTTAATAGTTGCTCTTTTACTTTATTGGATGCCGAACTTGTAACTACTTTGTATCCAGCAACTAATCTTAATTGTTTGCTCATCGTTTTAACTCCCTCTTAATCTGGTAACCCAGATACATCTTTACCTATTTTCTGTAAATATCTTTTGTATTTAATTCTTATGTCGGGTTCCATTGACATATATTTTTCAAACTCTTCTGGTGATAACGCTTCACCTTTACTCTGTGAATTTGAAGCTGGAGCATCAGCTTTTCCGCCAATACTCAAATTTGCAGGTGGCGCAACAACCACTGGCCTTGCAGTTTTCTCTCTTTGAATAGTTTCTATTCGTTTAAGAGTCTCGCTTTGAGTTTGTTGGATTGCCTCAAACTTTTTAGCATCCTCTTCCCTTTGTCTGTCCGCTTCTTCCTTTTGTTGCTTAATCAATATCTCTTGATTTTTCAACATTAATTGTAATGTTTGGTTGTCGACCTTTTCTTTGTCAACACTTTCCACTTTTGCTTTTACTTCTTTAATAGTCTCAGAGAAACTATTTCCTATAAACGCTCCCAGTCCTAATATAATCGCCATAATGACTGGTGTTAAAAGAGACACCCATCCGGGTATCTTACTTGGCGGTGGTGGCGGTGGCGGTGGCGGCTCTCTACGGAACCAACTCATTATTTTGTTCCTTTTTCCTGTTTATCTTTCTTCATTGTAACTAACGCTTTAGACATTGTTCTGTCACCAAACCACCATGTTACACAGCTAACTGTCAAGTAAATGACAATCGAAGTTGTTTCTTGATATATACCAACAGCATCATTTGCAGACATCATGATGTTGTTCTTTTGTAATATTTCCCACGCCATGTATGTTATAACACTTGACATTGCAGTCAAGTAAAGTGTCAATGCAGGTCGCATAAAACCACGCAACCAATCAACGAGTGCAAACCCAAACGATATAAATACCGCTACAGGAATTGCAAAGAATCTACCGAACTTGCCTTCAACACTGAAAAGTCTATCAATCCACTTCTCACTAAACATTGGTTTCGAAGCACCTTTAAGACTTTCCATATATGCTTGAGCATCAGCTAATTCAACGGCACCTTCAATTTCCGCTTTCGTTACTGCAATTTGCATTTTGGCTTCTTCTTTCATAGCTGCTGTTTCAAGAGCAACCATTTTGGCCTCATGTTCAAATTCCATTTTTTGGTTTTTATATTTCAATATCCCGGTAATGACATTACCCAGTAACCCAGTAACACCTCCGAGAATTACGTCTAAGCCTATCATAATTTGGCCCTCCTAAAATGATTCGAGTATTCTTAATGTAAATGGTTCATTACCCATCTTTTGCATAAATCGTTTAACTGTTATTCTCGAATTTAAAACAGCCCATTGACCTGCTAAGATGCCTCGTTTTTGTCCTAAAAGAATACAACCGTTTACATGAGTTTTGTATCCTTTTGTTTTATCTCCTGCCCAGTTTCCTGAGTGAATTAATATAAATGTTCGTTCAGGAACTTCTTGTACCCAATATATCTCACCGTATTTTGGAGACATCCTAATTTTAACAGGATATTCTCCTGCCGGTATACAGGATACATTTCTCCAATTTTCACGCCAAGGCAATTCCAATGTTTGACAATTGAAATCCTCATAGAAAAGCATCCCACGAGTTCCCTGGTCGCTACGTTTCAATCGACATAAATTAACAATTCGTTCCATCGGATTCTCCGTTACTTTTTACATTGCTTTTTCAAATCTGGCTTCACATAATATTTCCGTGTGATTTGCCATCTGCGTCTCAGTCTCCAAACTAATCTTACACAACCGTTACAGGATTTAATATTATCACCCCCCGAGTATTAAGATTTTTTCTTTTTCATTATATTAATGACTTGTCTCAATACTTCGATGGGTTTGTTATTTTTTGCAGCGAGAACAGCTTGCTCATATACAATCTCCTGAATTTGTGGATTTTGTGTTCCAGCTCTGTGCATGTATTTAAAGATATCTTCTTTGGTTAGTTTTTTCTTAAACTGTTCCAATGTAACTTCTTTCTTTTTCTTAGTTGTTCTGCTTCCTTCGGTATGTAAACCAAGTTTGCTAATTGTTTGTGAAAGAATCTTTTCCATTGCGCCAGTTGTTAAAGGGGCATCAGGTTGAGTTTCTTCCTTAACTTCTTCTTGGTCTTCCATTGGAGGTGGTTCATCACCTTCATCTTTATCATCAGCTTCTTCTTTAACATGTTTCTTTCCACAACTTTCCTCGACCAATTCCATTTTTCCGCCGGTCACTTCAACTTTTGGCTTAATAAGATCAGCGAATTTTTCAGAAAGTTTGCTAACAATCTTATCTGTTAAATCTTCTTCTGTTGGAACGTCTTCTTTAACAGTTGTCTTTTGTCTAGCACCATCTTCTGAAACAACAAGCTGTGTTTTAAGAGTTGGATTCGGTACAAACCCATCGTCTTTAATTTTGGCCTCAATGACTAAAGGATTAGACATTTTTGCTCTATCAGACCACGGTGTTAGATAGTGACCGTCAGCAACGATTTCTAACTTAACTTCAGCTTCATCGCCTTCTTTTATTTTTTTGCCAACAACTTGATTCAGCGGAGGAAGGTCAACTGTAATTGCTTCTCGACCCACTTTTGCAGGGAAGCCATATTCAACATCTTCAAATACGATTCTGAAGAAGCTATCAATTTGGTCTCCATGAACTCCACCAATTTGGACCTCAAAAGTCAATTGTTTGGCTTCGTTGACATTTAATCTTAACATTATACTTTTCCTCCTTAGTCTTCTTCGTTGACTAATTTAACACTTATGTTTTCAAACATTTTTTTGTTTACGTTTATAGTCTCCATCTCGAACTTTGTTACGAGAACTCTTGGGGCAATCCGCTCATCTTCTCTACGATATGGAGGCGCTCCACCCCCGCCAGTGCGGGATCCACAACATGGATTGAACATTCCCATTGTAGCTATACCTACTGACATACGGATCCCTCCATTTTATATTTTGTTCTAAACTTGTTATGGGGTTACAACTTGTTGCCAGAAGCTAAACTGACCACACGCTTCGGCATCAGATGTAATCATATATGTTTCAATGACGCCTGTATTTGTTCCAACATTTGCAGCATCATCATAGATTCTAACTCGAGCAGAAATCATGTTTCCATGCTCGTCATATTGTGCTTCATCAATATACATGTTATGATGTACAAGTCCGAGAGTCCTTCTAACGACTTCATAAATACCTGACATATCAGCAGTATCAACATATACATCATCGTTTTTACCCCAAGGAAAATACTCGGGATGTGTTACATTGACATACCAAACACCATTCTCATTTGGAGTAAATGTGTATCTGTAATTGCCATCTCCCAATTCAGTGAAGAACCCTGAAACCGAACCGGTTACTTCTGCGCCCGATGGATCATATACATAGGGCGTGAACCCTGTAGTTGTATCAATACCAGTTATTAAATTTCCGTGTTTATCAGACACAGTAAAATTCTCATAAACTGGTTGATCTTTTACTCCATGAATCATTTGTTATTCTCCTTTATGGTGCATAAAATTCTATTTTGGTAATCTCATTTGCGTTAGGAAAAGCCCTCAATTGAAGAGATGCCATATCCCATGGTCCGCCCGGGCTTAGATCGTAATTTAAAGTTTTTTCTTCAAGATTATTGTAAATAGGATCTGCAACAAGATTGCCACCATTGGTGTCCTTGACATAACACTCAACCTGTGAACCAGATGACGAATAAGTTATTCTCATCAATGTTGGTTTTGCATCCGCCCACCAATTACCAAGAGGTCCGGTACCAAGAGGAACAACCTTCCAATCATGATATGGATCTGTAAACTCTGATACCCATTTTGAACCATCCCAACTCCCTTCTTCAACAGTCCAATAAACAGGATCTGTAAAATCTGTCCATCCACTCCAAGAAGGTGGTGGTGTTGGTGTTTGTTTTACTACAAAACTGATTGCCATTTTCAGATCTCCTTTATACTGTATATCCAATTGTTATATAAGGATCATTGTCTGTTCCAGGTGTAGCAGTATTAAAATACAGACCATTTTTATTATCGTCATTATTCAAAGGAGCTACATCTGAATAATCCGAGTCATATTCTCTCAAACAAAATTTTGCAGTTCCGCCTGCTACTGATTCTATATAACTTAATCCTGCTGCATTGAGGTTAAAATTGTTGCGAGGATCATTGCCTGTTATCCATGTAACCTGAGCAAACGGACTTCCAGTAAACCCATTCCAATCCCCTGAAACCAAACCACTAATATCTGTTCCTGTTTGTGTTCCTTGTTGAATAACAACATCAGAATTAGCTTCAATGTACCCTCTTATTGTCACAACAGCGGAAGTAACTGTTGCAGATAACGGCAACGAAGATAAATCAAAATATAAAAATGTTCTGTAAAGATAATAATTTGTATTAAAAAATCTTGATGTTATTGCATTAAAACCCGATGCAGGATTTTGAACTACTGTAACACTGCCAGGCGAATTTCGTGCAGTTGCAAATACTCCTTCTGGGTCCGATGCAATATAACCATCTGATGAAAAAACTTTCAATGAAGGTGGTGGTGTTTGTTTAACTATAAATCTCAATGACATTTGATAGCTCCTTTATTAAATTGGCGGTCCCAATCTTATATAATCTACTTCCCAATTCATTAATTGATATGTCCAACCAATTGTTAATATCCCATCATTTGCTGTTGCTGGAACAAAGTTTGTACCTGTATCTGACCAATCGTAAATTTGATGAGATACTTCTTCATAAGAGACGCTCATACTAATATTCCCACCACTTTGTTGCATTGTAATAACAAATGGTTCTGTGGTAGTTGTAAAAAGACCTCTTGTAGTTGCTGGTGCAAGATACCAGAATCCGGTTGATGGTCTTCTTGAAATTTTAAAAGTTGTATCTGGGTACCACCAAAAACCAACTCCACCATACATCAAACCAAAATTTGGGGCTGATGTGTTTGGAGTTCCTGAAACATATCTTGCCCTACATTCTATTCTAAATTCATCTTTCGGTAAAGATAAACCTAAATTCCCTGTAGCTAAAATTCCATAGTTTGCGTTAGATTCGATGTTCATCCAACCAGCATTAACTCCAACATTATCTAGGTTTGTAGTTGTTACCCAAACACCAGAATTGAACGTATCAAATTCATCATTAAAAACGTATTGCCAAGTGGGTGTTTGTTTAACTATAAATGAAATTCCCATCTATTAATATTAATCCTCCATTAACCATGCAAACTTTCTATTGTTTGCCCCGGCAACAACATGGTGTGACATCTGTACATTTCCAATGATCCAAAACCTTTACTCACATTATCACTCTCGGGGGTTACAACAATACCACAAACATTCCAACCAACAGGAACAGGATATAATGCAGCCCCTTCAGCATTCAACTCATCCCCCATTGAACATGAACCAAACATGTGATGTCTCATAACATAGGACTGATAAGGAATATCAACATCAGTATATGCATACATTCCACCAGTTGTTAGTCCTAATGATGACGCAGGTATTGATCCAGCTGGATTAGGATAATAATTCCCAGCGGGGATTCCAACAAACATACTTATATATGATCCCCAAGGAACATCAAAAAAGTATAAAGTTCCGTCTTTTAAATACACAGGACAGTTGAATGTAATTGTTATTTTTTTGGCTTTAAATCCTGCCGGTACAAAATTTGAATCTTCATATAAATCATCATCATTTGAAAAATCCCACAATAGAACCTTTCCATCTCCAATTGCTGTACTATCTCCAGCCATTGTAAAATATGTTTCTGTATTCAGTGGGCGTGAATCGGACCTGACAATAGGAACCCCATCTGGAGTTTTTGGGATTTCCTCAATTATTGCATTTCCTTGATGATCCGCAACAATGGCAGGTAATGTTGAAGTAGCATCTGTGGGTTCAAGTGCCTGCTTAAACCATATATTACATTCATCTCCCTCAGTTGCTATAAAATCCAACGCATGAGTTATAGCTGATTGTTCTATTTCATATTTTAAAGTACCCACATTAACCGCTTGATTAGGAAAATCGTTTTGGATACTATATTGATATTTTACCCTTGCCATATTATGCTGTCCTCCAAATTTCTATCTCGGCATTTCTAACCTGACACGTTGCAGTTCCTGCACGATATTGTAATACAAAAGTATTTGCTGTTGCCCCTTGTGTGAAATGATGAAACCCTGAAAATGAGAACCAGTTAGCATTGTTGTTAGTCTGCTGTGAGTTCTGTGCGTATTCAGTTGCATTAGTTGTATTATAAAGTCTAACCTGAACATCTTTATTGTTTTGTTGAGCATTAAACTCCATTGAATAACCAACTCTATATGTCCCTGCAATTGCTGGGGTTGCAATAGACACCTTGTTTTGATATGTGGTTGAAGTTGTTGAACTTAAAGCATCTGATGCTGCAGATGTTCCATTTAATGCTCCCCAAATATTACCAGGATTCAATATAGCAGATGTTCCGCTAGATCCGCTTGTTCCAGAACTTCCAGATGAACCCGAACTACCCGATGTACCTGCTGCCCCACTTGATCCTGATGTTCCTGAACTGCCAGATGTACCACTTGATCCTGACGAACCACTTGATCCTGATGTTCCTGAACTGCCAGATGTTCCACTTGATCCTGACGAACCACTTGATCCTGACGAACCACTTGTTCCTGATGTTCCGGCTTGAGCAACAAGTTCCCAATAAATCATCCAGTTTCCACCAACACCTGGTTCATTAGATGCAGCAGATGTATGATCAACAATACAAATATATGTACTACCAAGGTTATAAACTATATCATAATCAGCTACATATGAGGTTGATGGTAACCATTGACCATTCCACTTTCTACTTGTTCCACTTGATCCAGAAGTGCCAGATGAGCCTGATGTACCGGACGAACCACTGGACCCACTTGAACCAGAAGTTCCAGAAGACCCACTTGTTCCACTCGAACCAGATGTTCCTGATGATCCAGAACTACCGGATGATCCGGATGTTCCTGAACTACCAGAACTCCCTCCAGTTCCAGAAGAACCGCTTGTTCCAGATGATCCAGATGTTCCATCAATTCCAGATGTTCCACTTGATCCTGATGTTCCTGTATCACCACTTGATCCTGATGTGCCTGATGAACCGGACGTTCCAGAAACTCCTGAAGTTCCACTTGATCCTGAAGTTCCACTTGATCCAGATGATCCACTTGTACCGCTTGTACCAGAACTTCCAGATGATCCTGAAGTTCCGCTATTTCCGCTAGATCCACTTGTTCCTGACGAACCAGATGTTCCAGCTGGACCTTGCTCTCCACTTGATCCTGAAGTTCCTGAACTTCCACTTGTACCGCTAACTCCACTTGATCCTGATGTGCCTGAAGAACCTGATGTTCCACTAACTCCACTTGATCCTGATGTTCCACTAACTCCACTTGATCCTGATGTTCCATTTACACCACTTGATCCTGATGTTCCGTCTATTCCGCTAGTTCCTGAGCTACCTGATGTACCTGCAGTTCCTGAACTACCTGATGTTCCACTTACTCCAGAAGAGCCAGACGTACCGCTTGATCCTGAAGTGCCTGACGCGCCCGAGCTACCAGACGTTCCGCTTTCTCCAGACGAACCAGACGTTCCACTTGCGCCAGATGATCCGGATGTCCCTGCTGTGCCCGATGAACCCGAAGTTCCACCAGTTCCTGATGAACCTGATGTTCCAGAGACGCCAGACGATCCAGAAGTTCCTGATATTCCTGATGAACCGCTTGTTCCACTTGAACCTCCTGTTCCTGATGAACCAGAAGTTCCAGAAGCACCACTCGACCCACTTGTACCGCTAACTCCCGAACTACCTGATGTACCAGAAGTTCCTGAGCTTCCACTTGTGCCACTAACACCAGATGAACCACTTGTGCCGCTTGTTCCTGATGTTCCACTTGTTCCTGATGTACCAGCAGGACCAGGAGCACCCGATAGTGAAACACTCCAATCATTATATGTACCTGAACCTTCTGTTGATTCAGGATCTACAACCATCTCTCCTGTTGTAGGATTATAAGAAACAACGCTTCCTATTATTAAATTATTTTCGTCATATGCAATTAAAACACTTTGGCCAACAGCATATGCTAAACCAGGTTCAACTTCAATTGGAAATGTAGCAGTAGCATCTTCAATTGTTAATGTTGTTGTTGAGTCTGTTGTGTATTTGTCTCCAGCGTCTCCGGATGTTCCACTTGTTCCTGACGAACCTCCTGTTCCTGAAGTTCCGCTAGAACCAGAAGACCCCGAAGTTCCCGACACTCCCGACGAACCTGATGTACCAGATGACCCAGATGACCCAGACGTTCCGCTAATACCTGAAGATCCTGAGGTTCCACTTGATCCTGAATTTCCAGATGATCCCGAAGTTCCCGAAGCTCCACTTGAACCAGATGTTCCACTAACTCCACTCGATCCAGATGTTCCTGATGTTCCGCTAGATCCAGATGTTCCTGCTGTTCCTGATGATCCACTTGTACCTCCTGTTCCTGATGAACCGGATGTTCCATTTAATCCCGAACTACCACTGGTACCTGACGATCCTGAGGATCCGCTACTTCCAGATGTCCCCGAAGATCCCGATACACCAGAGCTTCCTGAAGTTCCAGATACGCCAGACGACCCTGAAGTTCCTGCTTGACCGCTCGAACCAGACGTTCCAGAAGTTCCTGACGATCCAGATGTTCCACTTGCTCCTCCCCCACCAGTAAGATTAATAAAATTTCCTGATGTTGAATCGTAAGTTAAAACTTCACCATCTTGAGGGTCATTAACATCATTAACAACTCTTGTCCCACCGACAGTCAAAACATATTGACTATGGTCATCATTCATCAATCCACCAAGACCACTATGCGTTACAGCTTCACTTGTATCAGTTATTGGATTTCCATTACTATCCTTTACAGTAATCCAGTTATTATCAATAGCATTTTGTACATCTTCCGAACGGCGGATACGCTCTTGTGTGAAATCATTTTCTAATTCATAATCGACCGTTGGATGTGTAAATGATCTATCACCTAAATCTGGAAATGTGACAGGCGATTGAACTCCCGTTGTTGATATAATAAATGCCATTTATATTCTTCTCCTAAAGAAAAGCGTAGCGTGTGGATATTCAATAGATGTTCCACTTAGATATAATTGTACTCTATCACCCTCGTTAAAATCTGTATCACTTGCATAAGTTTGGTTATTATATTGATTTGTAATCGTCAATGAATCAAGGACTGTAACAACTCCATTTCTTCGAACTTGTGCAGTCCATGTTTGTGTATTTAAATTTTCTGCCATTGATATTCCAACCAATGTTGCATTAAAAGGTAAAACGAATCCATTTAAGTTTGATGGTACAGCACCTTCTAATTCAAGATATTGGTTGGTTACATTTTTATTGTTCCGTCCATAGTCCGCTGTAATCATTGAAGTGCTCAATGTTTTACCGCGCTCAATGTCAAAGTAAACTACTTCGTTTGCTGTTGTATCATAGAAAACTCCGTCTGCACTTGTTCCGGATGTTCCTGACGAACCAGATGTTCCGCTAGATCCACTTGTACCTGAACTTCCACTTGTACCTGACGAACCAGATGTTCCGGCTTGGCCAGAGCTTCCAGACGTTCCAGAAGTACCGCTTGTGCCTGAGCTCCCTGAAGTTCCAGATGATCCCGAAGATCCTGAAGTTCCAGATACCCCAGAAGAACCGCTTGTACCACTAGTTCCAGAAGATCCCGAAGTTCCCGCAACACCACTACTTCCTGATGTACCGCTAACGCCGCTTGAACCCGACGTTCCCGAAGACCCAGAAGAACCCGATGTTCCAGATGAACCTGATGTTCCTGAAGTTCCGCTTGAACCACTTGAGCCAGATGTACCAGAGATTCCGCTAGATCCGGAAGTTCCAGATTGTCCACTTGACCCACTAGTTCCCGAGCTACCTGATGAACCCGAAGTCCCACTAACTCCCGAACTTCCACTTGTCCCGCTAACACCTGATGAGCCACTTGTTCCCGAAGTTCCTGATGATCCGGATGATCCTGATGTTCCACTTGTCCCTGAGCTCCCTGAGGTACCGCTTATACCACTTGAACCAGATGTTCCTGATACACCACTTGAACCAGATGTGCCAGATGTTCCTGAACTTCCGCTTGTTCCTGAAGTGCCTGAAGTACCAGGTGTTCCAGGAGGACCTTGCGGACCAGGAGCACCACCCAAGTTAACATCCCATTGACTATATGTTCCGCTTCCAACTAATGTGTCAGGTGTAACATTCATTATACCTGTTGTTGGATTATATGATACGATGGTACCTTCTATTCTATTATTTTCATCATATGCTATAACAACAGTTTGACCAACTGTGTAAGCTAAATCTGTATCAACTTGTAAAGAGAATGCTGTTGTAGCATCATCTATTGAAATCGTTGTTGTTGAATCTGTTGCATAAATATCACCAGAGAATCCACTCGATCCTGATGTTCCGGAGCTACCTGATGTTCCACTTGATCCTGACGAACCGCTGGTACCTGATGTTCCTGCTGTTCCGCTAGAACCTGCTGTTCCAGACGATCCGCTTGTTCCTGAAGTTCCAGAACTGCCAGATGTTCCACTTAATCCTGATGATCCACTGGTACCTGAGCTTCCGGATGTTCCTGAAGTACCTGAGCTACCGCTTGTTCCACTACTACCGCTTGATCCCGAAGTTCCGGATGAACCTGAGCTACCAGACGAACCACTTGAGCCACTTGTTCCAGACGAACCGGACGATCCTGATGTTCCCGAAGTACCTGAAGTACCACTTGATCCAGACGTGCCTGAGGTACCAGACGAGCCACTACTTCCTGAACTACCTGACGAACCGGATGTTCCTGAGCTTCCTGAGCTTCCACTTGTCCCTGTTGCTCCTTCCACAAACAGATCCCATACAGTCTCCCAAGAAGCACCAACGCCTGGTTCTGTATCTGGAGATGCAATGTGATCTGCTGTCGCAATATATGCGTTACCGTTATTTTCAACTACATCATATACGAAGTAAGCGGTTCCATCTTGCCAAGCTCCTGTCCAGTTAAAGCTTTGACCCGAAGATCCTGAAGTCCCTGAACTACCGCTGCTACCGCTTGATCCAGAAGTTCCTGTCGTGCCCGAAGATCCAGAAGTACCTGAGGTTCCGGATGTGCCACTGCTACCGCTACTCCCTGAAGTTCCTGAGCTACCGCTTGAGCCACTTGATCCAGAAGTTCCTGAAGATCCAGAAGTTCCGCTTGATCCCCCAGTACCGGATGATCCACTAGTTCCAGAATTTCCGCTTGAACCTGACGTACCGCTAATACCGCTAGATCCAGATGTACCACTTGATCCAGAAGATCCTGAAGATCCGCTTGAACCAGATGTACCGCTTTGACCTGAAGAGCCTGAAGTACCAGATGTACCTGATGATCCAGATGTTCCATCATTTCCGCTTACCCCCGATGAACCAGATGTGCCGCTTGTTCCCGAGCTACCGCTTGTTCCAGATAAGCCTGACGAACCAGATGTGCCTGATACACCCGAGCTTCCTGAAGTACCTGAAGCTCCACTACTTCCTGAAGTACCAGAGACACCTGACGACCCACTCGTACCTGAAGTTCCGCTTGTTCCTGATGTTCCCGAACCACCTGCATTTACTGTATTATACCAAAAGCCACCCGTTGAATCATAAACAAGAATTTCTTGATCTTGAGGGTTAGTTATTTGAATATCGCTTAAATTTGACAATACTCCAGCATGTTGAACACCTACTAATATTTTTCCATTTGCAGGATTCGTATATAAACATGTACCAATACAAACACAAAAATCTGGAGATGTTGGTTTTATAGAAGTTAAGCCACCTGCAATAGTAGGTGATAGATATATGGGATCACCTTGAACTAATGCTTCAGGGGTTGAAGTATTTATATCTCTTACAACACCACGAACGGTAATATATCCAAATTCTCCATCTGCCAAATCATGTGTTGCAATACCAATAGTATAAAACGTGTTTTCACTATTTGCTTGAGCCAATTCAACAGTTGGGACTTGTCCTTGAGCACCTGATACATAAACAGCTTGACCATTTAAAATATCCTCGCTGCTTACATTCCTTACTCTTACAACTGTCTCTTGACCAATTTGAATTGTTACATCTGAGTTATCATTATAATATGCTAACGCATGATTATCAACATCATAAAATACTTTACCTTCTTGATGAGCAGGATATTCAGCTGCAATTTTAGGATCAAATTGCATATCATCAATATATGTTATTCGACTTATTCCAAACTCATCTGAATTAAAAAGTAAACCCGAGGTGGAATCAAGAACAAGAATTTGATGAATGGTAGGATTGTTGATATCTATCTCAGCACGTTCTGCACCTATAGTTAATGCATATTGTTTATGATCATCGCTGTCTAATCCTTGCAGATCAGCATGAATAATAGACGATCCATCAATAGGGATTCTTGTGTCTCTAAGCATTTATATTGTTCCTTATAATTAGGTAATCGCTACATACTCGGATTTGTATTTTGTTCTAAATATTTGTGCTCTTCGTTAGCTTTTCTTGACAATCCTATTTATAGCATCAATTACCATTTGTGGTGTAATTGATTTTGAGCATTCATGTTGTCTATCTGTTCCCTTTAAACGTGGACACCAATTCCAATCGCCTCTATCAAATGGAGCTTGTGGATCATTAAAGCATCCAGTGCAAACATCTTCGTTTATAACACGCTCAACATTTGTAGTATATTCTCCCCATTTTGCACTATACCCTGAGATTAATATAGTAGGAACTTTCAACGCCCATGCTAACCATGTAGGTCCAGCACTAACACCCATGTGAAAATCAGCATGTGCAATGTTTTTAACTGTTTGTGTTATTGGTCGATTGGTCCAGTTTACAACTCGTTTTAATTTTGTTTCTTCTTTGCTAACAACAGCAACCTTATATCCCAACTCATCAATTAAATAGTCAATGATTGTTTGCCATGCATTTGGGTAATTCCAAAACTTACATTGAAATGTTGAAAACTCAGAGATGGTTACATACTTTTCCTTGATTGGTCTTTTTCCAATATCCATTCCAATTGAAGGAACTATCTCTTTATAATCAAGTCCTAACATATCAGATGCAACCTGTTGTAATGGCACTGCTCTCCAGTTATTTTTATTCTTGTGCCAATCATTATCATAACATCCAATCTTGTAAGATGCATATAAATTATCAACAACTTGACCCGGAGTGACAAAATGAATATCTTTATATTCCTCTGCATCTTCAAAAAACATATTCCAAAAGGTCGATGCCCAAACATTACATTGATGCTTTTTTCTAAACTCGTTTATATAGGGCATCCATGCAATGTTGTCGCCCATAGATTTTGTGTCAATACTGATCAATACATTTTTTCCTTTTAAATCAATTGGATGTTCATGGACAACTTTTCCATTTCGTGATATACGGATCAGCCAATTTGTATAATATCTTCTGTGAGGTCGAGTCCATGTATTAATACCCATCATTTGTTGATGTGCACTCGAGTTATTATCTGGGTCAAGAAAATCACAAATATAAAATCCTTTATCATTTCCATCCCCACGAACCTCTGCAAATGGACCATCAACATAATGTGTAATATATTGTGCAGGTTGTATTGGAACAGCTTCAATCTTTTCTGCTGTTAATTGAATCTCTTCTCCGAATCCTCTATTCCCAACACCAAGATGTGTCACTTTAAAATTGAACCGTTCAATTAATGATTTTAAACTTTCAGGATTGTGTCCGCTAAAATGTGTATTTCCTTCATGGGATTGACTTCCGAATATACGATGAACTTCAAACCATTTTTTATCATCTGGAGTTTCAAGCCAAATCTTTACCTCTGTTTCAAGGTTTGGCAGACGCATTACAATTTTGCCACCTGGTCGTAATGCTCGCTCCCATTCTTCCAAAGTTGCATAAACATCATTAATCATAATATGTTCAAATACATGTGAGGTATATATTTCATCAATACTGTTATCAGGAACCTCAAGCTTTGCCAGATCCCATTGATAATCCACGTTGCCTGTATTGTTATATTTATCTACATTTATATATCCTTTGCGAATATCATTTCCACATCCCAAATTAATTTTAACGAGTTTACGTTCAGGTGTCGTAAACTTCATAAAACAATATTTATAAAGGTATGTTCCATATGTGAATGTTGTATGTTTCTTTAGTTCATTTTGAACATTATTAAATGCTTCAAAATAATTACTACCGTCCTCCAGTTCATAAAAGCCAGGTTCCCAATCATCATTTTTCATGAAGATCAAAACATCAGCTGAAGGAATTTCTTGAAGCTCTTTTATGAACTCTTCAGTTATGTTTGTTTTATCTCCCATATAAACAAAGACATAATCCGCAGCCGTATCAAAGGCATCCCAAATAATATCATGGTCGTAGTAAATTTCTCGAATTTCTTTTTCGTGTTTGAATCCAATACAGCAAACCTTCTTACGGGCAGTTTCCTCGTTAAGTTCGCTATACAAAAATGCATACAACTCTTCTCTTGCAGGTTCGTATCTCTGGTCATGTTCATAAACATGTTTTCGTCTGTACCCAGCGGTTTCATATATCTTTTCAAATTCTGTTTCTCCACCTTTATCGCCCCAACTACCCGAGTTAGAATCTTCATGCATACGAACTTTATAGAGGGTTCTATTTAAAAACAAAGGAGTTCCCATTTCTTCAAGTCGAACCAATTTAACAAGATCTTCATGCCGACCCAATTTAAAATCACCATCATTGAAATTGAAATATGGACCAGGATTGCGATAAGCTCTGATTACTCCAAACATAAATCCCACACGTTCATAACCAGACTCATTGAATAAATAAGCCGGGTGTTTTTCCAGAACCGTTTTATATTTATCAAATCTGCAGAATGAAGAATTTTTGAAACTCCCTTTAGAAAAATCTTCAAGATGATAATTGGCATTTGTATGAATACAATTAATGTCTGGGTTTTCATCAAAGAAATGAGCAATGATTTCAGCTGTCTTTGGAAACAACTGGTCATCAGCATCAATTGTTAAAATGTAATCACCTGATGCATATTTATGTGGATTCCAATAAACTTCTTGTTTCTCTCTTTGATTGACATACTTGACTCGTGGATCAAGTTTACAAATTGCCTTTATTAATTCTTTTGTGTTATCATCACTGAAATCATCAGTTATAATCCATTCCCAATCTTTGAATGTTTGATTTAAAACACTGGGATACAGATCATCAATATACTTCTCTGCATTATAGAAGGTTGTGACGAAGCTGACTTTCGGTTTAGTAGGAGTTTGTTTGTTTTCTACATAATGGTATTTCGTTTTAACTAAATCGTTTATATGCTCTTCTGCTTGGCGTGCAGCATGATCCCATGTAAAATATCTGCGAAGATGTTTTGATAATGCTAATGTTGTTGATTTCGCTTGATCGTATGTATCATAAACATAACCCATCATATATTCTAAATTATAGAAATCAGGTTCACCCCAAACACCCAGGTCATGGTTATCACCCAACATATAAACCTGTCTTGGTGGTAACTCTTTTGGTACTTGAACCTTATATGCAATACCATCTGCAAATTCTAAATGCCCTCCCCAGTCCGAGCAAATAGATGGAGTGCCACATGCGAGGGCTTCCATCAAAGGAAGATTCCATCCTTCTGATCTTGAGCAGCTCAAAAGACATGATCCGTATTGCATCCATTTTACATACTCATCCCTTGGAGGAAAATGTAAAACCTTAATACGTTTATGCTCTAATTTGTAATGCTTCAATCTTTCTTCTGTTGTTTTCAAACCATCAGAAGAAAAAGGATTATCAGCAGACAATACCAAATAACATTTATCATTCTTTCCAAATACATTGACCCACGCTCTAATCATTTCTTCTGTTGATTTTCTATAATCCCATCTACCAAAAATCATACAAACGTAAGCATCATGAGGAATTTTATATTTATCATACAGATCATGTTTTTCTTTTGAACTCACACCAGGCAAAAAGATATTCCCATTTACAGCTTCATGAACAACCTTGACTCTATCTTCTGGATACCCTTGGTCAATTGTACATTGTCTCTGCCATTCGGTTGGACACCAGAATTGATCGTATTCCAAAATACGATTGAAGTATTCTGGCAATTGTTTTGTTGATTCCCATACGTTATAAGCAATCATTGGATGTTCGTATTTATCATAAAAGAAATAATGATGGCTTTCATTGAGAACAATATTGACTTGAAGATCATTTGGGTTTGGTGTAAATGGCAAACCAACAGGCATAGGATGCCCATCTAAATTTTGCTGAATTATTAAATTATGTTCTTCGGGTTTTAGATATGATAAATCTTTACATCCCGTATAGTTACGGACTCTCGTCGGAATGTATTTATTAAGGTGTGTGAAAAAATTTCTTGAATGATTGTTATATCCGGTGTGTCCTAAAAATGATGTGTGTGCTACTACTTGTATTCCCATAAATAATCCTTTCGCATGTATTCATTTATTATTTGTTCTGGGCTTCTCTTCGTCTATGCTTGTACCATGCCCACCATCCAAAACAAACAACTGAGTGAAACATGGCTTGCCTTTTCCAAACTTCTACGTCTAAAACTTCCATTCCCTCTAAAAATATTTTGTCGCTTTTTAATCTTGAGTAACATGCTGTATAGTAACAATAATCGTGAATTACAGCTGCCTTTCCATGTCGACCCACTGGCTTAATTATCGGATGAAAAACCTTGGGTATGCTAGCAAAGTCTGTTACGAATCCTTTTGGCACTGTAATAATTTCATCGCTTGGGTAACTTCCAACGTGATATTCGAACCCTTCGGTTAACCTCCAGTATTTTCCACCCAAAGGTTCTACTTGTAATTTAGTTGTGAATTGACTCATCCTTTTGGTCCCTATCATGTAATCTTTGCATCTCTTCTCTTAACTCTTGAGATAGTCTATCAAGTCTTTCATTGAAGTCGTCATGTTGGTCTTGCTCTATTTGTTCTAATCTCTCCTCCCAATTTGCAGTTGGTTTTGTTGTTTTTTCTGCAGCATATCTAATCAAAAAATATCCAGCCGTAGCAACAGTTAACGCAACGCTTACAACAATAATCATTTTTGTAACTTTGCTACTAACCTTCTTTATTTCATCCATAATATCAGCTGCCTTTAATTCAATAGTTCCGTTGCAATCGCTTAAATCCTGTGCTGATTTATCTGCATGATCCTTTAGAGCTGTTCGCACCTCATCCATTGGCATTGTCTTAATATGAGTTACGAGCTCCAATTGTTGATCAATTAATTTGTTGGTAGCTGCCTCATTTCTATTTGACGCATCCTTTAGTGTATCAAATAGTTTATTTAGGGTCTCGATGGCATCACTCATTATAGTACCTCTGTCTCACCAGAAACGGAAAGAGATTTTATTTCAGCATCAATCAATTGAAGCCTGGTTTCCTTTTCTGTATCTTTTACAACAAGCTCTTGCTTCCAGTCATGAATTTTCTTTTCAAGCTGTGAAAATACCTCAACCTCTTTTCGTTCAAGTGCTTGTTGAGCAACTTTCTTTTCTGTAATGTCAATCGCAACAACATTTGCACCAATAACATTTTTCTCTTTATCTTCAATATATTCAGCTGTAACTAATACCCACATAGTCGACCCATCTTTCTTTATTGCTTCATACTCGACTGTCTCCTCAATATACTCTCCCCGTTGTAAAGCATTAAATCTATCTACCCACTTTTGAATACTTTCCTGGGTGAGAACATTTGATGGTCCAAGTTTTAGAAGTTCTTCTTTTGTGTAGCCCAGCTGGTCACACATAACATCATTAACGTATGTGAATCTGTCATTAACAAAATCAATCCCATAAATTCCAGCGCCTGTCACTTCCACTAAATTTTTATAGTTGTGCAAGGTTTCATTTAACTCATCTTCCATTTTTATTTTTTCTGTTATATCTTCAAATGTTACAGTTAAAAAATTTCTAGCAGTTTTATATGCATTAACACGAAATATTGTATTTGGAATTTCTTGGTTTCCATACTCAACCCTATGATTTGTCCATGGTGTCCCTTCAAGAGCACGACGATATCCTTTTTCTATTTCAGGATCTAATCCAGGAAACGCTTCGTTCATTTCTTTTCCAATGAATTTCTCATTATCAACTGTTAGAATTTTGTTTGCTGCTGGATTATAACCAATAAAAATCAGTTTATCATTTATCAACTCGTACATATGATATCCAAGAGTTGAAGTCATAATGACATTTTTCATCTTACGTTCTGCTCGATTTCTGTGTAATGCATACTTCAAAGATCGGATCAATAATCCGGGAGGAATATCAGGTTTAACTAAATAGTCCTGTGCCCCCATTTGAACACATTTACATGCGATATCTTCATGTGCTGATATAATAACAATAGGTAAAAAATCAGCGGCCTCTCTTACTTTTACGAACGTATCAATCCCATGACTATTCGGTAGAACCAAATCAAGTAGAATTGCATCTATCTCACATTCTTCTTCCAATCGACATTCCTTGTCAAGAAACTCCAAACCCTCCTTCAAAGTCCTTTTAACTTTAATGTTAAATTTTGTATGTGTCTTTGAATTGAGTTGTTCTGTAATTAAACTGACAATGGAAGAATCATCTTCAATGTATAACAGATCTACTTCGTCTGGTAGTGTATTCATTTCCATCGGATACCTCGAGTTTTTAAGATTTGGCCTTTTTCTTTTTTCCGGCATCTTCATCCTCACCATAATCGGCCTGAGCAAAATTTCGTATATCATATCCTACGTTTTGGTCTTTGTCTAAATCGACTTGACTTCCACTCGGCCCACGAACCCCAGGCGGTAATTTTTTATCAACGGGTTCGTGTGTAACACCAGGCTTTGGGCGGGGTCTTGTTTGGATAGGATTGGCGTAACCATATTCAGATTGAATAATGTTTAAATAACTGTCTACCAGTTTCATTCCCACCTCCCAAGCGAAAGAGATTCATTTGTATTTTGTTCTAAAAAATATTTATTAAGTATAGTTTCTAAATCTATATATATTAATGTATGAAAGGGATTTATTGGCAAGTCATTTAACCATTATATAAGGAGATATAAAATGGAACTTTATCATGTATTGGGTTATTCGGCAATTGTAATATTTCTGTTTGTATTTGTTAAACTGGCAGGGATGTTGCCTGACGATCCGAAGATTGATACGGTTAAGGGTGCTCGTTATGAAGATTATTACATCGACGACGAGGGTGTTGTTAATTATATAAAACATATTGACATTCGAGTTTAAATCTCATATTATAAAAAGGAGAAACAAAATGAACGTGCATGTAATTATATACAGCGGTCAAAATGTAATAGATGAAAACAAAGTAAGTGATTTACCGAAAGCACTCCTGTTCGCAGAAGAGGCAAGGGGGATAGGAGAAACATTCACAATCATCATGGAAGACGAAGACACAACCCTGTTCGGTTCCTATCGAAAAGGAAAGGGTAACCTTACAGTTCATGAAGTAAAGTAAAAAAACAATAACCACTCAATCAAAACCTATTATTAAAGGAGCATTAAAATGCAAAATCTTATTCTTGTTATGTGTGGAACGGTTATCGTCGGTGCAATGATTTCAACTTCTAACATGACCATGAAGGACAAGGTCTTGACCGTATTGGCAATGATCGGGATTTCCATATTTGTCGGGATTCAATTCACCTGGCACGGATACCTGTTGGTCCCATGCACCTTCGCCGGAACATGGTTGGGAAGATTGGTCAATTGGTCAATCGACAAACGCAGATCCAAGATGATGAGAAAAATCATGGCAGAAAACAGAACCTCCCTGTAGTCGTGGGAGTACAACCTTGAAAGGGGTGATGTTCATTTACATAGTTAAGGGCTCGCCACAGCGCAGGCGGGTAAATCCAATTAGGATAGCAATGTGCGCTCTTGTATCATATGCAGCCTTGGATCATGGCGGCAAAAGAGTTATGGTCTTCCGCCCTAACACATGGCGGATCTTCGCCGTTAGCGAAATCAATAATGTGTACCTCCTTTCGGAAGCCCCGGCTTGTGGATAGGCCACTTGTCCGGGGCCACTCCGAGAACATATTTATAATATAAAGGAAAAATTAAAATGAACGATATGATCATTAAAAATACAAAAGAGGCAATCATATTTGGACAGTCCATGAATGAAGAAATGAAAGCCGAAATGATTCGTGGGCAGAAACTTTATCATGCACAGTCTAAAATCGCCAGAAAAGAAAATCGCTGGCAAGATGCAAGTGACCTGGCGTTCAAATCCCAGCTGTGCAGAGAAGCCGTTGAAGCATTCAATGGTACGCTGAAACTTCGCGGACAGGAGTAAAATCATGGGTTACACAATAACCCCATACAACGAAAATGATCAACCCATTAATTTGATCGTAACATCTAAACTTCACAAAGCCAAAAAGATAGGCGAGAACACGGAAGCAGCAAAAGTGGAGATTCATCAGATTCGTGGGAACTGGTCAAGAATCGGAAAATATCTATTGGGAATCAGACGAGACAATGGTTACTATGATTGGCAAATGGTTCCCAACGATTGCAGCAAACCATATGATTAAGGAGATCATCAATGAATTTCATTATCGATCTGTATATCAAAATCGAAATCGCCATTAAAAAGTTTTGGGAAAATCACATTTGCATGGATTACGAAAAAACGAATCATCCTTATGAATGTATAGAATGTAACCTGGGTTCTTGTAAGGGATGTCCCTTGGAAGGAATGACCCGCAAACAAGTCGAAGAGGCAAAAGAACTCGGCACCTTGAGAACATCTTTTAAGTTTTAGAAAGCGCTATGGCGCCTTGACACTAACATAAAAAGAAAGGAAGGTGTACCATGTGAGAAAACAACTCACATTGAAAATTTGAGCCACGCAGAGGGCAGCCGGGAAAAAGGGAGCATAGCAGGTCGCTCCCTTTTTTTCGCTCGGAGGAAAGATGGGAGAATGTAAAGGTTGTGCCGACGAGATACAATGCACATTATTTCAATGGGGTAGTGTTGCAATAAATGAATGTCCTTGTCGGGAATGTATTGTTAGAGTAATATGCACATATCCGTGCTATCAATTAAATGATCATTATCAGGATTGTATGGATACACAAAAAAGATAGGTTTATCCCTTTCTTTTTTTGGCAGCTTTTCTTCTTGCAGTAACTCTGTCTTTCAATTCTTTTGCTTTTGCTCTGTCCTCAATGGACTTTTCTGCTTCCTCTCTGCACTTATCATCCATAATTTGTTTTGCAGTTTCAAGGCTTTGTTTGGAAGATAATATCCTGTCTTTTAATCTCTTTGCCTCTTCTTGTCTCGCAGCTTTTGTTTTGGGTCTCATAAGTTTGGTATTTAATTCTGTGAATATAGCTTGAAGTCTGAACCCATCATCACAGATATGGGTAAGATGTTTATAATATTCATGTTTAGCTGTATTACATTGTCCGCCTGCTCGATTGTGTTTAGCAGCTATTGTACGCAATTGGTCACATTTATCATGTTCAAGTTTCTTTCCGAACTTTGCTCTATACTTACTCGCAACATATTTACCTGCTTTAATCGCTTTATTTTTTGCTTGATTTGCTGCAGCCGCTCCGACCCTATTTACAGTATCTCTTGCACTATCAACATCAGCTTCAAGTATTAATTGTGTAATGGGATCAATCTTCATTGTATGCTCCTTAAATAAGATTCCATGACATTTCCTTCTTTATCAACTTTAAACTTTCTTCCGTTTAATTTAACATGTTTGATAAAAAATGAACCGTCTCCGTCAGCGTAAAATCTTCTTCTCTCATCTGAGTCAGGGTCAACAATAATATCAAATGAATGGCCAACCACAGCAGTCTGCCTGATATGTTCTAACATCTTTGCCATTTGACCTTCGTCGCCCTTCACTAAGATTTCAACCTTAGCAAATTCTTCAGCCATTTGAGTTATCCTTTTCTAATATATGTTGTGTGATTGGATCAATTGTCATTTGAACACTATCCATTTTTGCTCTGCGTGATGGAGTAATTGCACTAAACTGTTTGTATGATCTTCGATGCTCAGCAATTTTGTTTTGATATATCTTCATGACCTTGACCATTTTCTTTCTACATTTGTCTTCACCATTCCAAATATCTTTTTTGCAAGTTGACATTCTTCTTTTTATAATAGGAATAGCTTTATGGTATGCCATAACTCGATATTCAGCTTTACATTTATTTCTTTGTCCGAATGGTCGTGCTGCACAATCGGTTGCAATCTTATCTTTGTACTTTGAGAACATTCTGTTGATCTCATCATACAATGCTCCAATAACTGTTTTGTCACCTGTGGTAGGTGCTTTAGGTTTTCTTCTCGCCATGATTAGATACCACCCTTATTTGTAATTTATATTTTGTTCTGAAAAATCCTGGTCATTATACACTCCCATGCTATATATATAAATTTGTGAAAGGAACCAACAACCCTATTTTATAAGGAGGTTAAATGGAAGAACAGCAATTCACATTCTATTGGCGTGACGGTAAGAGAACAATGTGTGTTGGATTTGATCCAGCAGACGCCCTGACAAAAGTTGGGTATGGAGCAGGTGCTATTAGAGCACTCGACTTTTATGCCTACGGTGACAACAAGGACTATCAATGGAACCCCGATACTCGGGAATGGGAGGGATTGATTCATGTTCAATAAAATCTGTATTATCACAGCAGTTATGTTTATCGTCGTTGGTCTTTCTGGATTTGTTGCTTATGGTGCAGACACATCAAAACCACCGGCAGACCTGAAACGAAATTACACAACAGTCCTGAAAGATGCAATGGGTAAAATGCTCATAACCATCGACTATCGTTACATAGGAAAAAGACCACAGGGCAATTACCCGACCAAACCTCATGATTGGAAAAAGATTGATACGGACTTTTATCAAAAGACTTTGACCAATCACACCGGTTATGTTGTCGAGTTCTTGACAATGGAAACTTGGCCTGAAAGAGAAACAGGTGAGCTTGCTATCAAGACAGAAAAGGGTATGAAGAAAAAGTCCAGTCGGGTCACGCTTGATCTAACAAAGATGTGGAGGAACAATAAGGTTGGTCCATATTCAGCATGGAAACAAACCAACTTCTATTACTACTCAAGAGGAAAGAATTGGAATGTTCGTCATTGTGTTTTAACAATTAAAATCAATGGGGTTAAATACAAACTCCATGATAAACTCGTCTACATCAAGTAGGCGAAAATAAAGGGGGTGAGACTCATATGAGCAGGCGCTCGCCGAGAAGCTCATCCCCTTTTTTTAACGAAAGGAAATAAATGAAACCATACGAAGAAACACATCAAACTGGAACAATATCAATTGAAAACATGCCCGAGTCAAAAATCATTCATGGAGATTTGGGAGTTCAAATTGCAAGTGATGGTAGAGTGTGGGTATGCATTGATGGCATAGCCTTTTTGAGATTTAAACCCGATAACGAATACACAAGAAAGGAGTAACGATGGAACAGGAAATGGTTGATCGTATTCACAGAATGGCAAATCGAACTTGGGATATCATCGGTGGAGACATTCTCACAGTTATGGAAGAGATGGGTGAAGGAAACATCATGAGCAAGGACGAGGTTATTGAATCTGTATCAGATGCAGACTATATGATGACCCACGGAAACGACAAAGAAGCATATGAAGCTTGGAAGAAAATCCCTACATGGGAAGAGCGGCAAAATATTTTGAAAGGGGCCTTTCTACATGAAAGGTATGGGTGGTAATGTATGTTTAAATCTTTACCGAAACTCTTCGGTGTTGCAAGAACCGGCAAGGTTAAAGAATGGGAAGCAGCAGTTATGGGGAATGATGATGGAACAGCAACCATTATCATCAGATCAGGATATGTTGGGCAGAAGATAACCGAACGTCCCAAGGTTGTAAGGAAGGGAAAGAACATCGGCAAGTCCAATGAAACAACTCCATTTGAGCAAGCTGTATCTCAAATCGAATCCGCGTGGAATAAGAAACGAGATCAGAACTATGAATTGATTCAAATGGATCCTGACAATTATGTTCCCCGCCTGATGCTTCCACAACTTGCAAAGGGGCCACGGAAAGGGAAGATCAAATTCCCATGTTGGATGAATCCAAAGCTCAACGGTGTTTGTAATTTGGCTGAGCCTCCAAATGTCCCTCCTGCCTTCAATCTAGATGATGTTGTTCTTCATCATTCAAGGGGTGGTCATTTATTTGAAACTCTTGCTCATCTTGATCCATGGATTCGAGAATTAAACCCACCTGCTCCTGTTCATGGGGAGCTTTATAAACATGGGTGGAGCCTTCAAAAGATCGGTTCATATACAAAGAAATTGAAAGAGGATCAACATCTATTAGAGTATTGGTTATATGATATTGCATGGGTCGGTCCAAAGTATGATGAAAGACTTGCCTGGTTGCGAGAAAACATTGCCAAACTCGGAGATGATTCCCCTATCAAATTCACCCCTGCTGTATTGGTGAACTCCTATGCCGAAGCTAAAGTCTATCATGACCAATGTGTTCAAGATGGTTACGAAGGCGGGATGTTGAAAAACAAAAACGGCATCTATCTATTTCAATACAATTCAAATGATCTCGAGAAAGTCAAAGAGTTTGAAGACGAAGAGTTTGAGATCGTTGGTGGAAAGGAAGGCACAGGAACAGATGAAGGATGTGTCGTTTATAGATGTATAACCACAGAGGGAAAAGAGTTTGATGCTCGTCCACGTGGCAGTGTTGAGGACAGAAAGCAAATGCTGATCAACCTTCCAAATGATATTGGAAAACCTTTGACCATTAGATTTGCAGAATGGTCGGAAGATGGCATTCCCCTTCAACCAGTCGGTATACCCGAAGCAGAAGCCGTGAGGGATTATGAATGATTATCCGAAGCGTCCGGAAGAATGTCGTGGGTGTTGGGTTGCAACACCAAATGAAAATGCAACCGTGTGTAATCTTGAACCCATGTGGAACAAGAAACAATGACCTTGCTCTATTTGCTTAGTTAAAGTAACCTGCCAACTCGAAGAAGGTCAATGTGATATGTATGATAAATTCTCACAGTTTCAGTAAGCTACTTATATTTCGTAGTTCTATATATATTAATGTATGAAAGGGAATTGTTGGCATTTTAAATTCATCAAAATTATAAGGAGAATCATATCATGAAAAAAGCAAAACAAGTTTACCTGGCATTCAATGAAGATGCATGTAACAGAATCATCAAAGTGTTGTTGCAGGTTACCGCAGCAATGTTCATCATCAACGCTATCATTTAATCTCACAATATGAGAGGAGAGTAAAATGAAAAAACCTGTTAAAATAGTAGTGATCAGTTTTGCTATATTGGTTGCACTGGGAGTTGGAGTTACAACCCTTTCAATATGGGCAGGTTACAAACATCATATGAAAGGATACCAAGCATGTGAGTTGGTCCTTAAATCAGATAGAGAAGTTATCATGGGGCTTATAATGACAGAACGTGAAGCTTACGTTACTTTATCTGATATGGTGTTTGGATTTGAACCTTTTGATTATGGTGAAGCACAACTCCACTTACAGGCAATGAAAAAATTGTTAAGTTGTCTTAAGGAGTTAAAGGGAGAAATGGAAAATCATTTAGATGATCTTCTCCTTGAGCAAGGCAAATCATCAGTATAAATTATGTGGGTCCGGATTGGGATAACGTGCAACGGGCACAAATGCCTCCCCGAATTAGAGCTGCCGCGGCCACGGTGAAAGTCAGTCGCCCACATTCTATTTAAAGGAGATATGCATGAAAGCATTATTTCGTTTACCATTAGGCAAAGGTCGTTACATTGCTGTATTCAAGGATATGATAGTAATCGAATATTATTCTATCAGCAATGGTGAGATGCTAAATGCAAAGAAGCTTATTTAAAACCTACCTTATATTGAAAGGAGGTGAATGTTAATGGCAGATAAACCCGAGTGGGGATCATATTCATTTGCACGTGGACTACAAGTCCCTGATGCAAGGTCCTTGGAAGAGCAAGCTCGCATGGGTGGGGATCATCTTCTCAATGCTATCGGGCGTTTGATCAGAAATGGTTCTGATGAAGCACTCGAAATGGGAGAAGAGTTGCTCAGAAAATACTCATAATCAAGAAGAAAAAAGGAGAGGTTGCGCAGCTCTCCTTTTTTTGCTTCTCATTTTTTTACCAAATACATTTTACCCGGATCATCATGAAACCATAAGACATGAAATTCATCAAGCCATTTACTAACCTTTTCTCCTGACGCATTAACATAATCATGATGGGGAATTGTTTGTACTGCTTCTAACTCATCTGTGTATTGTAATAAGATTTCTTCTTGATCTTTTGTCATTGTCCTTTACCTGTGGTTTATTTTTTTGTTCTAAATATATTTCGCAGTTCTATATATATTAATGTATGAAAGGTATTTATTGACTTCTTAAAACAAAGGAGATATTAAAATGAAAGTAATCAAAGCAATCATTTCAATTTGTAAAGGCGCAGAGAAGTTTAACGCTTGGATTGAGAGAGAAAACGAAATGCTGAAAAAGGTCAGTGCATTGTTTATAATTCAGGGTATCGTTTATTGTATAGCTGAAGCCTACGGATATATGAAATTGCTTGATACAGTCGAAGACATAGTATCCGTAGCTGTCATTATTATCTACAACCTTTACATCAAATTTATGGTTTACGATGTTGATGTTGAACTTGTTGAGGAAGGAGAAGATCATGGAAGTAATAGTTCAAGTGATAGCAGCGTTCTTGGACAGTGGCTTGAGCTTCCCGCCCCCACCGAGTCATAGTGGAAACATAGAAGACCCAATGGATTTAATTTTGGCTATTGGGTTCTTCGCTGTTATATTCAGCATTGCAGTAGACATAAGAAATAAACTATAAGGAGGGCACATAAATGTTTAAAGCGTTACCTTCAATTGAAAAAGAGTTTGACATGAAAAAGGTCGGACAATCATATCCAACATGGGTAAGGGTTGTAATGATCATATTCGTTATGGCAATCTTCTTTGGAGCAATCATGACAGATTGGGCACATGCAAAAGGTTACACACATTATGTAATTGAAGCAGATGTAACCGTGTTGGCATTCGTTGGACCCATCGGAAGTCTCGATACAACTCCAATGAAATACGTCACAGCAAAACGGCAGGTTGTTAAACTGCTACACAAAAAAAGCGGACCAGGTATATGGGCGTTTCATTTATACAGAGTCATGGTTAGGGACGATCAGGGAAACATGACGATGTTAAAAGAAGACGGATACTTTATAACGAAACGCAAACTTGTAAAACCATTTATGTAGGAGGATTATAAAAATGCAAAAACATTGTGCAGAATGTAAGTTTGTACATACCATCCAACCTTGTGGTTGTAGAATGTGTATCCTTCAAGATATTATGTTGAAGGATGAAGACTACGATGATGTTGAACATTGTTGGTTAGAGGATGCGCAAGAACATGCAGAAGAGCTTCATCCTGAAATATGGAAAGAAGCAAAAGATGCGTGTCCGCATTTTAAAGTTGAATGTGGGAGACCAACATGGATGGATGATAATGAACTGTATATGGAAATATGGTCATTTCAACCAGGCGATGTTAAATCACAAAACATCATAGATTGGATAAACGAATAAAGGAGAGTTAGAACCATGGAAAAACAATTCAACGTATGTTTTGGATGCAATGAAACCGGCGACGTTAAAACCTGTAAGAAACAAGACTGTTTCGCTTATGATTTTCGGTCATCTTCTATCGAGATGGATCATGAGCTGAACAGCCGCAACCATGAAGTAATGGAACGCAACATGAAAGTATTGCTCCGAACTGGCATGACTGCAGATCAGTTCGCTGGTTGCTTTTCATAATGGGAACGGGGCTTCGGCCCCACCCATCATTTTTTTGCTTAGATTAATTTTATCATTCTTATACGATATGCATTAAGCTGGCTTGCATGTGGGTTATTACTTCTGAGTGTGTTGATTAATTTATTGCGACGCATAGCAACAGGAGTCATCCTTTCCCCATCTTCACCGCCCCAATATCTTTTATCAATCTCTACAAAATCGGCCTTCATTGAATGTATCTCTTGACCACGATACTTTCTCATCCTCTTCCTTGATTTATCGCCAAGAGGACCACCAGCCGCTACAATCTTATACCAATCAACTTTAAATGTTTCTTTTGAAATCAGGACAGGATTGGCAATACGAACAGCTATTTCTTCAAGACATTCCATCTTAGCTGCTGACTCAAGGCTCTGTCCTTTTTCAACTCCACCACCAGCCGGCATATATACATTATCCTTTTTGAGATGACCAACAACAATCTGATCTCCCTTTAGGATATACACTTCAATCTTTTTACGCCATGCTGTTGGAGGTGAAGCTTCCTGTAATCTATACAGGTATTCATCTGTAAGGAACATTACTCTTCCTTATCTATTGCTTTTTCTTCTTCCTCTTTTACAGATGTTTTCTTGAACATACCAAAAGGATCATTTCTGACTGTTCTTTCCTTTAGCTGTTGTAGGTATTCATTCTCGGTCAAATTTACTAAAGGTGTATTTCTTTTATCTCTCATCTTACTTTCTCCTTATATTGATAATGGACACTTGCCCAATCTTTCTATTCCAAAGAACACTCCATACTTTGGATCGACTATTGCTTTCCAATGTATAACATAGTCACATGTTCCATCATTATGAAAATCCATGAACTGTGTAATGCCTCCACATGGTCCATATGATTCACGTAGAACACATGTCTCGGTACTCAACTCACATTCTCCATTGTTTAACATGATCTGAAACTGTTTGCCGTCCTCTGTTGGATAAGCCATACGCCTGTCTTCCATCCTGGCAACTTCATTTGCTTTATCACAATAAGTCATCCCACCAGATACAGGGGGAACATACAGGGATACCATCAATAAGATAACAAGTAAATGTTGCAGCATCGAACTGTCTCCTTATGTTTGGTCCCAAGGTAAGAAACCACTCGGAATGTTATTAGTTAAATATTCTGACGTTCCTCTAAAATATGCTTCAGAGAAATATGTATCTGTTTGATAATATAATGCAGCCGCAGGGTAGAATACTCCACTGACACCTGTACCAGCTGGGTCGGTTCCTGTTGCGGGATCTGGGTTATCGCCGGCAGCACTTTGCCACACACCATCCCGACTGAACCATACATAACCCAATGAGAAATCAACTGCAACTCCAATTATAACCCATCTATTTGCAACTCCCCAATTTGAAGGATCTTGTGTAATCAATGAACCGTTGATATAAAATCGTCCCTGTGCCCAATAACCATATCCTGTACTACCAGCATTTCCAATACCACGTTCATAATCAATACCGCTATCTGTATCATCTAAACGGATACCAACTGAACTGTTTGTTAATGCAACTGTCTCGCCATGCATAGCAACTTCAAAATATCTTTTTCCTGAACTTCTCCCTGTATCAGCAAGTATTGTTCTTGCGAAGTTCCCAACTCCAATACCCTTATATGCAATTCGTGTATTTGTATCAACAACCATGTCAGTAGATTTTTCTGTTTCACTCCATCCAATTGAATAGGAAGGATCGTATGGAGAGTATGATGCTTCAAACTCAATTGGTTTAGCTCTCCATGTTGTAACCTGATTTGAAACTAACACCAACCGATCTATATCATATCCTTGGTATGTGATAGGAACTGCTTGTAGATCAGCTACATTGTCTGCACTTGCTATAAGATTACTTTGTGTATCATACAACCTAACATCTGGTGAAGAAGCTCCACCACCCGCTGTATGTGTGATTCTTATATCTTCAGGTCTATAATCTGTTGGCCAAGGGTATACAGGCGATAGATCAATGTTTTCATTTACTGCTACCCACCTTTCATTATCAGGATCCCAACCACCAAGGCTGTTGTTTATCTTCCAATATTCATAGCTGGTCAAATCCATCCATGTTGGAGGGGGTACTGTTTTTTGAACTATAAATCTAACTGTCATGCGAACAATCCCCTAAGTATATCGTATTTTGTTTTTGTTCTAAATAAAACTTAATACTATATATATAAATTGATGAATACACAGGCCCCGTTCTAATTTATTATCCAGAAGAAAGGAGTTTAAACCCAGAGGAGAAAAGCGTCATGAAAAAGTTACTATGTATCATTATCATCAGTTGTTTGGCAATCGGTTCAAGTGCGTTGGCAGGTGATCTTATTTTGGGCGGTGACTATATGGAGAATGGTCACAGTGAAGACACGAATGATAGATGTATCAATGATGGATACTCATTC
>Ga0180438_10001356_pt1 | contig 43621 bp, 55 predicted proteins | sample SS_ome_12_FD_132455 | JGI IMG/M metagenome (GOLD analysis project Ga0180438, IMG submission 132455) | Hypersaline lake sediment archaeal communities from the Salton Sea, California, USA - SS_3_D_2 metaG | ecosystem: Environmental > Aquatic > Non-marine Saline and Alkaline > Hypersaline >...
ACGGATGGCGAAACCGAGCGCTTTGCGAATTTGTTGAAGGGATTGAGCGTGTAACAAGATGTGTGTAGTACAAGTAGATACTCCCATTCTTGAAGCCACAGAAACCCCAACAGTTGCGGGCATCCCCACTTCGCGGCTGTACCGGGCGGGTTTCGTGGCCACGGCGCGTTTGCAATTATTTTTCACCGGCGAGACGCACCGGTTGTTCGCCGAGTTCGCGGATGAGATGCGCTCACAGGTGATGAGCTATGCAGACAGCGAAGGAAAGCTGAACTCGCTGGACGGGTTTCGGCTCCAGGGACGACTGACTGGCATATGGGGGGATACGCTGATGAAGTGGACGAAGCTCTTCCAGAAGGCGCGGGAGGTAGCGGCGATGCTGCCGTTTGGGGTGCTGGCGGAGTTCCACCGGCGATTGGTTGAAGATGCTGAATTGGAAGAAAGCGGCCCTTCGACTTCGCTCGCTGAAGCTCGCGCCGCTCAGGGCGTGTTCGACCCGCAGATCCAGGCGCTGCTGGAGATCGCTGCCGAGTTCCTGTATGACGACGGATTGAACATATCCGGGCGCATCTGGCGCATGGACCGCGATGCGCGCGATGGCATGAATCAGGCCATTTCGCTGGCGGTCTCGGAGGGCAAATCGGCCTGGCAACTGGCAGGCGAGCTGGAAGAGTTCCTGGGGGCAGACGCAGACTGCCCGCGTTGGACATCCACCCGACTGTACAAACGTTCTAAGAAAGACATCGCCGCCGGGGATATGACCGGGCTGATCACCAATCCCAATTGCGACGGGCAGGGCGTGGCCTACAACGCGCTGCGCCTGGCGCGCACCGAAATCCAGAAGGCGCATGCGCTGGCCACCGACCGTGTGATGGCCAACTCGCCCTGGGTCGAGAAGGAAAAGATCAACCTGAGCGCGCAGCACCCTGTGCGGGATATTTGCGACGATGTGGTAGAGGCGGGGGAGAAGGGGGAGGGGGTGTACGAAAAGGGCAGCATCGAACTGCCGCTGCACCCCAACTGCCTGTGCTACAAGACCGCCGTGCTGATGGAGGAGCAGGATTTTACGAGCCAGTTGCGTGACTGGATGAAGGGCGGCGAAAACCAGGCAATGGATGGTTATTCCCAGTTTTTGGGCACGGAGCCTGACCAGGTGACAAATACGGATTTATCGAAGACCAATCCGGCGATCAAGCTGGGCGTGTGGCTGTTTGGGGAGGCATTGAAATTATGACCCCCCCCAGGCTGCTGAGACTTCCAGTGGACGCTTTCGCCAGGCGAGAACATTACTTGGACCACATTCTGCCCGTGTGGAACGCCCTGAAGCCTTCTACGCGCGGGAAGTTCTACGTGCCAGAGAACCTGGCAGCTTACGCGCGTTCGCAAGGGCTGGAGCCTGCCGTGGCGCGGCAACTGGGCCACGACGTGATGCGCGTCTATCCGGACGGGCTGGGGCCGCTGATCGTGGCGGCCTACGGCGACATGATGTGCGCGGTGCGCAGGGTGCCGCAAAGGCCGATCCTGTTCATGGAGCACGGCGTGGGGCTGTCCTTCGGCAAGAACCCGGCCTACGCGGGTGCTGGCGGGACGAGGAAACGCATCGACCTGTTCCTGGACCCAAACGAGCACGTGCGCGAGAAGAACCGGAGCGCCTTCCCGAAGACGGCGGGCCGCGTGATCGGGACGCCGTGGCTGGACGATTTCAGCAAACAGCTATCAGCTTTCAGCGCTCGGCACACGAACGGTCACAAGCCGGTGGTGTGCGTGTCGTTCCACTGGAACGGGGACGAGGTGGCGGCAGAAGCCGGGAACGCTTTCCAGCATTACGCGGGGGCGCTGCCGGAGCTGGCGCAATGCGACGATTTCAAGCTGATCGGCCACGGCCACCCGCGCTACCGCTTCGTGCTGGAACCGTTCTATCGCGAGCACGGCATCCAGGCCGTGTGGGATTTCAAGGAAGTGATGCGCCGCGCGGATGTGTACGTGAACGATAGTTCGTCCACGCTGTACACATTCTGCATCACCGGCAAGCCGGTCGTGATCCTGAACGATCCCAAGTTTCGCAAGAACAAGCACTGGGGCATCCGCTTCTGGGAGTACAGCGACGTGGGGCCGCAGGTGGAAGATCCGTCAGAGCTGATGGAGGCCATCCGCAGCCAGATGGCAGCTTTACAGGGCGGGGCTGACCCGTATGCCAAAGCCAGAAAGAAAGCTGTCCGCGCGCTGTACCCACACCTGGGGAAGGCCGCCAAACGAGCCGCGCGCGCCATCGAAGAATTCACTGGCCGCAGGCTACCAAAGCTGCGCAAAGTGCGCACCCGGCAACGCGAGACGCTGGGCATCATCTACATGGCATTTGGAAAACCAGCGGTAGAAGGTGTGATGAGTTCGGTCAATTCATTGCGCAAGTTGGGGCTGGATGTGCCGATCTGTATTGTGGGTGATACACCCATCGAAGGCATGCGTTTCGTTGAATGGACCGGTCAGAGCCCATTCGACCCGAGCTGCGCGCGTAACTTCCAGTTCCGGGCTGGGCGTATCAAGCCAGGACTGTGCGCGCTGACCCCCTTCGAGCGCACGCTGTACATCGACGCGGATACCGAGTTCCTGTCTACGAAAGTGCTGAAAGGCTGGCACTACCTGGACGATCACGATATGGCGCTGGCGCGCGAGAAGCTGGAGATCGGGCAGCTTTATAACAAGCCGCGTGCGGGCTGGGAGATCAACATCCAGGAACGCGATGCGACCATCCAGGAGCTGGGCGGCGATGTGAACACGCCCTTCCTGAATAGTGGTGTGATCTTCTTCCGCAAGAACCAGGCTGTGATGCGCGTCTTCAGGGCCTGGGGCGAAGCCTGGCAGGAGTGGCAGCAATGGGACGAGCAGCTCTCGCTGATGCGTGCCATGTACCGCGTGGGCTCTGGCGTGAAGGTCAAGCAGTTGAGCGTGGACTGGAACCACCCGCACCGCGACCAGGCGCAGATCATCTTCCACAACTACGGCAGGGGGCCGGTGAGGAGCAACCTTGAACGCGTTGCGGCATAAGCACCCCGGCGAGACCTGCTGGATCGTAGGAAAAGGCCCGTCACTGCGCCATTTGGGTGGGGAGCATTTTGGCCAGGGGCCGATCATCGCTTTGAATGATGCAATTGCGGTTGTCCAGGAGATTAACCTGACCAATCCAATCTACTCATTGCAAAAGGATGGGGATGAGAAGCACATGGTGAAACCGTATGCCGAAATTCCGCTGATTTTGCAGGAAACACCCGGTTTTTCAGGAGAATGGTTCCCGGAGCACCCTGCCCGCATATTGGTGGACCCGATCCAGGACCTAGGGTTCGACCATGTGCAGGTGCTGGCCACCCGTATGGCCATCCAGATCGCGGTGCAGATGGATTGCGCTTCCTTGAAGCTGGTGTGCTGCGACAGCCTGGTGACCGGCGCGCTGGAAACTTTCAATCCGCGTAATGGCAAGGCGCAAGTGACCGGCGCGGCGCACTGGTACAAACTGACCCGGCCATACATCATGGCTGATCTGAAGGATATCGCGCATGAGTTTATCCTTCCCAAGGAAAGCTGATGGAAATCATATTGATCATCGCAGTGGTTATTGTTGTGACATTGTTTTATTTATGTGCTGGCCGTGAAAAAGGGATTGTTATCGATGTTCAGCGAGAAAATATGCGTAATTTATTTGGAGATAACACAAAATGAGCGTAGTTGATTTTGAACTTGTTTTCGAGAAAGTTCCATCTTGGACCAGCATCGCCGAACGCGAGAAGCTGGCTGAATTGGCAGAGCAGGTTCCGCCCGGCGGGCAGATCGTGGAGATCGGCGCGCTGTACGGCGGTGTGACCATCGTGATGGGAACCGCAAACCGCGAAGCCAAGATCACGTCCATCGATAATTTTAGCTGGACGCCGCCCGGGTACGAAGAGCGGCCTGCCTGCAAGGCAGAGATGGAACGCAACCTGGCTGAATTCGATGTGGTGGCTGAGATCATCGAAGGCGACAGCCGCGTGATCGGGCCAGCCTGGGACGCACCCATCGACCTGCTGTGGATCGATGGCGGGCACAGCTACGAGTTCGTGCGCGCTGACCTGGAAAACTTCGCGCCGCACGCGCAAGTGGTGGCGCTGCATGATTGGGATAACCCGGCTTGGCCGGATATCCGTCAGGCGGTAGAAGACTACAATGATCATCATCAAAATTGGAAGATTGCAGAAGTTGTCGATATGGTCATAGTTTTGAAGAGGGAGAGATGACCGTCCAGGCTGATATTGTCGCTGTGTTGGAAGCCAGCTCCCCGCTGATGGCGGTCCTGACCGGGGGTGTGTATGAGCAGGACGAAGTGGGCGAGATCTCGCGCCAGGCCACGGCGGACGCTTTCGACAGCAACGGCGAGCTGAAACCCTGCGCACTGGTGGCCGAAGGCACCGAGCTTCCACGCGGCGGGATCGATCACAGTGGCCAGGGCGTGAGCGTACAGACGCCGGTCAATATCTATTTTTACGAGCGGGTCGGTTACGAGAATATTGCAGCCGCAATGGACCTGAGCTTCACGCTCTTGAACGGCCAGAAAATCGGGAGTTCCACCTTCCGCGTGGAATACGAGAACGCGGTCAAGAACCAGGTAGACCAGTCGCTGCGCAACGCCAGCCTGGGCGTGCAGCGTTTCATGGTGGTGCGGTTGAGAAGCTAATCCGCAGATTTCGCGGATTATGCAGATTGGAGTAATTATGGCGAAGAAGAAGTTGATTGAAGTGAGATACATTGGACTGAGCACGGTGCGGATCATCCATCCTTATCGTTGGGATCCAACCAACGATTACGTGCAGTCCGTCTCGTTAGAAAAAGCCGCCGAGCTGGTGACTTACCCGGGCGCGCAGTTCGAGCTGGTCGATCCGGCGGGCATGCCGGAGATCGTTTCGTTTGTTGAGGGCGATTCCCGCCCTGTTGAAGAGTTGAAAGCGAAGAGCAAATCCAGAAAACGTTCTTCGTCTAAAAAATAAGGAGTGTGAATTATGAGTGCACCAAACCCCGCATATCCGTTTGGGCTGGCCAGTATTGTGGTGACCAACATCAGCGGCGCATCACAGGTATCTTTGCCCACAGCCAACCGCATGATGGTCAAAGAACGCCTGCAGACCGGCGAAGCCGAGGGCGATGACAAGCTCGCCGCTATCGCGTCCACGGTGCTGGCCACTGAATGGGAACTGGAAACCAAAGGCATCAGCCTGGAAGCCTGGGCCATTATGACTGGCCGCACGCTGACCACCACCGGCAGCTCGCCAAATGAAATAAAAAGCATGGTCCAGGACGGCAGCGAACGTATGCCGTACTTCAAGATCTACGGCAAGAGCCTGGGCGAAGGCGATGACGACGTGCATGTACTGCTGTACAAATGCAAGATCACTGACGGCATCGAATTCACCAACCAGTTCGGCGAATTTGCAGGCCCGACCGTCAAAGGCATCGCGGTTGACGACAATACCAATGGAATCTCGAAGGTAGTCATCAACGAGACCGCCACAAGCATGCCAGGTTCGTAATGGCGGACAGTAAAAAACGGCTGAACCAATCCCAGGCGGCCAAGCGCGCTAATTTGGCTCAGTGGCGCGCCAGCCGCACCCACGCGATCGAAGACCTGCCCAGCGGGCTGCCCATCGTGGTGAAGGACGTGTCGCTGCAAGACCTAGTGATGATGGACGGCGTCGAGATCCCGAACACCCTGCTCGACATGATGTTCGACAACGATGCCAAGCAGGCCCAGGGCGCGGACGACGCACAGAGCGACACGGAAGTGGTCCTGGAGATGATGCGCAACAAGACCGAGTTCAACCAACTCCTGAACGAGATGGTCAAGGCTTGCTTGTTGGAGCCCAAATTGGGCGAGCAGCCGGACGAGGAGCATATCACGTTGGAGGAGCTGTCCTTCGCCGATAAGATGCACATCTTCAACTTCCTGAACCGGGAGGCTCAAGGGATGCACCCCTTTCCTGACGACGCTGACGCTGAGACGGCTGCACAGCCAGTCGGAAGCCTACAGCCAGAGACCGAGTGAGCTGCTGGGCAGTTTCGATACCGAATGGGGCGCTTTCCAGTTCGACGAAGCCTGTTTAGCAGCCGGAAGAGCCGCTGAGTTGGCCGCTGTTAATAATAGCTCTCAGTTTTCAGCGGTTAGCGGTCAGAAAAACGGTAGAAACGCCGTTTCACAGTTCAGGAGCCTGAAAGGGCGGGCCGTGGAGACGGTGCGTGTGAAAGCGGATGGAACCTGGAATTGATCCTTCCCCCTTCGGGGACGACGCGACTATGCGGAGAAACACTCCGCTCAGGATAAGATATGTTACTTGGTAGCGCATACGGCAAAATCGAAATCGACGCCAGCGGTGTACGCCGCGGCGTCTCTGATGCCACCACCAACCTGAAGACCTTCCAGGCCAAGGCTATGGAGGTGGGCCGTTCCATGCAGGATATCGGTCGCAAGATGACCATTGGATTGACTCTGCCGCTGATCGCAATCGGCGGCGCGGCGGTAAAAGCCGCCAGCGACTTCGAAGAGACCAAGAACAAATCCTTGGTGGTCTTCGAAGAGATGGCCGATGGCGTGCTATCCAGTTCGGAGCAGGCCGCCAAGGCGCTGGGCATCAATAAGGAAGCCTACCTGGATTATGCGTCGTCGATCGGGGCGGCGCTCAAAGCTGGGGGTATGGGCATCGAAGAGACCGCCGCTCTGTCGGAGCAGGCCGTCAAGCACTTCGCAGACCTGGCGTCCTTCCACAACGCTGAAGTCGAAGACGTGGCCAGGGCCTGGGAGAGCGCTATCCGCGGGCAGTACGAGCCTATCCAGCGTTATTTCCCGTTCATCACCAACGAGTACCTGAAAACCTACGGCGTGGCCAACGGACTGCTGGACGCCAACACCAAAAACCTGACTGCCAACCAGCGTGCGGTTATCTTGAACGCCATTGCGCTGGACGAAAACCTGAACCCGGCCATCGACGACTTTGCCGAGACATCCGGCGGGCTGGCCAACCAGACGCGCATCATGCAGGCTCAGTTCAAAGATTTACTGGTGGAACTTGGGACGAACTTGCTACCCATCGCGCTGGAAGTAGTAAGTGGATTGAACAAAATCCTGGAAGCCTTCAACCGCATGCCGCCTGCCGCACAGAAGACCATCATCGGTTTTGGTGCCTTTCTGGCGATATTGGGGCCGCTTCTTTCGATGCTGGGGACGTTGCTCACAGTAGGGAGCTCCCTGAGCGGTGTTTTAGCTGGCGCAGGCGGCATCAGTGGAGCTGTTTCTACGGTTACGGCTGGATTCACTGGCATGGGGACGGCGATCAGTGGAATCGCGTTGCCGTCTATCGGGGCGATTGCTGCGGCGTTGGGGCCGCTCCTGTTGGTCCTGTTGGCGGTCGCAGCTCAGCTTGCCCTGTTGAAGGTGGCCTGGGAATACAACTTCCTGGGGATGCGGACAACGATGCAGGCATCCGTCAGCTTTTGGAAAAGCATGTGGGCGGCCTTCACGTCCTGGCTTAAAGGCGATAACGACGCGGCCTTAGCCCACCTTCAGGAGGGTTGGGATACATACTGGGAACGCCAGAGCGAAGTCTTTGGCGGGTTTATCGAGTTTATCAAGGAGTCCTGGGCGGATTTTGTCAATTACCTGTCGCAGATGCGCGACCGCATCTTCCAGCTTTTCCAGGTTGATTGGAGCGCCATCGGGCGCTATATCGTGCAGGGCATCGCCAGCGGGCTGATGAGTGGCGCATCCGTCCTGTTCTCGGCGGTCCAGAATATCGCCAAGACCATCCTGAATACGCTGCAGAACAGCCTGGGCGTGCGTTCTCCTTCCACCAAGGCCGCCTGGTTGGGCAAGATGACCAGTGAAGGCTACCTGCAAGGCATGGCCGCCGCCATGAACTCCAACCGCATCGCTGAGCTGCTGGCCAAACCCACCAGCTACGTGACCCAGGGCGCGCAGATGAGCGTGGTGCAGCACTTCAACACCGGCCTGACGGTGCGCGAAGCCAGGCGGGTTGTGGCTGACAACAACGAGCAAATGCTGCGCGGGATCGAGACCGCGTTAGGAGACTTTTGATGCCCTACCAGATTGGCGTCGCTGAAGAAAGCCTGACCGACCTGGCGTCCCTGACCACGCCAGTGCCTTACCCCAAGGGTAAGAGCCAATACCGGTCCTATGCTGTTTTCCGCAAGCTGGGGAACGGTACGCGCCGCGGGTTCGGCCTGCCGCGCACGCGCTGGCTCTTCGGTGTGCTTTCGCAGGAGGAACGCGACCAGTTGGCTGTTTTCTGCCCCAGCGGCGTGAGCGACACGGTTTACATCACCACCCTGCTTCCGGATGACAGCTACGTCTCGTACGTGGGCACGGTCCACTGGCCGGAAGAAGAAGACTACCAGCCCGGTTATTTCAACTTTGTGTTGGAGTTCACCGACCTGGAAGAAGTTGGAGGAGGCAGTTAGTGGCCCGCGCCGCGACATCACCGGAATTATTACTCATGCGCTCAGACGGCCAGCGGAGCAAACAGTTCCTGGCCGTTTTTCAGCCCGCCACGATCTATACGGCGGAGCTGAACGGCGTTCCGGGCAGCAATGACGAAGTGTATACCATCGGCTTCAACAACGGCTCCGGCACGCTGGGCGATGTGCAACCCGGCATGACCCTGTATGTAGGCACGTCCGCCGGGGATTATGATTTGGGCTTTTGCCGCATCCGCAAGGACCCGATTGCAGGCACCTTCTACATTGGCGAAACGTCCGAGATCGCCTGGGACACGGGCGGCACCATCTACCTGACCGTGGTGGACGATTACGACCTGTGGGAACGGCGCATGAAGTCGGTCTCGGGCGCGCTCAAAGCGGACGCTGATATCGCCTATTCCGACCAGCACGAAGATTGGGAACCCGTGGCCGTCATGGGCCCGGACGCGGTCGTGTGGCTGGATGACGGGCCGGTGGATGTGGAGTTCGCGGAAGCAGCCGAATCCTGGGTCTTCGATTCGTCCATCTCGTCCTATGCCTTCACATCCGATGATGGTGCCTGGACTGACGAAGACACCGCCGATGCCGTCTTGACCATCAGCAGCTACCCGACCAACGGCCATATCAACGTCTGGCTGACGGTGACGGCTGCCAACGGCAAAACGCACACCGCGCACCGCACGGTCCATTGCTTCGACGCCGATCACATGCCCGCCACCGCTTTCGAGCTGAAGAACAAGCCCAACGCCAGTTACGAGGCGGGTGGCTACAGCTTCACGGTCGAGATGTACGACGAAGCGTCGCTCTCAGAGCTGCGCGAGCGCTCGCTGGTGATCCTGTTTACCAAGGACTGGTACGACGGGGCGGAAGATTACATCGGCCCGATCGATGACCGCGAGAACGTCAAATTTATCGGTCGGGTAGCAGGCGAGAGCATCGACTGGGACGCGGACAGCGGCACGGTCACCTTCAGTGTGCATGGCCCGCAGTTCTGGCTGGCGCGCGCTGCCGGTTACAACGGCGCGCTCACGCCCACCGCTGCCCCCGCTACCTGGGGCCAGATCCCCCAGATGACGGTCGATAAGGCGCTTTTCGTCTTGCTGCACTGGTGCTCCACGGCCACATCGGTGCTGGACGTGAAGCTGACGGATGATACGCGCTACGCGCCGGAGATCATCTCACCGGCAGCATCCATCTGGGAGCAGATCAAGGAGATCGCCGGGCGCTTCATCTTCGCCTTCCCGGGTTGCGACCGCTATGGACGCCTGTTCGTCGAGATCGACCCGCAGATGGTTCCCGAAGTGGACCGCGACTGGCCTACCGTGATGGAGATCGCAAAGACAGACTGGGCTGAAAATATACAGGCCCGCCGAGCCCCGGTGAGCGAAGTATCGCAGATCAACCTGGCGAACTGGCAGGTGGACGCCAGCGGCGCGGCGCTCACCAACTACAGCCTGGCTCCCGGCCACGTGCCGCTTCAACACGGCAAGCCCGAAGTGCTGGATGGCGTCCTTGCCGCAGACCAGTCCGAATCGAACCAGCAGGCCGGTTTACTGCTGGGCTGGCGTAACCGCGGGTACGAATTCACCGTCCCGTTTGGGATGGCCAACTTCCTGGTGGATCTGTGGCCGCGCCAGTTTTGCAGCATCGACGTGGCCGCCGCTGACACCCCACGCGGCGTGGCCTACGATGGCAACCTGGTGCCGCGCACGATCACCTGGCTGGACGAAGAAGCGCTCACGCCCGCCGTGGTCTTCGAAGATGAAACCTTCGAGCAGGAGAGCGTCAATGGCGACATCCCGGTGGGCGACGGCACCTACATCACGATGCCGCACCTGCCACAGCTCCCCAAGCTGCCGCCCCTGCCCCCGCTGGACGACTTTGGCCTGTATGGCGAGCTGAGCGAAGAAGAATTGGACGAAGGCCCCGGCACGCTTGCCCTGGCCAGCTCCAACTTCGGGATCATGTACACCAACTCGAAGAACGAGGACGGCGACCGCCAGTGGAAATTTATGAACGCCGGGCTGACGGAAGACCAGGCGAATTACGTCAAGCGCATCATCCGCACCCCCAGCGGGGCGCTCTTTGCGCTGATCGCCGATACCGGCACAACCAACGGCGCAGACTGGGTCTTCTATGCTCCGTCGCTGGGCGCGCCCTGGGTCGAGCTGATGGACACCAGCGGCCTGGCGGGTAGCAGTCCCAAGCTGGTGGCGCTGGGCTATAACCCGAATGTGTCCGAAGAGATTGCCGTGATGAGCGGATCAAGCACGGATAACAGCGGCGAGTTCCACACCGGCGACCGGAGCGGGCTGTCGCAACTGGCCAACAGCATCGATGCCAGTCAACGCCTTGGCGATATCACCTATGGCATGGGCAAATGGTACGTGACGCATTCCGAGAAAAACCTTTTCTCAGACCAGGCTTTCACGCGCATCACAGCAGGTGGGAGCGTGGAGAAGAATGCGGTCAACTACACCAACGGGCAGGATTACGCCGCGTCGCTGCACTGGCACAAACGCGGTGGCGGCATCATTTACGAATGGAACCACGATGGCCGCTATTTGCGCAAAGTGGAAGACAACGATGGCGACGCATCCGACACGACCATGCCCAGCATTGGCGTGGTGGAAGAAGCACTGCCCAACCTGCTGGCGGTCGATCCCACCGGACAATACCTGATGGGCGGCCACGATGCCGTCATCGGGAAGAAGTCATCCGATTATGGCGCCACTTTCGGCAATGTGGATGCTTCCCTGGGGATCGGCTATCAGGTCTGGGAGAACTGCATCAGCGCCGATGCCTGGCTGGCGGCCACCACGCAGGTGGTCAAGTACACGCCTGATTTTGGCGACAACTGGGACGACATCTCCGGTGACCTGGCTTCTGTGGCCCCGCTGGTGGCTATCAAGCATTTGTTGTTCATCGCATGGTGACGGTATGAACCAGACTTTCACACGCATCGCTCACATCTTCAAGAAGGCGCTCGACCGGCGCGGCATGGACGTGCGCTTCTTCGCTGTGCTGGGCAAGTCACCTTTCAGCGACAGCGACGTGCTGACGGGCACCAGCGGCTATGTCTATGTGACAGATACCGTCACTGGCATCGAGCGCGTGGTGCTCAACCGGCGCGTCCCCAACAAGCCTTACGGGCATGTGGCGGTCGGGTACGACCCGGCCCAGCCCAACGTGCTGCAGGTGCTGTATTCGCGGGATGTCTTCGGTGCCCAGGACGCGACGCCAGCCGTCCCCGATCACGCCGAGACGCACCGTTACGGTGGCGGCGACACCGATTTCGTGGAGCCCAACCGCTTCACCCACTGCCTGGTGCTGACCTACTCTACGTTCACGGTGCAGATCCTGGGCGGCACCTTCCCCAAAGCGGACGGCACGGTGGGCCTGGTCTCGAACCAGATGTTGGATCTGTCTTCCTATCAGCCCAGCGCGGGTGCCAAGTACGTGCACATCCAGCACGACGAAGATGGCGTGATCAGCGTGGTGGACGGAACCGAAGTGGACGTGAAAGAATTGCTGAGCGTGGCGAACATCCCCGCCGCCACGGGCACCCCCATCCACGCCGTGCGGCTCTACGATGGCCAGACCGAGTTGAACCGCGTGCCTGGCAATCCGGATCTGAACGACTTTGTGGATACCCGCTTCGGCGGTCCGTTGGGGGGGGATAGCTCTGGTGGGGGAGCTTTTCAGCGTGTTTTGACTGATGATCTTTCGCTGGTTGATGGAGAATGTCTGGTGGTGACGGGATATATCGATCCCGGAGCGTATGAAGTTGATTGCGAAGGTGATGCGGAGGTAATAGTCGTATGACATACAAATTTACAGAACGTTCCCTGCTGAGCGGTGAGACCGATAAAATAATCTTGCAATGGATTACCGGTGAACGCACGCTGGCGATGATCTTGGAAGATGATACTGCCCCACGTTTGTGCAGGTCGTTTCCTGGCAAGACTGCCGCACCGGATGCGGATAATGACACGGACGAAGGTTATATCGCCGGTGACATTTGGGTGGATGAAACCAACGACAAAACCTACATATGCCTGGACAACACCGATGGAGCAGCGGTATGGACCGAGATCACGCAAGGTGGTGTTTCCGATGGCGACAAAGGCGACATTACCGTTTCAGGTAGTGGGGCCACCTGGACAATTGATAATGGAGTGGTCACGCTCGCAAAGCTGGTAGATGCGACAGGTCAATACAAGATCATGGCGCGCTCGTCTGCCGGGTCTGGCGATTGGGAAGAAGTCACTGGCAGCGCCAATGTTTTCTCGCTTTTGCAGGCCGCCGATTATGCCGCTATTCGAACCCTGTTAGGGCTTGTTATCGGCACAAACGTTCAAGCCTGGGATACAGACCTTGATACGTGGGCGACCGTCACACCATCGGCAAATGGGCAAAGCCTTGTAAGTGCCGCCGATTATGCGGCCATGCGCACCTTGCTCAGTCTGGTACCAGGAACGGATGTTCAGGAATTTGATGCGTTTCTTGATGACATTGCAGACCTTACCGATCCGGGCGGAGATCGTATATTGTTCTGGGATGATTCGGCTGGCGTGCTTACATGGTTGACCGTTGGTAGCGGGCTTACAATTACTGGCACAGAAATAACCGCTTCGGGCGGGTCATTCCTGCTCCCGTGGGGCGTATACAGTGTAATTTCACCCTTAACGGCTACAGGCTATCCCTACATCTACACGATTGGTGATTCGCTTACTTTGCTTGCATCATCAGTCTCGTTTTACGTCAATGGCACCAATAACGGGAGCAACTATTGGAACATAAAACTAGGTACATGGCCGGGAGATACAACGCTGAATTCTTACACTACATCAGCCGCAAGTGGTAGTACTTGGACTCGCGTTGATGATAATGTTTTTGATGATGATACCGTCACATCATCTGACATAAACATCATGATAACTTGTACTAAGGTGAGCTCACCTGGTGGTCTCTATATCGCTGGCCCATATGTGGAAGTGGAGTTTACATAATGGATATAAATCTAAAGTATGCAAGAATGAAGAAGTTTGTTTTTCCAGATGATTGTCCTAAGTGCGGGAAGAAACTCAAAAAAGAGGTGGTCTACTCGACTATGGAAAAAAAGGTGGGGATTATGTATTTGAAATCGGAAACCCGCAAATGTCCTGATTATATTGGCTATGATGATTCCAGCACGAATGGTCATTTTGGGTTTTGTTATATATCACTGGTTAATAAGGGTGATATTCCGAAGGAAACCAAGCTGGTAACCCAAAAGGAGCCAAAGTCAAGATCAATGAAGAATGAAGGTTGAGTGATTATTGGGAAAACTTGTCAGGTCATTGCCAAGGGAACTAACGGGCTCTCCCATGTAGTAAGCCCGAGAGAAACCCCGCTTTCGCGGGGTTTTTTTTATTATCCCCATCAGGGGGTCACTTATAGAACAACTCCACCTTCCAATCATCTTTCAACTGTATCACCACGATCTTTTCGAGCAGGATATGCAGCACGCGGTTGACTTCGCACTGGTCGTGCTCGGCTAGCCAGACCGGGAGTTCGTGCAGGTGCGGGCCGAGCGTGCCGCTCAAACCGTCCAGGCGGGATTGACGCTCGGCCTGGCGCTGCGCTTCGATGACATCGCTCTCTTCGATGGCGCGGATGCGTTCGTGCAGCTTGAGCCACTCGGGTTCGTAGTGCTCTTCGGAGTAGCGGCCTTTTTGGTAAGCGGTTTCGAGACGGTACAGCTCGGCTTTGAGTTGTTCCAGGCTAGGGCCGGGCGGTGGCTCGGCGATCTCGCGCTGGGGGATCTCGCGGTGCTCAAGGTATGGACGCAGTGATTCGAGCAGGTCTGTTCCCACTTTTTCGAGCAGATCCACGTGTGCCACCACGGTGTGCTCGGACGTGTTCTCCGAGCAGCGCCAGACCAGCCGATCAGGAACGGAGCGCGGGCCGTTCTTGAAACGCCACAGCGAGGCGCCGCACTCCCCGCATTTGAGCAGGCCGGTGAACTGGTTGTTCTTGCGGCCCTGGTAATTTCCGGTGGGGCGCGAGCGGCGTTCGAACTCGGCCAGGATGGCGCGGTGCTCGTCCAATGACCAGAGCGGTTCGTGGGCGCCGGTGTTGGTGATGGCTTTCTCAGGCTGTGACCTATCGCGTTTGATGATGTTATGGCGGCGGTCTTTTTTCACTTTGGTGACTTCGAAACGCACAATGCCCGCGTAGAAGGGGTTTTTCAGGATATTACGCACCGTGTCGGGATGCCAGACAGGGCTACGGGGGGGAGGTAGATTGCATTCGTCCAGGTAGTCGATCAGTTGACGTAGTGACTGGCCTTTCAGGAAGCGCTTTTTGAGTTCGACCAGGTAGGGGACGCGATCGGGTATTTGTACGGGGACAGGCTTGTCGTTCCGTTTGACGCGCGGTGGGTATTCGTATCCATAGGGCAACTGCACGGGCAAGCCGTGTTTCCGCACGCGGTCGCGCATCCCCGATCTGTATTTGCGTCGCATGCGGCTGATCTCGGCTGCCGAGCGGATCTCGCTGATGCCGATGTACATTTCGGCGCTGTCGTTCTCGTAGGGGTCGAACTGACCGGGTGGCACGGGCTCCACCGGCTGGGCCAGCGAGTAGAGCTGCACGCGGTAGTCGCTCAGGGCCTGGTAGACGGCCCGCAGCAGGCTACGGAAGCGGTCGTGATCGGCCATCACCAGCACGTCATACTTGCCCTGGGAGGCGCTATCCAGCAGACCACGCAGGGCCGGGATCTCGCGTTCGGCATCGCGCAGGTTGATGTAGCGCGTACGGCTGTGTCCGGGGACGCGGTAAGGCCCGGCGCTCTCGACCCAGCCTTTGGCCAGCGCGGCGGCGCGGGCGTCTTTTTCCTGGTTTTCGAGGGATGTTTTGTCGTCGCGCGCCTGTTCTTTGGTGGAGACGGCGGCCAGGATGGCGTATCTCATCGCCCTTCGACTACGCTCAGGATTCATAACATCATTTTACCCCCTGGCTTGCTGCCCTTATTTATAACAACCAATCTCTTCCATTCTGGTGTTCGAAGCCGTCATGAATCCGGTGGCACGCTTGTGATGGACCGTGCCGGGCGCGTTAGCTTGACTGGTGGCATAAGCGTTATCGAACTGACCTTGCAGCCAGGCGCAATCGTTCGAAGCCAGGATCTGAGCGTATACATCCACATTGCCCCCATACTGGCTGGCATAGTCGTCTGCCGTTTGGGGGCCGCTATCCCAAAAAGTCCAGGTCAATCCTATTGATACCACGCAGATGCAGGCCAGTAACACAACAACGACCACAAGCGTGTATTTTTTTTTTTGCATAAATTACACTCACAATATGGTATCCCATTGTTTTTCTGCAACGCATATCGGGTTGCAGTATTCAAGATCAGTTTGCGTTGCCAGGCGTGCAGTTCTGGCCACAGTTCAGCCATCGCTTTCAGATGGTTCTCTTCGCTTTCGGTTTTCTTTGACATAGCTCTCCCCCTGTTCACGCAGCGCGCGTCGTTTGTTTTCAGGGATGAAAGGCCAGACCTTCATCAGCTTTTCGAAGTCCAGGTCTGGTGCGGGTAAGTTTTCCAACGTATAAAAACGGGGATCGCCCAGCTTTCGGGCGAATTGGACAGCCAATTTTTTGGAGATGTCTTGTTTACCATTGATGATGCGATTCAACGTGCCTTCATGCACGTCGAGATGGATAGCGAAATCTTTCATTGACTTCACTGTCCCCAATTCTTTTTGCCAATCAAGAAAATGATTGATGAGGAGGGTAACGGCAGGAGATTTGTTCATTAGACAAATAATTATAAGCCACCTTACAGATTTGATAACATAGCTTGACATTTTCATAATTTTGTTGTAATATAGTTGATGTAAAATCAATTTTCATAATTTGATAAGTATTTTATTAACGGAGAAGTTATGCAGCCAGAAGATTATCCCAAGATCAGCACCATCGTGAAAACTACCCGCCTGCAACTGGCGGCCAACATGCAGCGCACCGTCAGCCAGGACGAATTCGGCGACATGCTGGTAGACGGCCTGGTGAACGTGGCTATCTCGGGCACGTCGGTTTCGGCCTGGGAGAACGAACGCTACGAACCCGATAGCGACCTGCTCTGGACGCTGGCTGTGCGCCATTACGGCACCGCTGACTGGCGGCTGAAGTTCGCCCTGCAGTGCCTGCGCGCCAAGCTGCCGGATGTGTTCGACAGCGGGCTGGTCAACGTCGAAGAACTCGAACTCTCCATCGCCGGGTAAAAAAACGCACGCCGGTTGACATTCAGGTCAATACTTTTGACGACCCATCAACTCACCCACGGCATACCGGCAGAACAGGCTCTACAGGAACTCATGGACTCTTTTCTCAACTACTTGGAACGGCGCGAACGTCAAGAAAGCGCCATCCCGGGCAAGGACGCGGCGCTTTCTCAGGAAGCTGGAGCAGTGGCTGCGCTTCATTGCACTCAGGATAGCACAGGAAACGGAGAAATCAAGAAATGGACGTAAATCAGGCGCTTTTCGGGTGGAAAACGGGCGCAATTGCCCTGGGGCTCTTCATCTTCAGCTATTTCTATAATCGCTGGGTTGCAAGTCTGCAAAAAAAGACCGACAGCTACACCGCCGAGATGGTCGTCATCGGCGTGGCCGTCACCGTGCTGAGTAGCATGCTGGTGATCGGTTTCTTGGAGGGGATGGTTGTACTTCTCCTGTTCGGGTTCTCCGGTTTCTGGATGTTGATCGGCTCCTGGCAGCGCCACGCAGCCGATACCGAAGATGCCCGCTCGGTGGCCAGGGAGCAATTGCGGCATGACGACTAAACCGCTCATGGGCGCTTCTAACTACAACGCCGAGCTGGCCCGCATCCGGTCCGCAGCCAACGATATCCGCTTCTCGCTCGAAAAGCTGATCGACGGCAACACCGGCCCCAACGCGGTCATCGCTCATACGGCCCGCATGGCCATCAAACTCAACATCATCATGGACGCCCTGCCGGTGCTCGAACAGATCGGCAAGGACGAAAAATCAGAACGAATTGGAGGCAGTGAATGAACGCAAGCGAATATTTCTTAGTTAGCAAGATGGTCGAACACTTGAACGTGATCAACCAGTATGCCCGCATCTTGCATGAAGGTACTTATGACCAGATATTCAAAGCGGACGATGGCCACGACTTGACCGTCGAACTGGACGAAGCCCGCGAGAAGATGCTGTCCGCGCTCGAAGGTGACGGGAACCCGCAAATGGCCCGCATCGCGGCTGAGATCGATCTTGCCACCGCTATCGCACCTTTTATCTCAGTCCCCGAGTTGGCCGAGATCATATCCAATGCAAAAGGATTGGAGGCTTGAAAATGAACACCCACGACCGATTTATCGAAAGAATGCTTACCATCAAAGACATTATTCTGAACGTCATCACGCTCGGTCTGTATGGCTGGTTCGCAGGCCGGGTGCTGGTGCGACCCTACCGTAAATAGGCATTTTTCTTCTCCCCACACGCCCTGGGGGCTGAACCGTAGGTCCCCAGGGCGGAAGGTTCTAAGGAATTATGAAAGTTTTGAAAACCTTACAACCTGGCGATCCAGGCACGCACAAATATACCAAACACTTCGGCAAGAAGTTGGTTGCAGTGCGTTATCGAGGCATTCTGAAGAAAAATATGCGTGTCACCACGGTTGAGATCATCATGGATCAGGGCTTCTGGATGCCCTATCAACGCGATTTATTCAAATGTCCAAATGTGGACATTCCGGTTAAGTAATAGTTGGGCTGTGCCTTACGACGCTGGGGAACGCGCCCCGCGTCACAGCCCAACGGCACAGGCGTACCGCAGCGCTACGTCGGGCTTACTGAATAAAGGATAAAGGACTACAAACAATGACACGAAATGATACCAAGAGAATAGCTAGGAACGGCCAGCCCAACTCCGCGTGCACTTGTCCGGCATGGACATTCCGTTATAGGAACAGAGTCCAACTCTGAGAAGGCGGCATATCTTGAAGCAATACGATGTAATCCTTGCAGATCCGCCATGGCCTTACAATTTTTCTGGAACTAGAAACGAAAAGACTCCAGATGATTATCCGACTATGGCAATAAATGAGATTTGCAATCTTTCTGTTCCAGCAAGAGAAACAGCATCAATGTATTTATGGGTTACATGGCCTTTATTGTTTGAAGCAGAAAAGGTTATAAAGGCTTGGGGGTTTGAATATATAACTATTGGTTGGGTTTGGGTGAAAGCTAATAAATCGGGTTTCGGTTTTTTCACTGGTATGGGAACATATACACGGTCAAACACAGAACCTTGCCTTTTCTGTGCTCGCGGCGAAACAATGAAGGTCGCAAATCATGGCATTCAAAGTCTTATTTATTCGCCAATCAGGGAGCATTCACGCAAGCCTGATGAGCAATATGTCAAGATTGAAAAATTGTACCCACAGGCAAGCTATCTCGAATTGTTTGCCAGGAAAAAACGCAAAGGATGGGATGTGTTTGGTAACGAAGTTTCAGGAAGTATTGAATTGCCGCCTTCACTTCCCGATATAGAAGCAGGTTCACATGCCCATACCGACAAGTGACGCCTGTGCCGTTCGTCCGTGCTCGGCAACCCCACTACGTGCGGCTCCCTCACACAGACGAACGGACAGGGCGACCCAACGCTAGTTCTCCCTAGCGAAAAGACGAAAGGATGTACTTAGACAAGATGAGAGAAAAAGTAAGAAACAGACCAAACCCCGCCCGGTCGAACTACGCGTGCACCCGATATGGGTGGGCGTACCGATAAATGGACATTTTACAGGCTAAAAAAGGCGGCAAAAGTGTTATATAAAATGATTATCGCAGACCCACCTTGGGGGTATCAAAACTGGAGTGAACGCAAAAATGGGGCTGCACAGGCTATTTATAACACCATGACCATCGATGACTTGTGTAATCTTCCGGTTTCGCAAATAGCGCATCCGGATGGCGTATTGCTTTTGTGGTCAACAAATCCCAAGTTACAAGAAGCTTTGCAATTAATCAAGGCTTGGGGATTTGATTATGTTACCAAATTCTCATGGATAAAAATTACAGGTGAACCAAAAAGGAATTTATGGCAAGAGATTGAGTATAAGCCCCATTACGGTGTAGGGTTTTGGGTTAGGGGTTGCACGGAAGATATTCTTATATGCAAAAGGGGAAACGCAAAGCCACCGCGTAAGGATGGTTGGCTCGGTATTATTTCAAAGCAGTTTCACCATAGCAGGAAACCCGACAATTTATATGAGTATGCAGAATCATTGCCCGGCCCGTATTTAGAAATGTTTGCAAGACGAAAGCGATCCGGATGGGATGTGTTTGGCAACGAAGTAGAAAACAGTATTTCTTTGCCGCCATCCGTTATAGAAAGTGTTTCCGTGGCCCACCCACACGGGTGACGCCCTGTCCGTTAGGTTGTCGCTTACGAGCGGCAAAGAACGCCACCCCCGCACGACAACCTAACGGTCGAAACTGACTCCAGCGGTTGACGGTTGCTTACTCTAAAAAATGAAAGGATTTCAAATGAGTAACCAAAAGGACAAAAATGAAGTGTTTGGCAACATGATTTCAGCATTAGGGGTGGTGCTAGACAGTGTGGATTACACGTCAGGGGCGTGCAGAGTAAATGAGCCTGTAGGCGGAGTACTCCCCGAAGTAGTGCTTGGGCGAGCAAAGGAAGTATTGCAAGAAGCGCGCAACCTAACAACCACTGGAGTTGACAGCGGGGATATATGTCCCACCTGTAAAGGACTAAAAACTTTCCCCGATGGAACTACAGCTAGGGAAAGATGCACTACATGCAAGGGAAGGGGACATATATAATCCCCCGCCGCAACTCAGTTTCGACCGTTAGAAAGACGGCATATGTTTGATTTACACAACGGCGATTGTAGCCAATTTATGAAAACGCTAAAGAATGTTGATGTGGTTATCACTGACCCTCCGTATGGGATAAATCGGCACGGTGGCTTTTCCGGCGCTGCTTCATTCGGTGGTGGTTTAGGCAGGAAAATTGAACGCAAGCAATATCATGGGAATTGGGATCACACTCGCCCAAACAAAGAAGTTTTTGCACAAATACTTAGCCTGTGTAATAAAGCCTTGATTTTTGGTGGAAATTATTTCAGCGACCTTTTGCCTGTCAGTCATCATTGGATTGTGTGGGACAAACTCAACACAATGCCCACGTTTGGTGATTGCGAATTGATCTGGACAAACATAGATCGCCGTTCTGTAAAGAAGGTTACTCGTCAATACAATGGGTTGCTTGGCAAAGAAGGCAAAAGGTATCATGCCACACAGAAGCCAATTTCTATAATGTTATGGTTGATTGAAAATTATACGAATCCTAATGACGTTATTTTTGACCCATATATGGGATCAGGAACCACAGGCGTTGCTTGCATGATATTGGAGCGTAGTTTTATCGGCTGTGAAATAGATGAACAATACTTCCAAATAGCACAGGACAGAATAACAAACGCATCTTTACAACCATCGCTATTTGGCCGCTTTCTAACAAAGCATGCACTTGACGGTGGTACGGGTTCCGTTAAAGAAGCTGAAACTCATCAGCCTGAGTTGATCCCCGCTAAACAAGATGGTTTGCATCACCGCAAATGATGCAGGCCGATGTGTGTCATTCGGCAACCCCGCGAAGAGCACGCGCGGCCCCCTCACTAGACACACATCGTGCAGGGATGCACATCCGCATCTGTGCGGCTCTGATAGGAAAAGCACAGGACTGGACGAAAGGAATTATGATCGAAAGGACTAGCACGACCCCGAATGCCGCCCATCTACGGATGGAACTGTCGGACGGTACAGGGAGAAATCCTGTTATCTCAGAAATTTACAAGCGACAAAAGGCCGCCACTTGCCAAAATAGTGGAGAAAAGGATAAAAGATGGCTAAGAAAGTAACCTGCAAGATAAAAGGCCCTAATTGTCTTGGAACCTTCAAAATGGGCTATGACGGCACAATAAACGGGTGTGACAATTGTACTGGCGTGCGAAGAGATAAGAATGGCTATGCCTGGCATCCTGGCGAAATGTCACAGACTTACAGGCCAGTGGGTGCTCCAGATGACGGGAGTCAAGATTTTACTGTCACTCGTAAACAGGCTTTCGCCAAATAATAAATGGCGGCCCTATCATTATGAAGGCTTTATCTCGTCCCTCCCCGTACTCCGTCCGCAGCTCATCCCTGCACGATGGCGATTTATGATTTTGCAGAATCGCTAGACCGCGCCGTCGAACATTGCGTACAACCGACCGACGCCCCCATTCAAATACTTGGGGAACCATGCCCAAAGTGTGGCGGTACGGAATGGCAGTGTGCAAACTGTAATGGGGCGCTCGGCACGTTGGAACGCGTGCGGCCAGACGGCAAAAAGGGCTTTTATGAAAACTAAAACTGAGAAAATTGCAATTATCACCGATTGGCAAAGCGAATTCCAGACCTATCTTGAAAACGACTACAAGCGCTGGTCGCCCACCAGGCACAAACCCGGCGGTAAAACCGTCAAAGCCGCACTTCAGCATGTGCGCATCTTTGCCCTGTGGTGGGGTGCCGCCTATGGCCATCAATTCGAGCCGTCACAACTCACCGAGATCGCCCTGCACGCCTACCGCCGCCACTCGCTTGAAGAAGCCCGTGTCAGCGCCGATACCTGGAACGCCCGTCTCTGGGCCCTGCGCATCCTGTGCAAATACATCGGCTGCCCCTGGCTTGCCGAAGATCTCCAACCCAAAGACCGCGGCTACAAACCCGCTCGCTACCGCGCGCTCACCAAGCGCGAATACGGCTACCTGGTCCACCAACTGGAACTGCGCATCCGTCGTGCCGTCACCGCCTTCGAAGCCACTACATTGACCAGGGAGCGCGCATCTGTCTCGCTTATGCTCTTCGGCGGTTTGCGTGTCGCCGAAGTCGTACAACTGGACAAAGATGACATCACCATCAAACCACGCAGCGGGATTGTGCGCATCAGATCAGGCAAAGGCGACAAGGAACGGATCGTCCCTATAAACTTGCCTGCACGCAAAGCGCTCGCATCCTGGCTCGAAGTGCGGCCTGCCAGCACATCCCAGGCAGTATTCACTGGCAAGCGCTCACCCCGTCTCACCACACGTCAGCATGAACGTATTGTCAAACAGATCGGAGCAGAGAGCCACGTGCATGAGCTCACACCCCACTGGCTGCGCTATACCTTCGCCAAACGGCTCGAAGCCAAAGGTGGCAGCATCGAACAGATCCGCGATCTGCTGGGTCACGCCAGCATCGAGACCACTCGCCGCTACCTGTCCGCTGGCTTTGACGAACTACAGTCTTTAGTCGAAACCTTTTAGCAAATTTATTTTTGTCCGCTTGGCTGGCCTTGTCTCAGCGGCGGCGGCAACACTTATATGAACAGTAGAAGAATGAATCCCAATATTCACCTTATTCACTGCAATGCCCAGCTTGGACACAGCCTCCCCACAAAACGGCTGGCGCATGTCGGAGAAGGGGGATTATGCGACATAAACGGCTTCCCTGGGCGTGCTGGTCAGCTCCCAGGCAGGGTGCAAGCCGTGACCTTTATGTCGCATAAGGTAGAGAGCCAAGGGGGGGAGGGGTGTTCGGGGATTTCGGCGTGGCATACGGCGGGGGCTGGGGGCGGCTGTGCCAATATACTCAGCAATTTTCCAGAAAATTTTTCAAGAAAAAGAGTAGGTGTTTATGGATAGCTTTCACGATTTCATTGAGCAGGTACGAGACGCAAACCCGATCGAAGACGTGATCCAGGAGGACGGGTTCCCGCTGCGGGGTAGTAAGATGATGAAGGGGGCGAACCGTGATTGTGACAGCCTGAACGTTCGTACAGATTGGCAGCGTGCCTGGTGGTATTCGCGCGGATGGAACGGGGATGTGTTCGGGTGGGTGCAATTGCAAAAGGGGTGTGAGTTCATGGAGGCGCTGGAATTGCTGGCTAAGCGGGCAAGTTTGGAGATGCCGAAGTTCCAGAAGGTGAACGAGGGTGAAGTTGCGCAGTCACGTACTACTGCGGATGTATTTTCGACGGCGGCACAAATTTTCCAGGGCTGGCTACTCGCTGATGAGAAGGCGCTGGCCTACGCAAAGGGACGGGGGTGGAGCAAGGAGATCATCGCTGCTTCACTGCTGGGGTTCTCAGGGCAGAAGACAGCCAAGCAAGTGGAAGAGATGACGGGGGAGTTTGAGAAGCTGGGGATCGACCGGTATTCTCCGCAGGCGGTGGCGGTGACAGGATTCCAGGGGGATGTGAGGAAGTGGGCAGAGAAACGCGGGTTATTGGATGATCCGGAGTTCGACAAAGGGTGGATCGAGAAGAAGCGCATCCATGGTTTGATGGATACGCCAGGCATTATTTATGCACATCAGAAGCCAGTGGGGAAGGTAGTTTATTTGAGCCGCAGGCAGTTACCAGGGCATGACGAGATCCAGGGGCGAGCATGGAAGAGTTTCAACCCACAGAAGGCATTGGTGGGACCAAAACAATTTTATTTCAATCATTTATACCGGCAGTGCGAGCCATTGGTGATGGTGGAAGGGCAGGGGGATGCGATTACCTGGGCACAGTGGAGACAAGCCTGCGTGGCGTTCTGCGGGCTGGTCGGGAAACTGGAGAACAGGCCCCAGGAAGAGCAAGAGCGAATCATGCGGGTGATCAGGCGGTTGCGGGACAAGCATTCGGTTTTGTATTACTGCCCGGATAACGATGAAGCCGGGGAGGCGGCGATTCCGTTGGTGGGTAAGCTGTTCGGGCCTACGATCCAGATTGTGAGATATAGCAGGGCTAAGCCCAGGGATGAGAAAGATGCCTGATATCAAAGACGCGAATGATCAATTGGTGGCCTGGAACAAGAGTAAAGTCAAGGTTGAGAAGCAGGCTGAGAGGGCGGCGGCGATGCTGGAATCGGGGAAGCCGTTCATCTTATGGTGGGCGGATGATATTACACAGATCGCCAACCCAGGCGAGAAGAACAACGCGCTGCGGGATCTCTTTGCCGAGGGGGTAAACCGGCTGGACGCGCAGGACAGGGCCGGTTATAAGGATGATATCTGCAAAACGCTGGAGATCAGCAAGTTCCAGTGGAACGATCGACTGAAGGCGCTGGCGACTGTATCGAAGAATGGCCAAAAGGAAGGCGATGATGGGGAACCTATCTTCCACACGGGGGGTTGGATTGGGGATCATTTCCTGGGTTTGGAATATTCGCCTGAGCTGGATAAGACGTTCTTTGCAGTGCGTTACCCGGACGGGCAGGTGGAAGACCGTGCTGAGCGGGTGGAGATCAACGGACGGCGATACGTGCCGGTTTTTGCTAACAATGTGATCCGAAAGCGCATTCTGCTGCTACCTTCGGAAATGGGGGAGTTAAAGAGCGAAGAGGAGTTATTGTTCATTATCAAGAACCATAATCACAAGTATTTCGACTGCGGTAGCGATGAAACGCTGGAGCAGGTGAATATGATCTACCCGTTTTTCACGTACCTGGCGAGTCAGTTCCGGACGGTGCCATATTTGCGGGCCAAGGGTGATTACGGGACGGGGAAGACGCGCATGCTGGAAACCATCGGGCCGATCTGTTATCAGCCAATCATGACGAACGCGGGGTCGAGCGCTTCGGCTCTCTTCCGAATCCTAGATATTTATCCGAACAGCACACTGGTGCTAGACGAAGCGGATTTCAGGGATTCGAGCGAGAGTTCGATGATCGGGAAGATCCTGAACGGCGGCAACCGCAAGGGGACGGGCATCCTGAAGAGTGAGAAAAACGCAATGGGGAACTTTGACCCGGAAGCGTACATGGTGTTCGGGCCAAAGATCCTTGGAATGCGCCAGGAGTTCGATGACCCGGCGACAACCAGCCGGTGTATTACAAAGGAGATGCTGCCAATCCAGCCACATCCGAGAATCAGCCCGGAATTGCCACCACTGGAAGTGTATGACCATGAATGTTTGCAGATCCGCAATGCGCTGTTCGCTTATATGATGCACAACATCCAGAAGGACTGCGACGTGGACTTCACGGGGGTGGACCCAGTGATCGACGAGCGCACCAAGCAAATTGCGGTGTCGCTGTTGACAGTGATGAAGAGCGAGAAGGGGAAGCAACTGGTGCTGGATTATATGCGGATGGTGACGGAAGAACGCAAGAGTGACCGGTATATGATGTTCACGGCGCGGGTGCTGGAAGGTCTGGTGCTGGCCTGGGCGTGGGGACCGGTCTCGTCACGCGTGGAGGATGGGTTGCGGGTGTATCTGAAGGATATCGCACTGGCGACGAACATGGTGGTGGACGAGCAAAACCGCCGAATGGGGGAGGATGAACAGGATGATCCGGTAGAAGGGAAGAAGAAACCCAAAATGAAAAGCCGGAAAATCTCGAACGTGTTCAAGAAGTATTTGAATATCAAGACGGTGAGGGCAACGGATGGGCTGCCCAGCTACAAGGGGACGATGTTCGTGAACATGGAGATGGAGATGGAGCGCATCCGCGGGCTGTGCGAGCGTTGGGGAGTGGAGTGGCTGGAGGCAGGGAGCGTGGAGAGGGAGAAGTTGCCGGACGAGAGTGAATTAACTACGAAGGACACGAAGAGCACCAAGGAGCACGAAGGGAAAACAATGCAGGAGGTTTCGATGGCGTTCCAGGAAGAGCGTGAGAAGTGGGAGGCGTTGGAAGACCCCGAGAGGAGTGAGGATAGTGAAGATTAAATGCGATTTTGATAGGGATGAAAATATTATTTTCCCTGGTGAAAAACCGGGATTTTACGTTCACTCCTTCACTTCGCAGGGTTTGGCGGGTTCAAAACCCGCCCTACAAGGCATTTTTTGGCGTTTTTCTGCGTGTAGACCTGCAAAAGTGAACGTGGGTGAGCATTTATTTTACATAGTAATTATTTATTTTGTTTGTTTTGTGGAAGCAGTGAAGATTGGGAGGGTGCTATCTTCACTAAGTGAACATCTATCTTCACTGCTTATGCTTTTTACCACAAAGGGCACAAAGAGCACGAAGGAGGTTGTTTTATGAGTAGTTCAATCGCGGTGAGGCAGTTTGTGGCTTTGGCCAGGGGGGAGATGGCCGTGCGGAGGGTGAACAATCCGTTTCAGGTGATGATGGTGGTAGAACAGCGGCGTTATTGCCTGCGATGCAATGGTTCGCGTACTTTTGATGTCATTTTCAAGCGAGGGGAGCTGGTAGTGATGGTAGAGACGGCAGCGATATGCAGGATGTGCGGGAATGTGGTGGGGGAGCAGGCTTTGCGGGTGCATTGGGTTGGTCCTTCGACTACGCCCTTCGACGATGCTCAGGGCTCCGCTCAGGATGGAGGTAAGTAATGGATACTTTCACGATTGGTATTTTGTTTTCGATATCGATGACGGCTTTTACCGCGGGGATTGCGTTGTGGATTTGGAAAGTGCGGAGGTGAGTGATGTTTTTTTTGTGTTTGCAAGGTTCTCCGGCGTGTCAGATCGATGATTTTCTGTGCATATTGGCTTTCTTTGTTGGACCGATAGGGCTCATTGGATTGCTTTCCCTTGGATTCCCTGGTTTGCCGGGAAACAGGACGCCGAGGGAGTATCAGAAAAGAAAAAGCGAAAAGACCGTGCTGAGTTATTACCCGGGTGGGAGATATGCCGGTTTCAAATCCGGGCCTGCGATCTCCGTGGAAGCTAGGGAGAAGGTTGCCAATATGGATTGGCAACCTGATCTGAAATATGGTGAAGAGTGGGTAAGCTCGGAAGCTGTGGTGCAGGATAACAAAATTATCGAGGTAGTGGACTATTACAGGGATTGGAATGCGCGAGGAAAACACGTGTCTGACGACCCGATCATGAATGATTTTGCAACCTGGTTTAACGGGCCACCCTATAAAAGTCGGAGGAGGTAGTTATGTTCTTCGATTTGAATGAACCGAAATTGTGGCCAGCGTTTGTATACGCGATCCCGGCGATAATTGGAATGCTTGTATTCGAAACGTGGCCCGATAGTCAGGTGGCAATGCTGCTGGGTGGTGGTTTTGCGCTGGTGGGTAGTGTTCTGGCCGGAGTGACAGTGTTGGTGTATTTAGGTCGATACGCTTTCGACTGGCTGGATCGCCTAGCAAAAATGATGACAAGAACGAAGCAATCGACGGCAGCGGAAGCTGTGAAGAATTTGTCGCCCGATCAACTGGCGATCGTGCGTTTTACTGGGGAGGTCTCAGTGGGGTTGCGGTTGACGGCGCGCGGGCCGCTCTTTATGGTAGAGGGAACGGGAGTTCCACTGGCTTTCGTCAAGTTTGAGTTCCTACCGCGTTGCAAGATGGACGCGGAAGGAACTACGCACTTGGCACCGATCGGAAGCTGGAGTGATGGAAAAGTGTACCAGTATCGGGGGATGAACTTTGGCACATGTCGTATGTTGTGTAAACGCCTGACGCAGTACCTGGTAGACAACGGCCTGGCTGTATGGGGACAGGGGAACCAGGCGGCGTGGTTGGTGGGAGATTTGAGCGTGTATGAGCTGCGAAATGCGTTTGGAATGCGGCTACGTAGTCCAGAATTTGGGGTGGAGGAAGATTGGGTCGAAGAGCAAGATGAAATGATGGTTGATGAACTGGTTAATCTGAAAGGAGATTGAAATGTACTTGTTAGGTGAAGATCTGGGGATGGGAGCCAATAAATTGTTTGGCCATGCGGGTGGTTTGCAGGTGCTCAGTCAGGTTTCGACCAATGGCACACAACACCTGGCCGATGGGGTAGGGCTGCGCACCCGCGAGCGCCCGATGGAGGTCAAGTCTGATTCAGGGGCGTTCTTTGTGGGCGAATGGGCGCATGATTTCGGGCGTCCGGTGGAGAATTTGGATTTCGACCGGCTGACCGGCGCGCCGGAGATGCGGGCGCTGTTGTATGGCAGCCTGGCGAAGTACCAGCAGGCTTACGGTCCGTTCGATGAGCCGCTGGACCTGATGGTGGGCCTGCCCTTGCAGATGATGACTGGCGATGATGCAAAAGCCTACACGGATGGCGTCAAGCGCTGGATGCGCGGACAGCACACCTGGGCTGCTGACGGTGTGATCCACGAGGTAACGATCAAGCGCGTCAGACTGACACCCCAGCCTGTGGGCGCGTTATTCGACTTTGTACTGGATAACGAGGGTCAGATCATTCTCGAAAACCGCTTCGCACTGACGAAGGAAATCGGCGTGCTTTCGGTTGGCTTCAACACGCTGGAAGTGATGGTGGTGGATGCGGGTGCCCCGAAAGAGCGCTTCACATCCGGTAACACGGTGGGCGTGCGCAGGCTGCTGGAGTTGATCAACCGCGAGCGGCTGTATTCCCTGGGTGAGCTGGATTCGCTCTTGCGCCAGGGAAAGGTAGACCTGAGCTATGCGCTGCCAGTATGGGAACGCGAAGTGACAGGCGAGATCGAGAAGCAGTGGGGGGCGGCCTTCCGCCGTTTCAAGAAGGTGCTGGTGGTGGGCGGCGGCGCGTTGCTGCTAAAAGAAGTGTTGCTGACGACTTTCCGCGGGAAGGCATTTATCCCGGAAGACCCGGTGCTGAGTATCGCGCGCGGGTTGTGGAAATTGAACCAGAAGCGGAGATCTTAGTGTTGGAAGAGAAGAAACGCGGTCCAGGCCGCCCGAGAAAGAATAAGCCGATCCGCATGTATTTTGCGGGTTATCTGCACCCGGGCGAGGATGACGACCTGATCGAGTGGTGGTATTCACTACCGAAAGGGAAACGTTTCCCCATTTTGATCGCTATCCTGCGCAGCGGGGGCGGCCTGGATGATGTTGATCAGTACGATGAAGACGCCGGTAAGGCGGAGGAAGCGATTGAAAATATCTTGGAAAGTTTTATGGTGGAGTAGGTTGCTAATTATCGGCAGGTTTTATGGTTGTTATTTATTATGTCGAATTTTTAACAACCAAGCGCATGGAATTTGCGTGCGCTATGTATATAAAAATGGCATATCCCATGAGAGGGGGAGGGGATTCGATTGGCGATTTGTAATTGATGATTGCAGTGGTTTGAGGTGAATGATGGCTGAGAATAGCAAGATCGAGTGGACGGACCATACGTTCAATCCGTGGGTGGGGTGCCAGCAGGTCAGCGAGGGGTGCGCGAACTGCTATGCTGAGCGATTTATGACTAGGAAGACACGCTGGAGAAATGCATGGGGTCCGCCTGTGCTAACTCAACGGCTAAAGACGAGTGATGCGAACTGGAAGAAACCGCTGACCTGGAATCGAAAAGCTGAAAAATCAGGGATCCGATATAAGGTATTTTGCGGATCGCTTTGTGATGTGTTCGAGGATAACCGTGATGTGGAGGAGTGGCGGCGGGAGCTGGTGACGTTGATCGATAAAACGCCGCACCTGGATTGGCTGTTGTTGACAAAGCGGCCTGAAAATATTGGTAGACTGTGGCCGGAAGCATGGCCTTGGCCAGAAAATATTTGGATCGGGACTTCGGTGGAGAACCAGAAGACGGCGGATGAGCGGATCCCCCATTTGGTGAAGGTGCCAGTAAAGGTGAAGTTTGTGAGCTGCGAACCGCTGTTGGGGAAAGTAGATCTGCAATTACGAGGGCGGAATTATGGCATCGATGATGAATATGTAAATTGGGTGATCGCTGGCGGTGAGAGCGGGCCAAATGCCAGGCCGATGAATCCGGACTGGGTGCGATATTTGCGGGATCAATGCCAGGAGATGAATGTGCCATTCTTTTTCAAACAGTGGGGGGAGTGGGGACCGAATGCTTTGTATCCAATTGGGAAAAAGAAGGCCGGGAGAGAACTGGACGGGCGGACGTGGGAGGAAGCCTCGGCCCCCCTGTCCGAGCGAAGCATCGGACATCCCCCCAAATTCGAAGATATGAATTTAGGGGGAACGAAGCGGAATTGATATGATCGAGCTGGTGGAAGACACACTGCTCGCCGGTGGGTTGCGGAAGATGCGGTGGATGAGCGAGGCCCCCATCCCCGTCCCTTCCCCCATTTCTGACGAAATAGGGGAAGGGGGCTGTAGGCGGTGGGGCGATGAAAAATTGGGAGTGCACTATCTGGAGGTGGTGTATCCCTACCGCGGGCCTGTGGAGATCCGCTTCCCGTGGCCGGTAAACCCAGTTACGTGTCCGGTGGATGAACCAAAAATGATCCGCATGCTGGCCTGGAGCATCAACGGGGAGAAGATCAGCAAGTGTATGCAGGAGGGCGCGGCGGAGTTTGCCAGTTCGGTGGGACGCTGGCCGCGTGTCGCGTACATCAAGACGCTGCCGAAAGGGGCAGAGCACGGCGTAGAGGTGGATGGTGTGATGTTATTGAAAGTGGACTGGGTGCTGGCAGGTTATCTTTTTATTGGAGGCTGATATGAAAAAAGAGTGGCTGTGCAAAAATGGGCATGTGCTAGGCGCGATCCAGTGGAACGGGAATAAGCTGCCCTACCTGGTGCTGTACCGGCACGCGATAGACATGGCAGAAAGTAACCCGGCAGCGGTGGATGTGATCGGGCCGGTGATCGGGCAGATGCCGGTGAGATGTGATATTTGCGACGCGGTGCGCACCTGGGAGATGACACCCAAGGCGCTGTCGGAGTTCCTGCGAACAATGAACAAAGAAGAACGCGAGCAGGTGGAGTCTCACCTGCGGAAGGGGCGCGTGCGTAAGACGCAGAAGATCATGAACACGGCGAGGAGGCCATGACTCTTCGGCACGGCTCAGGACAGGCCCTTCGACTTCGTCTAAATGCTCTGCTCAGGGTGATATTTATGGTAGCAGTGATGATGGCGTTGTTGATCATCACGGTTGACAAGCTGCCCACGCACGGGATCGACCTGTATGTGCTGTACCAGGCGGGGGAGACGTTCATGGAGGGCGGCAACCCGTATGCGATGGAGCTGCGCTTCTACACGCCGCCGTGGTTGTTGATGCTGCTGGGGCCGCTGTCGCTGGTTCCGTTGCATTTAGCGCAATTTGGTTGGGCGTTCATGGCGTTGTTGATCTGGGCGCTGGTGCTGCGCAAGTTGGGGATCAAGCCGCTGGGCGCGGCGCTATTTATGTTGAACCCCTTTTTCATACGAGGCCTGCTGTTGGGGAGTTATGATTGGCTGGTACTGGCAGGGATATTGCTGCCGATGGAATGGGGTGCATGGTTGTTATTTATGAAACCACAGATCACACTCAGTCACATGGCCTGGTGGGCGAGCGAGCATGGGGTGAGGCAAGGTTTACGAGTTTATGCGCCGGTGGGGATTTTCGTAATCGCGGCGATCATGACCGGGTTCTGGCGCGAGCCGATGTTGGAAGAGATGTGGTGGAATATGTCGCTGGGGATGAAGGGCATCCCGATCGGGTTATCTATAGCGGCAATGGCGTTTGTGAAGCATGACGAGCTGTTGGCGCTGGCGGCGATGCCGTTCCTGGCACCGTATGTGGGGGTGCAATCGTGGGCGGTGGCGATGCTACCGTTGGCCAGGAACCCCGTGTTGATGGCGCTGGGGGTAGGCTATGGATGGTATTTTTTTTGGGTGAGCGGTTGACATTTTTTCATTATTCATGCTTGAAAAGTCAATTAAATTGATATATAATCACGGTAGGCCCCCCTGGTCCCTTTCGCCCTTCGGGCACTTCCCCCAAATAGGAGAAGCGCCAATTTAGGGGAAGAGGAAGCGCAGCCATCCTTCGACTATGCGGACGAACACCGCTCTGCTCAGGACGAATAGGAGGCAAAATCGAAGTAGCGCCCGATGCTTTTATAAGCATCGGGTTTTTGTTTGGAGAAATTATGAATTACGAAAAACTGGAATTACATGGAACCAGCATTCACGTGGTGACGCTGGAGCAGGAGGAGATCTCGCGTGTGCATGTGACGAATAAGGGCTTCCGCACGATATCGAGCATCGGCGAGGAGTTGTCGCGGATCGGGGCGCGTCTGGTAGTCAACGGGGATGGCTGGGGGCTGGCAGATAACCAATCCAAGCCGAACAGTATAGCTGTTTCGGATGGGAACGTTATCCAGGATGAACGCTATCACCAACGCCCGTATTTTATGTTCTCGAAAAACGCCCCGATCGAGATCACGCACGATTGGAGCGCAGACCGCTGGCGCAGCAAGATCGCTAAATCGGCCTATAACATCGTTTCTGGCGATCGCTACCTGGTGCTGAACGGTGTGTTCAACGCGGCCATTTCAGACCGAACCAAGCGGGATGCGCGCACAGCCATTGGCGTGGATATAGCAGGAAAATTGGTGGTCGTGGTAGCAGATGGAAACAGCAAGGCTGGTATCGGGCTGACGTTTCCTGAGCTGGCGGAGGTATTCACCGAACGCAACGTGGTGACCGCGATCAACCTGGACGGGGGCGGGTCATCGACGCTATGGCTGGATCACGAAGTCAAGAACCAGCCCAACGATGACGGGGAGGAGGGGGAGCGGGCGGTGGTCAATCATTTGGTAGTGTGGTTCGAAGGGGAAGCGACCGAACCAGAACCTGAGCCCGAACCGGAGCCCGAACCGGAGCCCGAACCCGAGCCTGAACCAGAACCGCGCAAGGTGGTGGCAGGAACCCTGACGTTCGATGACGGCTCCACACTGGAAATGGTGCCGAAAGATGACTGAGTGGGTGGTCTATTTCAATGATGGGACCGAGCAGGTATTGGTCCCGAGAGATGCGGGGGAGGTTATGTGGCTGGACCCGTCGCAGACCTGGGCATACTTCCTGCACGATTACCAGACTCCATACTGGTCTATCCAGCGAGACATACCGGAAGGTAAGCATCGAGGGTTTCCGAGAAAGGCCGTTGGCCAACCAGAGACGGTGGCCACCTTTGAAAAGGAAGAGCGCAACAAGCTGACGCCCGCCTGGCAGGAGTTCTACAAGCGGCTGTGTGTTATTGCCGTTTACGGTAAACCAGATTTGCGACACTTCCCGGCTATCTCCGAAAAGTTCAACAGCGTGATGGCCGATAACCGTGTGATCTCCAATTTCAAGGACTGGCGGGAGGGATATATGACGCTGGCGATGGGCGGGAACGTTGGCAAGGTGATCGGCGAAAGCAGGCCGAACGCCAAGATCGGGCCGTGCTGGACGTTCGAAACGCTGAACAGCAGCGGGGAACCCCCTGACCCGGAAGAGGTGTTCTGGAATAAGCCCTGGTTGTGGCAAAAGGCGACGATCAGCAGGTATGCCAAGCCGGAAGAGAACAAACCCATAGACCCCTGGCAGAGCGTGGACCCGTTCTCACAGTTCGGTTTCGACCGTCACGTGCCACTTATGTTCATCAATAACAGGGGGGTGGCGAACATCCCGAAGATGCGCTGCAGGATTTTGCGTGCGGAGGCGTTGCGGGAGCCGATCAATGCTTATAACCCGCCGTTGGAAATGGTTTATGAATGAAGGAAAGGAACTAACATGAAGAAAAATAAGATACGAATGTTCTGGTCAAATCTACTCCAATCTGCCAAAGAAGGGCTCAAGCCCGAATGGAAAGATTTGTACTGGGTTGCCATCGCTGCAATCGTTGCATTCGTCACCATGAAGATTGCAGTCAATATCCGCATGAACCAGATAGAAGAAATGCTCGCGCTGCAAAACCGGGAGATGCTTGCCAGCGCTCCGACAACAGTCCCCGGCATCCGCGACCTGGCTGGCAACGCACTGGATGGGGATGGAGACGGTACCCCCGGTGGAGATTTCGTTTATCAATTCACCATAGCTGAGCCAACGGGCACAGCGGTGCCAACGACAACTCCTTTCCCGATTTGTACTCCTGTCCCCTGTGAAGCGGGTTATCTCGTTTGTCAATCCGGGGAATGCCTGGGCGGCTGCGGGCTGGTATGTGCCCTGGATATTACGCCGGTCCCGCCTGGTGAATTCAAGCCCCCCGCACCCGGCCTGATATGTGTGTACTTCTATCCTGAAAACTCGGATGCGGCCCCGATCTCTTACTGTTATAACAATCCACAGCGATAGGTGTCAATGAGAAGCAAGAGTTTGCCGCCTGAGAGAGTATTTGCATTCGAGTTGATCGTATATTATCCACACGAAGGGGTAGGGATGGCGAGCAAGCGAATAATCATGGATAATATTCCCATGCCCTTTAGAGAGAATGGAACATATTTAAAAGAACTTTGGTATGTAAAGTTCGATAATGGCATAGAAACTTGGATTAACAAGCGTTCATTAAAGATTATTGGAGCATAAAACACTTGAAATATCAATAAAATTATTGTACAATCAATTTGATTGACCTTTTTGTCAATCCTGCCCCCCAGTAGGAGCGGTCGCGAGGCCGCTCCGCGAGGGAAGCGCAGCCGTCCTTCGACTACGCGGACGAACACCGCTCCGCTCAGGACGAAATAGACGGCAAGATCGTGTAGCGCCCGATGCTCACATAAGCATCGGGTTTTTGTTTACCCCCCTGTGGGCCCCCCATTTTCTGGGGAGCGAAAATGGGGGGAGGGTAAGAAGAAGGAGTTTGAAATGGAGCTTACTGAAGTTCAATTGTGGCTAATCGGTATGATCGCAATGGTGATCATCTGGTTGATCAATTTCTGGCGCAAGCAGGGCGGCGCATCCATTCCCAGCGGCTGGTTGACAGCCGGTGTGTATGTGGTGTCGTTCCTTCTGGCACTGGCTTTTGGCCTGCCTGCTATACCGGTATTCCCCCCATTTGATGGGCCGGTGACGTTCGTAACGGCTTTGTTCGATTGGATCAACACATTTTTGGTCAATGTTGGCCCGATCGTAGCGTTGGCCACCCTTATCTACAATGCTTTATTGAAGCAAGTTCTGGATGGCCTTGGGGAACGCGTTGTAAAAGCCAAGAAATAGGCATGAGCAGCGTGGCTGGGACTGAGCATCCCGGTCCGCGCTGCTTTGTGAAAACCGATGAGCATCCGTTTGGCGAGCCAGTACGCAGCGATGGGATTGTCGCTGGTGATCGTGATCATGGCGCTGGTCAGTTGTCGGTTGAAGCGCTCGAAGCTGTACTCGAACCTGATGTGGCTGACCTATGGACTGGTGGGACTGGTCTTTTACATGATCACCCTATGCAGGCCAGAAATGCCGCTATCAAGCCATGACTTATCGCCAATCCGCACGTTGATCCAGTACACAATGGTGGCTTCGTGGCTGTTTCTGTGGTCGTTCACGAATTTCAAAAATGGCCATAGTTAAACATGGAATTGGTTTTCAATGTGGTTGTTCCGGTTGTGGTAACTGGACTGTTCAATGTGATTTTGTTCCGGCTTCAGATGAAGAAAGAGGAAGGCCGGGACAAAGCAGACATTATCACCAAGCTGGATTCGACCATCGTCAATATGCTGGACCGGAACACGGAAATGATGGAACTGCTGGAAATGGAACGCAAGAAATACCGCACCATGCGAGATGGCGCGCTGATGCTGGTAAAGCAAGTCGAAAAACTGGAGGCCGAACCGGCCTGGAAACCGAATGGAAGTTAGATGACCAAAGTGAAACCCGTCACCCAGTTGCAGCTTGACGGCTTCGCGGACTTGTTGCAAGACGCCGAGGAAGGCGGCCAGGAAGTCAAGCCACTGACCGCCGCAGAAGTGCGCGAGCGCGAAATGGCCGCGCGCCAGGCGCTGGATGAAAAGATTGACGAAGACGCGCCAAGCTGGACAGAGCAGTATCACGAGTTGATGCTGTCGAATGTGCCCTGGCGGGTGGCGGCCTTCATCGCTTGGTCTACCGTGCCAAAGTACCGGCGCTGGCCGCGCACGCAGGATGAGCTTGCGCAGGAGGTGCTGGGGCTGACCAGTGACCGGCGCATCACCGAGTGGCGCAGGAAATACCCGTACATCGACCAGATGATCGCATCGCTGCAGACCGCAGCGCTGCTGGACTTCATCCCCGGCGCGATCGAAGCCAGCGGGAAAGTGGCGTCGATAGTCGATTACAAGGCCACCCAGGAACGACGCCTGCTGTTCGAGGCCACCGGCGTGATCGAGAAACATTCGAAAGTGTCCATCGAAGACCCACAACTGGTCAGCACCGGGCGCAAGATGCTGGAACGCCTGCGCAAGATGCCGCTGGAAAAGAAACTGGAACTGCTGGGCGACGAGGCGGAGGCCTTCATCAGCGAGCTGGAGGATGAGTTCGCGGAGGATGATGAAAGTATGTTTGATGACGATCCTTCGACTGCGCCCTTCGACGATGCTCAGGGCTCCGCTCAGGACGATGGTGGCGAGGATGAGTAAGACTTCGTTGAAGCAGGCTGTGAAGGAAGACATCCGCGCGCAGGTGCGTGCGGAGCGCTATTTTGGTGATTTCTGCAAATTCGTAGATCCCAAGCACCCGACCGAAGCGCCGCACATGCAGGTGCTGACGCGCAAGCTGCAGGGCGTGGCGCAATATATCCTGACGGGCGGGAAGCGGGGCATCCCACGGCTGATGATCTTCATGCCGCCCAGGTACTGGAAAAGCCAGACAGCTTCACGCAAATTCCCGGCCTGGCTGTTCGGGAAGAATCCGGACCTGCGCGTGATCCTGACATCTTACGGCGCGGACCTGGCTTCGAAGCACTCGAAGGCCGCGCGCGACATGGTGCAGTCGGAGCGATATTCAGCGGTTTTTGGGACGCTATCTTCCACTGATGAGCCAGTGATGTTGGACCCGGAGAGCAAGGCATCGGCAGCTTGGGATATCGCCGATCACAACGGCGGGATGCAAGCCACCGGCGTGGGCGGCGGCGTGACAGGCTTCGGGGCGAACCTGTTCGTGATCGATGACCCGGTCAAGGGGCGCAAAGAAGCGAACAGCAAGACGCAGCGCGAGTCGGATTATGAATGGTACAAAGGCACGGCATATACTCGTTTGGAAGATAATGCGGCCATCATCGTGATCATGACGCGTTGGGACCAGGAAGACCTGGCCGGGATGCTGTTGCACGCGATGGTTTCCGACCCGGACGCGGACCAGTGGGAAGTGGTAATGATGCCCGCCTTCGCGCTGGGCGAAGACCTGTATCCACAATATCAGGAAGAATACATCGAGAACTTATTACGGGGTATTTATATCCCCGAGAAGGGTGACCAGCTCGGTCGTAAGCCGGGCGAGCCGCTGTGGCCCGCGAAAGATGATAAACGCGACCTGGAGAAGAAGCGCGCCAACATGGATGACTTCGAGTTCACGGCGCAATTCCAGCAGATGCCGCGTCTGGCGGAGGGGAACTTTTTCGATGATAAGGACTTCGGGATCGTGGACTGCGCTCCCGAGGGCCTGCGCTGGTTCCGGTACGCAGACCTGGCGCTGGGGAAGAGCGAAGCCAGCGACTTCAACGCCTGTTACGCCATCGCCTTCGGCCCGGACGGGACGCTGTACATTCGCGACCCGTTGAAGGTGCGGAACCTGGACGAGTTCCTGCCAGACCTGCGGACGCTGATGCTCTCGGACGGGGAAGCGGGGACAGTCTGGGGGATCGAGAGCAACGCCTTCCAGGTGTTGGTGGTGAAGAAATTTCTGGAAGATAAGGCGTTGGTGAACATCCCGATCATGGAAGTGACCGCCAAAGGCAGCAAGGCAGACCGGGCACGCGCCTGGCGCTTACGTGCCAAGCAGGGCAAGGTGAAACTTGTCCGCGGACCGTGGAACCAAGATTTCATCCGCGTGGCGGCGGCCTTCAACTCGGAGGGCACCGCACGCCACGATGACGACATCGACAGCGTGAGCGGCGGCGTGCAGATGCAGGCCGATGAAGCCGGGGGAGATGGAAAGACGGCTAGTTCGGAGGCCGTTGTAGTGAGCACTGATTCATTGTTTGAAGTGGCTGGTTTCGATACGGGCCATGCCCTACTCAACCAGCGAAGTAACTGGAGGTAGTTATGACACCCAAAGGGAAGAAACGTTTCGAAGAACGGATCGATTGCGAAGTTGTGCTCCTGGAAGCCCAGGAAGACAAGCCGCGACGGGTCCGATTTGAAAAAGCTATGACGGCGGACATTGTCAACGGCAATAACCGCCGATATCCGGCCCAGGTGCTGCAAGTAGCGGTCAAGGAATTGCGAGACCATCTGCATGAGAGCGCCGGGCAGGGCCGTGCCATTCAGTTACTCGGCGAGGCAGAACATCCGTCTGATAAATCGACCAGGCGTCCAAACCTGCTGGAAACCGTTGTGAAATGGGAAGAAGTCAATTTCGACGGTGTGAATGTGAATATCACAGGTTGCATCCTGGAAACCAGCAAAGGCAAGGACATCCTGACGTTGATGGAGGGCGGCGTGATGCCCGGAGTATCCATGCGTGGGTACGGCGATGGCAAATTTATCAAGGCGTCCAAAGATGGTGATGACAAGGGAAAAGAGAAGATCTTCGAGGTGAGCGAATTGCACATCACGGGGTTTGACATGCTCCTGGAACCATCGTTTGAGAACGTCGCACAACTAATCGAATCAATCACGGGCGATAAGCCCGAGGAGGATGAAATGGACAAGGAAGAAGTCCTACAACTTTTGAAAGACCACCCCGAAGTTTTCGAGGGTATTACCGAAGCCCAGGTCAAGAAAATGGGCGAAGCCCAATTGAAGGCGCTGGAAGAGAGTGTCCGCAAGGCGCTGGGCATCGATGAGAACGCCAACATCAATGAGAGCCTGAAGGCGATGGCTGAGAAGGCCCAGAAGTTCGAAGAAGCCGAGAAGAAGGCTGGTATCGAGAATGCCATCGAGGAGGCCACCAAAGAGCTGCCCTACGGCGAGGAAGGCAACAAACTGTTCGTCGAGGAGCTGCAAGAATCGGCACCACATGACGAGAAAGCCGTTGCCAAGATGGCCGAATCACTGCGCAAACGCTATGACAAGCTGTTCGCCGGTCGCAAGCTGGAAGAGAAAGGTTTTACCGGTGAGATCAAGGGCGTGCAGCCGTTGTTCGAGAAAGAAACCGGCGTGCCAGAGTTCGCCAAGGCGGCCTACATTCTCAACGAAGCGGTGGTCAAGTCTGAGATGCGCCAGATGCGCGACTTCAGCAAGGCCGAAACGCGAGCGGAACTGCTCACGATCCAGATCCTGGAACGCTTCGACGCGCTCAACAAGCATCATCTGGCCCGCGAAGCCAAGGAGTTCGAAGAGGCCGAGCAGACTAGCGACCTGAACCTGCCCTACAGCGTCAGCCGCGCGATCATTGCGGAGGCCTACCCCACCCTGGTGGCGGCAGGCATCTTTGATGTGGGCACGATCGAGACCAGCCCCACCCGGCTGTACTTCGAGGCGCATGCTGCCGAGACCGGCTACACGGCCACTGTCACTGACGAGGCTGTGACGGCTGGTGCTGCGGATGCTTGGGTGGACCTGGACTACGGGCGCGTTACACCCGGAACGGTTGTGGTCACCACCAGCCCGGCTGGGACGACCTATACCGAGAACACCGACTTCGTGATTGACTACGCCGATGGGCGCATCAAGATTTTGGCCGCTGGCAGCATCTCGGAAGACGATGCCCTGCTGGTTGATTATGGCTATACCGCCATCCGCAAGGGCGAGATGGTACCCATCGAACGCGCGAAGATCTCATTGAGTTACATCACGGTGGAAGCAGCCGCTGACCGCTTGGCTGACCAGATCAGCCGCGAGGCGATTGTCTTCTCGCGCTCACAGCTCGGCTATGACGCGGTCTCACGCACGATGGCCAGCTTGATTCGCCAGACGCAGCGCAAGATCGACCAGGGTTTGCTCTACATGGCCCTGGCGGCAGTCAAGAGTGTGGCCAGCAACAGCGGCGGCACCTGGACGACCGGCAACGACGAATCTGACTATGACGATTTGGTGCGCTTGCTGGGAGAAACTAAGGTGATTGTAGCCAACCGTTACTATACCCCGAATTTCTTCCTGATGAGTTACACCAACTCAGAAGACCTTTCGAACTGGCGTGGGTTCCGGCGCGACGGCTTCCCGAACGCAATTCTGAACGCGGCTGGCTATGCTGGCAACGTGAAAGGGCTGCCGGTCTTTGCCAGCACCGAGTTCCCGGATGACACCATCATCGTGGGCAACCGGCAACTGGTGATGCACCGCGTGTTCCAGCCGATGGTTGTGCGCGGACCGTTCCCGACCTATGACGTGAGCGGCGGCACATCCAAGCTGGTGGCAGCCGATCAATATTATACCGAAGAGTTCAACGTAACCGAGAGCCCCGTGGAAGAAAAGGGCGCGTATCTCGGCGTGACGGCTGGATCGTAACCCCGGCCCCCCTGTCATCTGCGATGACATCCCCCCAAATATCTCAAAGGTATTTGGGGGGAGATAGGTTGAATTTATGAGCATTATGTTAGCGGATCTCATTTCTGATTTGCAGGCGGATGTACCGGCTGTTGACAGCGTGCCTTCAAGCGACCAGTATACGCGGGCGATCAAGGAGGCAGTGAAAGATTTTTCGCGCCGCTGTGGAACGGAAAAGGTCGATACGCTCAGCATCGTTTCAGGAACAGCCACTTATGACCTGGCGGACGATTTCTTGAAGATGATTATGCTGGAGAGCTTCGCCACCGCTGACGGCGTGCTGATCAGCAACGAGGGCATTATCCCGTTGAGCACCACCTGGGATGAGCGGCATTACATCCGCAACCGGCAGATCACGTTCGATCCCACGCCCACATATACCATGTCACGGGATTATCGTTACAAGGCGGCCTGGGCGCTGAACGATGACGGCGATGAATATGAAGACATGGGGGATGAAGAAGCTGAAATCGTGCTGTTGAAGGCATCAGCGATATGCCTGACCAAGCAGGCCAACACGATGAGCCCGGATGCCTTTGACTACCAGCAAGGTGACGTGAAAGTCAATACCGGTACACAAACGCTGGCGATGCGCGCACAGGTTGATTCGGTCGAGAAGCAATATGATGAGGCCTGCGAGAAGTACAACGGCGCGTATGGGATTCTTGGTTAAACACGAAGGACACGAAGGTCACTAAGAATGAGTGTTACCAGTTTGATGACCAAGGTGCGGAATTTGCGCTCGCAGAGCATTGCCTTGCGGCGCGGTGATTCCACGCTGGCGGCCCAGACGATGCGCATCGAGCGCACCAGCCGCGGGCGCATCTACGATGTGGACCGCACGTCGGAAAGGCGAGCGGACGCGGTCATCAACGCAGCCACGGACGCCGATATCGAAGTGGGCGACCGCTTCAACGACGAGAACGGCGTGCTGATGGAAGTCTCGTTCATCAGGCCGAACCGGACATATGCGACTTTTGCGGAAGCTGTGGTAACCGAATGACGCTTCGACTGCGCTACGCTCCGCTCAGCGAGGAGTAAATGGGCTTTCACTGGGTGACGCCGCCGTCGAAGCTGGCAGAAAATATTGAGGAGTATGGCAAGCGAGCATATGTGGCCATCCACGCCGCGGCGGCTTTCTGGGGGCAGGGGACGCAGGATGAAGCCCGGGGTAACGCGCCCTGGGAAGACCGCACAGGCAACGCGCGCGGCGGTCTCTTTTATGCGGTGGACGGCTTCGGGATGGGCGAAGTAATTGGATCAGTGGAGGCCGATGCCAGGGCGCAAATGCGTGAAACGTCGGTGGAGGCAGGCGATGCGGATACGCTGATCATCACGCTGGGGCACACCGTATTTTATGGAAAGTTTTTGGAATTATCAAATGCGGGCAGGTACGCGATCATTATGAGCACCATCGAGAAGCGCCTGCCACAATTGGAACGTAATTTGCACGATATTTTTCAGTAGGAGAGCCTGATGGCTTCTTTGCGAGATCGGATCAATCGAATATTCGGCAGGGCCAAAAAGCAAGACCAGCCGCGCGTGCTGGTGACCACGCTGCCGCCCGAACGCCCGTCACAAGAACCAATGGACCTGGCCGAGAAGTTCAAGGCTGAGACGGAGCGGAAGGCGGTGATCGAAGAGTGCCGAAAAATGTACAAGACCGATCTGCGCATCAAGAAGACCTTTCGCATGCTGGCCCAGGACACGCTCAAGGGCGGGTTCTCGGTCAAGACGGGGAACGCTGGGGCCCAGGCGGAGGCAGATGCGCTGTTCTCGCGGCTGGGGCTGAACCAGAAGTTGGAGCGCTACGTGCGGCTGACGCCCAGGGACGGGGATTCGTTCCTGCAGGTGGTGATCGACGAAGCGTTGAATATCGTCAGCCTGACGCGCAAGCCCACGCTGGAAGTGCGGCGGGCGACCGATGACGCGGACCAATTCAGCGACCCGTCGAAAGCCTTCTGGATGGCGGACAAGATGTACTGGGGCATGGATCCGCCCAAAGATGTGACCTGGTTCGCGCAGTGGGAGATCATCCACGCGCGCTGGGAGTGGGACGAGGAAAGCCGCTACGGAACGCCCATGTTCGCATCCGGCACCGGTACGTTCAAGAAGGTGACCGAAGGCGAGATCGACATGGCCGTGCGGCGCAAGACGCGCGCGGGCATGCGTTACCACCACGTGGTTGAAGGCAATGCGTCGGATGTGGAGGCCTACAAGGAATTGAACAAGACCGCGTTGAACAACCCCAACATCGCCGCGGCGGACTTTTTCAGCAACAAGCCGGGCGGGATCAACGCGGTGCAGGGTGACGCCAATATGGACCAGATTGCGGACGTGAAGCACCAGATCGCGACGCTGTTCGCCGGTTCGGACGTACCAATGGAACTTGTAGCCTACGGCGAGGGGCTCAACCGCGACATCCTGGGCGACAAGCGCGAAGAGTACGAGGAGATCCTGCGGCAGGTGCGCGAATGGACTGTGGACGAGATACTCAAGCCGCTGTTGGAAACCCAATGGCTGTTGAAGGGCATCCTGCCTGACGGGCTGGAATACGAAATCATCTCGAAGCACGCCACCGGCCTGAAAGCGCAGGACTTTTTGACGATCACCGACGCGGTGCTACGGATGAAGATCCTGGGTATTGCGGACGAGGTCATCAAGGCCATATTGGAGAAGCAACTGGGCGTGGATATCGGCGAGCTGATCCCGGGTACGGATGGCGAAACCGAGCGCTTTGCGAATTTGTTGAAGGGATTGAGCGTGTAACAAGATGTGTGTAGTACAAGTAGATACTCCCATTCTTGAAGCCACAGAAACCCCAACAGTTGCGGGCAT
>Ga0180438_10001357_pt1 | contig 43609 bp, 41 predicted proteins | sample SS_ome_12_FD_132455 | JGI IMG/M metagenome (GOLD analysis project Ga0180438, IMG submission 132455) | Hypersaline lake sediment archaeal communities from the Salton Sea, California, USA - SS_3_D_2 metaG | ecosystem: Environmental > Aquatic > Non-marine Saline and Alkaline > Hypersaline >...
AGCGATCTGGCAAGGATCGACAATGAAATCTTTTCGGAGAATCGGAAGGCTCACGGCCGAACGAACCGCGCTCAAATCCGCAAAGCCGCCCCCGAAGAAATGTTCGTCCGTTAGAACAGAGACGGCTGCCGCCCCCGCGCCCGCGTAGGCTCGCACGACCCGCACCGGGTCCGCCCCAGGCCGTATCTCACCCCTCGAGGGCGACCGCCGCTTGAACTCCGCTATGAGCGCTATATCATCGCCGCCGACTGCAGACCGGAAATCTCTCCGTGCAGGCGTATTGACGGGAGGCGACCAGTCGGACCACTCAACCGCCAACGAATCGATCTCAGATCGTTTGTACTCGATGATCTTGTCGAGAATCGTTCCCATGATGCTCAGAATGCCTGCAGTAACCGCAGCTTCTCGCGCGCCGCTCCAGAGTCGATTGACTCGAAAGCGAGTGGTACGCCATCCGCCAGTGAATCGGCCAAACCGGCAGCCGCGATCGCGGCTGCCGCATTGAGGGCCACGATATCGCGCGCGGGGCCGTCCGCGCCTTCGAGAATATCCACGAGAAGCTTTGCGTTCCCCTCTGGACTCCCGCCTTGCAGATCGTCCACCGACGCACGGCCCATCCCAACATCCTCTGGAGCGAAATCGTACGTATTCAGCTCCCCGTCGCGAAGCTCCGTGACTCGAGTTTCTCCCAGTGTCGACAGCTCGTCCAGCCCGCCCGCACCATGGACGACGAACGCCCGATCGGCCCCCAGATTCCTCAAGGCTCCGCCATGCAATTCCGTCAGTTCGGGCGCGTACACGCCAAGCACCTGTGATTGCGCACCCGCCGGATTGGTCAGCGGTCCCAACATATTGAACACAGTCCGCAGCGCCAGCTCCCGCCGCACCGGCATCGCGTGCTTCATCGCCGGATGGTAGGCCGGTGCAAACATAAACCCAATTCCCACCTCATCAATCGCCTTGGCAGCCTCCTCCGGCGTTATCTCGAAACGACAGCCCAATGCCTCCAATACGTCGGCGCTCCCGCACTTGCTGGTCACCGAACGGTTCCCGTGCTTTGCAACCGCCGCGCCGGCGCCCGCCGCCACAAACGCAGCAGCAGTCGAAATATTAAACGTTTTGATCGCGTCGCCCCCCGTTCCGCATGTATCCACCAGTGGCTCACGACTCGGCATTACCTGACGGACATGCTGGCGCATTACTCGTGCAAACTCCGTCACCTCCTCGACCGTCTCACCCTTCATCCGCATCGCCACGAGGAAGGCTGCGATTTGCACCGGGCTCGCCTCGCCCGACATAATCGTAGTCATCGCAACGTTTGCCTCATCGCCGGTAAGATGCCGACCTTCGGCGGCCTTCCGAATCACATCTGCAATCATATGTCTCCTCCTTCACATCGCCAGGAAGTTGCGCAACAAGTCTTTGCCGGCTTCCGTCAGAATCGATTCCGGATGAAACTGCACACCCTCGATCGCATATTGTTTGTGCCGGACCCCCATGATCTCTTTCTGATCGGTCTCGGCAGTAATCTCCAAACAGTCCGGCAGCGATTCGCTTCTGATAATGAGTGAGTGATAGCGAGTCGCCTCAAACGGATTCGGGAGTCCGGAGAAGATCGTCTTTCCGTCGTGGTGGATCATCGAAGTTTTGCCGTGCATGAGGCGCGGCGCCCGCACGACCTCGCCGCCGAAGACGTGCCCGATGCATTGATGCCCCAGGCAGACACCGAGGATCGGGACTTTGCCGGCAAACCGCCGCAGTATCTCATTTGAGATGCCGGCCTCGTTCGGCGTACACGGTCCCGGCGAAACCACGATTCGCTCCGGCTTCTGCTGCTCCACCTCGCCCACAGTAATCTGGTCGTTCCGAAAGACCTTGACCACCTGGCCGAGTTCACCCAGGTATTGCACGAGATTGTAAGTGAAGGAATCATAATTGTCGATCATGACCAGCATTGCAGTATCTCCTTGCCTCTCACTCTAGTCCGGCCTCGGCCATCTCAATCGCCCGGAGCAGCGCCCCGCCCTTGAGCTTAACGCATTCGTTGTATTCGCGCTCGGGAATCGAGTCGGCGACGATGCCCGCGCCCACCTGCCAATGCGCAGTCCCATTCGTGCAGACGAGCGTTCGAATCGTGATCGCCGTATCCATATTCCCGGAGAAGCTGAAATACCCGATGACACCTCCATAAGGCCCGCGCTTCGTCGGCTCCAGCTCTTCGATGATCTCCATGGCCCGCACCTTGGGCGCCCCCGAAAGCGTCCCGGCGGGGAAGCACGCCCGGAGCACATCGAACTGATCCTTATCCGCGCGCAGCTTGCCGCGAACGTTCGAAACGATGTGTTGAACGTGAGAGTACTTCTCGACAATCATCAGCTCATCCACCGAAACCGTCCCGTACCGGCACACCCGACCAATATCGTTCCGACCCAAGTCCACCAGCATGATGTGCTCAGCGCGTTCTTTCTCGTCCGCCAGAAGGTCCTGCGCCAGAGCCTCATCCTCTTCCAGCGTATTACCTCGCGCTCGCGATCCGGCGATAGGACGCGTGATGACTTCCTCGTCCTCGACGGATACAAGGCGCTCGGGAGAGCTTCCCACAATTCGAACATCGCCGTAGGTCAAGTAGAACATATACGGCGATGGGTTCAGGGATCGCAGGGCTCGATAGACATCGAACGAATTCGCCGCGATATTCCTCGTCAGGCGCTGGGACAGCACAGCTTGGATAACATCCCCCGCCTGGATATATTCCTTCGTCCGCCGGACGATCTCCTCATACTCATCTTTCGTCACGTTCACTCGCAACGTCGTATCTTGCGGCTGAGGAGACGGCGCAGGCACACCAGAGCCCGGAGCGCTCAAGCGCGCGCAGACGGCTTCTATCTTCCTCACAGCATCCTCATACGCACGATCCGGATCACCGTTGATAATCGCGTTCGAAACGACCTTGCCGCGGTGATACGCATGATCGAATATCAGACACGTATCGGTGAGAACGAGAATCGAATCCGGAAGATCGAGATCGTCTTCCGTCCGGTCCGGCAGCGTTTCGAAGAACCGGACTACATCGTAGCCGATGAACCCGACCGCACCGCCACAGAACTTCGGCAGACCGTCCACCGGCACGAACCGGTATTCCGACAGCAGCGACTGAAGGGCATCGAGTGGATCCTCGCCTTCCTTCAGCGTGCCCGTCTCGCGCCGTCCATCACGCATGACGCTTACTTTATCTCCCTTGGAAGTAAAGACCGCGAACGGCTCCGATCCGAGGAACGAATGCCGCCCAACCTTCTCGCCACCCTCGACGCTCTCGAGCAGGAAGGCATACTGACTGTTGCCGATCTTCTGAAACGCAGAGACGGGAGTCTCCGTATCGAGCAAGACATCCTTCCAGACCGGAATCAAGTTGCCCTGACGAGCCTTCTCCCTGAACTCCGCCTTGCTTGGATAATACATCTTTCCTGCCTCGCTCTCGTTCAACTTCTGAAGTGAACCCTTTACGAACTACCGACCAAAAACGCGAAAAAACCACCCCGGCTTGCCGGGCTGGTTTAGGCTCAGTTTCTATTAGGTTTGCGTAATCCCTAGGTCATCTGGAGATATGCGCGCAAGCGCCCGGCAAGTGATAAACGTCACCACGCCAGGCCCAGGTCAGTCCCTCCAGATTGTTCAGAGATCGTCTCGCCATTATCGCCTCGTGCAAGGGTTGTACCACAAAAGAATACCGCAGTCAAGAGCAAACGCGATAAGGAAATTGAACGGCCAATTGCCGTCACCGCATATCTATCGACATTCAACCCGCAGGCCGGGCATCCCTGAAGCGAAGGGGTGAGGGCCTACGGACTGACCCGCGTTCGGTTCCGAGCAAACGCGTCCCGCGGGCTTGGACGGCATCTCTCGCGATGGAAGAATGGCAGGAATCGTGTCGGGAACGGCAGTCTATCTTGGTCGCTCACCGCGCGGAACATATCCAGCTCCGACACGTAGCCGAGATCAACCAATACCCGACCCAGTTTCTCGCCCGTACGGTTCTGTGCCTTAAGCGCATCGCTCAGTTGCCTCGCGCTGATCAACCCTTTCTCCAGCATCACTTGCCCGAGTAACTTCCGATCCCGAAGCCCGACTCCCATGGCGAACCCCTCCCTGAAAAGGTTTCGCGCACGGAATGCCTCATCGCGTCTTGGCTTTCCAATGTTCGCGACCTCAGATCCACCATTTCATCCCTATGCATATGTGGAACCCACTGAGATACAGCCTAGCAGGCCGCCCGACAAGCACCACTGCGCTGCTCGTCAGAGCCTATCAGAACGACCCCCGCTGCATTGACCCGCCCCGGTTCTCCCAGCCGTCTTGCTTTCCCCCCCCAAGATCACCTAGGCGCACCTCTGAGCGCTTGCGCCCTGTTAACATTCTGTGTATAATTCGCTCGTTATTCTGAAAGTACGTGGGCTCCGTCCGGGATCTTGGCGCAACAAGCGGAATCCGGAGGAGTGAATGAGAGTAGAGCTGCTATCGGTTGGCACCGAGCTGCTACTTGGACAGATTGTTGATACAAATGCTTCGTATTTGGCTAAGAACCTATCTGAGCTGGGAATCAATGTCTTTCATAAGACGACGGTCGGAGACAACCCCGAACGACTTGCTGCCGCGTTGCGCATCAGCCTGGGGCGATGCGATGTCGTGCTCGCCACCGGCGGACTGGGGCCCACGCAAGACGATGTCACTGCGGCCGCGGTTGCTGACGTAATGGGGGTCGGCCTCGCACTGGACGAGGCCGCCGCTGAGAGAATCCGATCATTTGCGCACCAGCGCGGAATTGAGCTTCTCGACAGCCTTCTGAAGCAGGCCTGGGTGCCTGAAGGCTCCTTGGTCGTGCCGAATCCTGTGGGCACTGCTCCGGGGTTCATCATCACTCGCGACGTCAAGACCGTTATCGCCCTCCCAGGTCCACCTCCCGAAATGAACGCTATGGCGGAAGCCACAGTCCTCCCCTACCTGGCCGAGCATGTGTCCAAGGAGGAACCCGCCGTGCTTCGGTCTCGCGTCCTCCGGCTGGCAGGTATCGGCGAATCCCAGGCAGAGGCCGCTATCGCCGACCTTATCGAGCACCAGACCAATCCAACCATTGCTCCTCTCGCCAAGCCCCAGGAAATATGGCTGCGTCTCACCGCACGGGCCAAAACATCGAGCGCCGCGGCAGCCCTCATCGAACCGATCGAGAGGGAAATCAGGCGACGGATTGGCGAACACGCATACGGCGCAGACGACGAAACGCTCGAAACTGTGATCGGCGACTTACTGAAAAAACAATCCCTTACAATAGCCATCGCCGAGTCCTGCACCGGCGGTCTTATAGGAAATCGCCTCACAAATGTATCTGGCAGCTCGGCCTACTTCCTCGCATCGCTCGTAACCTACAGCAACGAGAGCAAAGTGGAGCTCCTCGGCATATCCGCAGACACACTGAGGCAACACGGCGCCGTCAGCGCTCAGACCGCCAAAGAAATGGCGCAGGGGGTGCGAGGCGTTGTAGGAGCAAACATCGGACTGGCCGTCACCGGAATCGCCGGCCCAACCGGCGGAACGCCAGAAAAACCCGTCGGTCTCATCTATATCGGGTATGCAGATGACAAGGCCGAGATTGCCGAGGAGCTGCGACTTCGAGGCAATCGTCTTCTCATCAAAGAGCGTGCGGCCCAGATGGCGCTTTTCCTGCTCCATCGCCGCCTGAGGGCTCAGGCGGGAGTGGAGGTAAGAACATGAGCGATTCCCTTCGCTGCTTCCTCGCCATAAGACTCCCTTCGCAGGCCATCGAGCGCCTCTCCGAAGCACAGCAACGTTTGCGGGAAGCAGATAACACCTGGAAATGGGTGAAACCTGAGAGCTTCCACATCACCCTGAAATTCCTTGGCGACGTCGAACGCGAACGCATCCCTACACTGTGGGAATCCATTCGTCGCTCCTTAGCGGAATTTCACGCGTTCACCATGAGCTTCCGGGGACTCGGCGTATTTCCCGATACTCGGGCGCCGCGAGTCGCCTGGGCCGGCATTCATGACGGCGCAACAGAACTCACCGAACTAGCACACAAAGTCGAGCAGCCATGCGCCGAGCACGGCTTCGAACCAGAGCGGCGGCGTTTCGCAGCCCATCTCACACTGGGCAGATCTCGCCGACCAACTCATAACGCTACCCTCATCGCCGCGATCGACAAATTCGCCGATGTTGACTTAGGTCGGGCGGATGTCACCAGCGTCGCGCTCATGCGAAGCAAACTGACCCCCGCCGGCGCCATCTATCACATCCTCGAAGAACAGCCCTTGGAACCTGGAGAAGCAAAATGAGTGAACGCAAGAAGGACGACCGCGCACACGCCATCGAGCTGGCCATGACCCAAATCGAACGGCAGCACGGCAAGGGATCGATCATGAGACTCGGCGGATCGAAGCGCCTAGAGGTGGATGTCATACCGACCGGTGCGCTCTCCCTCGACATAGCACTTGGAGTCGGAGGACTCCCGCGGGGGCTTATCACAGAGATATACGGCAACGAAGGTTCCGGCAAGACAACCCTGGCCTATCATCTCATCGCGCAGGCGCAGAAGGCCGGTGGGACGGCCGCCTACATCGACGCCGAACAGCGGATGGACCCAACATACGCGCAGGCGCTCGGCGTCGACCTCGACTCACTACTCATTTCCCAGCCCCAGACCGGAGAGCAAGCCCTTGATATAGCGGACATCCTCGTGCGAAGCGGAGGGCTGGATCTCTTCATCGTAGACTCCGTGGCGGCGCTCGTGCCCAAGGCCGAGCTTGAAGGAGAAATGGGAGATTCCCATGTCGGGCTACAAGCTCGCCTCATGTCAAAGGCACTTCGAAAAGTCGCCCATTCCATCCGGCAGTCAAACACAGCCGGAATCTTCCTCAACCAGATTCGGGAGAAAGTTGGCGTGATGTTCGGCAATCCGGAGGTTACACCAGGGGGGCGCGCCCTCAAATTCTGGTCCTCCGTGAGAATCGAACTCCGACGAATCGAATCCCTCAAGCACGGCACAGAGATCATCGGCGGCCGATCGCGAGCCAAGATACTGAAAAACAGCGTAGCGCCGCCATTTCGCCAGGCCGAATTTGAAATCATCTACGGCAAAGGCATCTCCCACGCCGGCACCCTTCTCGATACAGGAGTCGCGCTCGAGGTGATCGCCAAATCCGGCGCCTTCTTCAGCTTCGGCGACACGCGCCTTGGCCAGGGCAGGGAGAAAGCCCGAGAATTTCTCAACGAGAACCTCGATCTATCCGCCGAGATCGAACGAGAGATTCGGCGACGCGCGGGCATCGTCGCCAAGTCCAAAGACGATGAGACAAAAACAGACTAGCGAAACCAGGCCATCCAGCGACGACGAGGACGCGGCCAGAGAGAAATCGCTTCGACTTCTCTCATTACGGCCGCGCTCCGCAGCAGAGCTGCGAAGCCGTTTGCGGGATGCTGGTTTCACAGAAAATGCGATAGAGCGAGTCCTATCCGGCCTCGAAGACGCCGGCATCATCAATGACGAGGAATTTGCGAGATTATGGATTGCTTCCAGAGAGGCGGCCGGAGGCGCGGGGCGGCGAAAGCTCGTTTGGGAGCTTCGTCGAAAGGGGCTTCCGCGTGACCTCATCGATCGGGTCTTGGATGAATATCTCGATGAAGATGCCGAACAAAGCTACGCTCTGGCACTGGCGCAGAAACGATTTAGGACCGACCGGCCGAGAGCCAAAGAAGCAGCGCGCCTACGGCGCTTACTTCTCGGCCGGGGCTTTAGGCTTGAGACAGTGGACAGTGTCCTGCAAACCATCATGGAAAACAAGGAGATTTAAATTAAAGATGGACGTTCCGCTCGCGAAGGCACCCGGTTTCCATGCGGCGGGCCCACCCCGGGGCGGCGACGGAACGGTGCGTACCGTGAATCATTTCGCGATGCGTCGTCCGAACGAACGAACGATCGTACGACCGATCCAATGCGGCTAGGCCCGAGCCGCCCATCGGAGCGCATCGGATAATTATGAAGGGAGTGAGTTTGAGTTGCCTCAAGAATGGAGGTTGCTACTGGTTGCACTGGCAGCGGGAGTTATTCTCCTGCTCGCCGGTTACTACTTCCTACTCGTCCCGCGTTACTGGCGGCGTATGCGAGAGGTTGAAGATGCACAGCGGGAGATCGAGAGCGAACGGAACGAACTAGAGGCGAAGCGAAAGGAAGCGCTACTCGAGGCGCGTGAAGAGAGCCATCGCCTTCGCAGAGAAATCGAGAAAGACAATCGGGAGCGTCGTCAAGAGCTTCAGCGCCTCGACAGGCGACTGACACAACGAGAAGAAAGCCTGGAGCGCCGCACAGACGCGCTAGAAAAGCGCGAGCGCTCCATCGAACAGAAAGTCACCGAAGTCACGCGCCAGCGCGAGATGGTCGAGAAAGAGCGCGAGCATTGGCGATCCGAACTCGAACGTCTGGCGGGCATCAGCATGGAAGATGCCCGTCGAACAGTCCTCGAAGAAGCCGAGAAAGAAGCCCGACACGAAGCGGCAATGCGCCTCGAGCAAATCGAGGATGAGACCCGGCGGGAGGCCGATCGCAAAGCGCGAGAGATCATATCCCTTGCCATTCAGCGATGTTCCGTTGACCAAGTCAGCGAGATGACCGTCAGCGCGGTCGCCCTGCCATCAGATGAGATGAAAGGGCGCATCATCGGCCGTGAAGGGCGCAACATACGCGCCTTCGAGCAACTCACCGGCGTCGATCTCATCATCGACGACACACCGGAAGCCGTCGTCATCTCGACATTCGACCCGATCCGTCGAGAAATCGCCCGCATCGCTCTCGAAACACTCATCAGCGACGGACGCATTCACCCGGGACGCATCGAAGATTCCGTCAAGAAGGCGGAGGGAATTATTGAGGAACGCGTCCAACAGGCCGGAGACCGCGCCACATTCGAAACCGGAGTAACTGGACTCCATCCCGAACTAGTCCGTCTCCTGGGAAGAATGAAGTTCCGGACGACCCTCGGGCAGAATGCACTCGACCACTCGATCGAGGTGGCTAATATCGCCGGCATCATGGCCGCAGAGCTTGGCGTCAACGAAGCCATAGCGCGCCGCGCCGGACTACTCCACGACATCGGCAAGGCCGTCGACTTCGAAGTCGAAGGCACCCATACCTCCATCGGTGTGGATCTCGTCCAACGCTACAGCGAGAGTCCCGAAGTGATTCACGCCGTCGCCGCGCACCACGAGGATGAACCGTTCAAGTCCGTCGAGGCCGTCCTCGTCTATGCTGCGGACAGCATCTCTGCAGCTCGACCCGGGGCCCGCCGAGAAACCCTCGAAGGATACATCAAACGACTCGATCGACTGGAGAAGATCGCCCAGTCATCTGAAGGCGTCGAGCGATGCTACGCCATTCAGGCCGGGCGCGAAGTGCGCATCCTCGTTAAGCCGGAAGCCATAGACGACGTCATGGCGGCGGCGCTGGCCAAAGAAGTCGCTCAAAACATTCAGGAATCGGACATTCAATATCCCGGACAAATCAAAGTCACAGTCATAAGAGAAACGCGGGCCGTCGACTACGCGAAATAGATAATTAGGAGCAGAACTCCGACTTGAACATCTTATTTATCGGAGACATCGTCGGTAAGCCCGGGCGAGCCGCCGTCAAAGTTCGCCTGCCGGACCTCGTAAGCCGATATCAGGTGGACTTCACCATCGCGAATGGCGAGAACGCCGCAGGAGGTCTCGGCATCACACCCGGCATCGCCGAAGAATTACTGAATGCAGGCGTCGACGTTCTGACCACCGGAAACCACGTCTGGCGACACCGAGAGTTCCTCGAATTCGCTGCAGCAGAGCGTCGAATCGTGCGCCCGGCGAACTATCCGGAGGGCGCACCGGGGCGCGGCGCCGAAGTCTACGTAACCCCCCATAGTGGCTCCATCGGCGTTATGAACATCGTTGGTCGGGTTTTCATGGAAGCCCTCGACTGTCCATTTCGAGTCGCCGATAGGGAAATTGAGCAGCTTCATGGAAAAACAAATGTGATTGTGGTAGACATTCACGCAGAGGCCACAAGCGAAAAGGTGGCGCTCGGGTGGTTTCTCGACGGCAGAGTCGCCGCAGCCATTGGAACGCATACGCACATCCAGACCGCTGACGAGCGCATCCTGCCCAACGGCACCGCCTATATCACTGACGCCGGCATGACCGGTCCCCGCGACTCCGTCATCGGCGTCAAACGGGAATCGATAATAGAACGCTTTCTGACCGGCATGCCCACCCGCTTCGAGGTGGCGCCGGGGCCTATTATACTGAACGGAATCGTAGCCTCGATCGATGCCGAAACAGGACGCGCACGCTCCATCGAGCGTGTGGTAGAATGTATAGATCTCGCAGAATGACTATCCGAACCCGAACCAGGGTTCTTCGCAGCGAACTTAGCAGGTTAGATTAACACAACGGTTGCAGGAGGACTTCAAACATGGAGGTCCTGCGGGTCTCGACGAGGTCAAATCCGAATGCCGTCGCAGGTGCGCTCGCCGGTGTTGTCCGAGAAAAAGGCGCCGCTGAAATCCAGACCATAGGTGCTGGGGCGCTCAACCAAGCCATTAAAGCCATCGCCATCGCGCGTGGATTTATGGCCCCCTCTGGCGTGGACCTTATCTGTCGTCCCGCCTTTGCAGACATCACCGTAGATGGTCAAGAGCGGACAGCCATTCGCCTGATGGTCGAGCCACGCTAGCACGGCGAGCGCAATCCGTCCAATACGAATGAATCGCGGGCCCACCATAGTGGGCCCGCGGCCTTTTATTACCATTCAAATCGATTCAGGCAGCCTTCTTCTTAGCTCGTCAACCAAACCCCCGCAACCGAAACGAAATACACATCTGAGCGCGCATCCATAATGAGAATCTTACAGCTATCGCGGAGCGCCAAGCTCAGAGCACCTGCTCCAGACCCACAGCGAGGCCTTTGATCCCCCGCACCCTTCGGATCGCCAGCAACACCCCCGGCATGAAGCATTCACGACTCGTCGAATCATGCCGAATCGTGAGCGTTTCCCCTAAACTACCGAAGATGACCTCTTGGTGGGCGACCAATCCCGGCAGTCGCACACTATGGATATGGATAGCACCCTCCGCCTGCCCTCGCGAGGAGCGACCGTCCGAGGAATCTTTCCCAGTGAACTTACTGCCGGCACTGCGCGCCATCAACTGGGCCGTACGCAACGCCGTTCCAGAAGGAGCATCGGCCTTGCCGGCGTGATGGAGCTCAACGATCTCTGCCGCCTCGAAGTGTCGCGCGGCCTGCGCCGTGAATTGCATCATGAGAACCGCACCGATCGCGAAGTTCGGCACAATGAGAACTGATTGCTTCCGCTCCTCGCACAACCCCTTTAGCTCGGAGACATCCTTTTCCGTCAAGCCCGTCGTTCCGACCACACAGGCGACACCCGCCCGGACAGCCGTTCGCACATTGCCTAACACCGCCGTCGGAAGCGTAAAATCGACGACCGCATCGGGCGAGGATTTAGCAATAACATCGCTTAGCGACTCCGAGATGACGACACCCAATGGGCCGATTCCCGCCACCCGACCTGCATCCTCTCCCGCCCTGCACCGATCCACCGCGGCTGCCACAGTCATATCCTCTGCCTGCGCCACCGCGCGCACAACCTCGCGCCCCATGCGCCCCGAAGCACCAACGACCAACACTCGGATATCGCTCATCTCGCCTCCCCTTCACCCTCAAACGGCCCAATCGCGACAAGAGCGCGTTGATCCTCGCCCAAAAGCGATTCGGCCAATTCGTGCACGTCTTCAACGGTCACAGCATCCACCCCTCTGACAATCTCCTCAAAGGAAAGCACCCGCCCCCAGTGGATTTCAGACAGAGCCAAATGATTCATCCGATATCCCGTTCCTTCGGCAGCCAGCGCAAGCGAAACCTTGATCTGCACCTTCGCCCGCTCCAACTCCTCCAGCGAAGGGCCTTCCCTCCGAAGCCCCGCCACCTCCTGCTCCACAAGATCGACCACCTGCCCGAAGTTCGCCGGCGACGTGCCGGCCGCAATAACGAACGCCCCCGCCTCGCGGTACGCCTGGAGATAAGAGCCGATCTCGTAAACCAAGCCTCGATTATCGCGAATCTCCTGGAAGAGACGCGAACTCGTCCCCCCACCGAGCACACCGTCCAGAACGGCGAAAGCATGCCGCCTTTCATCGCGGAGAGTGATCCCCGGCGCCACCAGGCAGAAATGCACCTGTGCCCCATCCTGCGAGATCAACCTCCGGTGACTGTGAAAACTCGGGGCTTCAATCCGCTTTCGTTCCCTCCCAGCCTTCAAATGCCCAGCCAACCCCGCAACGACATCGACCACCTGATCGTGATCCACCCTTCCCGCCGCAATCACCATAAGACGATCGGACGCCTGAACATCATCCCTCAAAAACTCCCTCAACGCCCTCGGCTTCAGCCCCTCGATGCCTTCCCGCGTCCCCATCAGAGGCCGCCCCAAACAATGTCCAGGCCAGACCGTCTGCGGAACGAGCTCGTGCATCAAATCCTCAGCCACATCATCCAGGTGAGCGATCTCCTGTAGGATGACCGCTCGCTCACGGCCGACATCTTCCTCATTGCATACCGAGTTCAGAATGAGGTCGAACAGAAGTCGGAGAGCTGTATCCGCCTGATCCCAACCCGTTCGCGCATAGAGGTGCATTTCCTCGCGTTCCGTCACCCCATTTACATAGCCCCCGATATCGTCGATAGCCTCCGCGATCTGTCGAGTGGAGCGCGCTCGGGTTCCTTTGAACACCATATGCTCCAGAAAATGCGTCATCCCCTCACCGCCCTCCGGGTCGCTGCACGAACCCGAGAGCGACCAAAGGCCAAGGGAAACGGAGTCCACACGCTCCATCTTTTCCGTGAGCACGCGCACTCCGTTAGGAAGCACCGTCTTCCGGGCGAAAGGCCCGATACCGACACGGCCACGAGTCACTCGCCCGTCTCCCTTTTCACACTTATGGCAGGAGCAACAACCGTGCTCCACCTTAGTCCACTCTACAGCGACTCAACGGCGACGGCGGTGTGGACGCCCCCCACCGCGACTCGAATCCCGGCGACCGCCTCCGGCCGTAGCCTCCGCCCCCTCACCCCCAGGCAACAAGTCCTTTCGAGTCAGCCGCACCTTGCCTTGAGGATCGATCTCGATTACTCGGACCGGCACTTCGTCGCCGACGTTGAGCACATCCTCCACGCGCTCGATCCGCTCCCGGGCTATCTGGGAAATATGGAGCAACCCATCGCGCCCCGGAAGCAGCTCCACAAATGCGCCGAAGGGCGTCGTCCTGACAACCTTGCCCGTATAAGTCTCTCCCACCTTCAAATCCCGGGTCAAATCCCCGATGGCCTTCAGCGCCTGCTCGCCGGAAACCTGATCTGGCGCCGCGATGAAAACCCGACCCTCTTGCTCGATGTCGATCTTACACTCAAAATCGCCCTCGAGCTTCCGGATCATCTTGCCACCAGGCCCGATCACATCTCCAATCTTCTCCGGATCGATTTCCAGCGTAAACACCCTCGGCGCGTGTGGAGCCAAATCCGGCCGCGGCGCATCCAGCGTCCCACTCATCGTATCGAGCAGCGTATTGCGCGCCCGCTTCGCCTGCTCAAAGGCATCCGTCATGACATCGAGACTCAGCCCATCGAGCTTCACATCCACCTGGATCGCGGTCACGCCCTTGCGGGTGCCAGCGACCTTGAAATCCATATCGCCGCTGAAGTCCTCGAGCCCTTGAATATCGGTGAGCAGGCAGCGGCGGTCCCCATCGCTCACCATCCCAATAGAGATGCCCGCGATAGGCGACTCGATCGGCACGCCCGCGTCCATGAGGGCCAAACTACTTCCGCAGACGCTGGCCATCGAACTCGAACCATTGCTTTCCAGCACCTCGGAAACAACCCGAACCGTATACGGAAAATCCTCCTCGTCGGGCAACAACGGCAGCAGCGCATGCTCCGCAAGCGAACCATGTCCGAGATCCCGCCGGCTTGGCCCCCGAATCGGTCGCACCTCCCCAACGCTGTATGCCGGGAAGTTATAGTGGTGCATAAAACGCTTCGACTCGACCACGCCGAGATCATCGATGAGCTGCTCGTCCCCCACACCGCCCAGTGTCACAACAGACATCACTTGCGTCTGGCCGCGAGTGAACAAAGCTGAACCGTGCGCTTGTGGCAGCAGACCGACTTCCGAAGAAACGGGTCTAATCTCCTCTGGCGAGCGCCCGTCGGGCCTCTTCCCCTCATCCAAAATCACCCCGCGCAGCTCCGCATCCGTCTGCTCCTCCAGAGCCGCTTTAACCTCGGCCACTCGCTCTGGGAACTCATCCGATAAATCGGACTGAAGCTGCTCGAGGATTTCCGCCGTCGCCTGTTCCCTGGCCTTCTTGTCCTCGTTCTGAATCGCCTCGCGCAACTTGCCAGAAAAACGACCGATGGCCGAACGGATATCGTCTCCGACCTTGAGCGTTTCGAACTCTATCTTCTCCTTGCCGGCAGCGGCCATCAAGGAGCGTTGCATCTCGATAAGCGCCTCCGCGCGCGGAAGCGCAAACTCCACCGCCTCCATCATCGTCGACTCAGGAAGCTGATCGGCCATTCCTTCCACCATAATGACTCCGCTCGGACTGACCGCAACAACCAAATCGAGATCGCTCTGATCCCGATCCTCATAGGTGGGATTTGCGACGAAATGACCATCCACGCGTCCCACTCGCACCGCCCCGACGGGACCGAGAAATGGAATCGATGAAACACACAAGGCAGCCGACGCGCCAATCATACCGAGCACGTCCGGCGCATTCGCGGAGTCGGCCGAGATGACCGTTGCAACGACTTGTATGTCGTTACGGAAGCCCTTCGGGAAGAGCGGTCGAATCGACCGATCGATTCGCCTAGCCGACAAGATCGCATTCTCGCTGGGTCGTCCCTCACGCCGGATATAGCGGACCCCCGGAATCTTACCGGCCGCGTACATCTTCTCTTCGAAATCGACGAGGAGGGGGAAAAAATCGATGCCCTCCCGCGGCGGGGCCATAGTTGCCGCGACGAGGACAATCGTGTCTCCCAGACGCACACAGACCGCTCCATTGGCCTGTTTCGCCAGGGTTCCGGTCTCGACGGAAATAGTCCTTCCGTCGATCTCACATCGTTCTATTGACACTGCATTTCCTATCCGGGACCCGTCCCAAAAGCAAGCTCTCTGCGGCTGCCTTCCCGGTAGGAACACCTCCTGCACCTATGTCTGCCGACGCCTTCGCGTCGCTCGCGTCCCAAACTTCGACACCGAGCCCCACGGCACACATGGGTTCAGGACAAGCTCCTGCTGAAGAAGGCCTGCCGCGTCGCAACCGACTTTTCAGTCGTTCCCTGTTTGATTTTTAAAGTTCGATGCTACAGTCTACGAGCTTTCGTCTTATCACGGAGCCCGAGCTTACCGACAAGTGATCGATATCGTTCGATATCGGCCTTGCTGAGATAATCGAGCAGCCGTTGGCGCCGGCCGATCATAATGAGCATACCACGTCGGGAGTGGTGATCTTTCTTATACTGTCGAAGATGCTCCTGAACCTGATTAATTCGCGCGGTCAGCAGCGCCACCTGAACCTCCGGTGACCCCGTGTCGCTAGGGTGAAGGCGATTATCTTCGACAATCCCCTGTTTCTTTTCCTTAACCAGCGGCACCGGCTACTCCTTTCCTCATTTACTACATCTCACTAAAGCGCCCTAGGCACAGCCCGGACACAGTGAGAGAGCATAGCACATGCATTCAATCCTGTAAAGAATCCAGGGCGGATTGGTCGCACACAGTACTCGTAGTGGGACCAAACACCCTGTGAGAAGCCCGGCTCTCCGGGCGACTTCCCGCCCAAAATCCCCTCGACGTGAGGCTACCACATAGACGAGCTCCCCACATGACCAATAATGCAATGACCCTGCACAGCCTCGCTCCGGTCTGACATGTGAAAGCAGCGTAGCATTAGAAATGGCCGAAGCCATCGGGGGGGAATTGGTATGCCGGGGTGCAAGAACGACTGAGTCGGGCGACAGAATACTTCTCAAAGAAGCCTCAGTGAACCATCGGGACGAACCTCACCTCGATGATTGATTCCCGCGAGAGTTCGCCATCGTTCTTGGTTAAGACATAGAGAGTCTGATGAGTTTTCTGGGAGCCGACGGGAATGACCATTCGCCCCCCATCGGCAAGCTGCTCCTGGAGAGGTTTCGGAACTTCCTCCGGCGCGCATGTGACAAGGATGCCCTCGAAAGGCGCGTGCTCAGGCCAGCCGAGATAGCCGTCACCGGTTTTGACCTGGACGGTGTCATATCCCAGATAGCGGAGCGTCGCGGCCGCCCGTTCCGCAAGTGATGGAAGTATCTCGATAGTATATACACGCGGTGTCAATTCGGCGAGGACGGCCGCCTGATAGCCGGATCCGGTTCCTATTTCGAGGACTCTATCGCCGCGTTCCAGCTCCAGCAACTCGGTCATGAGGGCCACGATATAGGGCTGAGAGATAGTCTGGTCCTCGCCTATGGGGAGGGGGCGGTCTTCGTAGGCATGGGGCCGCTGATCCTGGGGGACGAATTCATGTCTCGGAACAGTTTCCATCGCCACAAGGACGCGTTCGTCCTTCACACCTCGCCGGCGGATCTGCATGCGCACCATACGGGTCCGGAGACGGTCGAAGCTGCGGTCGGTGGGGACGCTGGGTTCCGGTGTCACCGATCTCGAACTACAGCCGGCGAGCATCAGACATACCATCAACCCTACGGCCGAATTCCGAAGAGGCGCGGTCTGTGACATCAGCGATCACCTCCGCTTGTTCTTTCGTTCCAAAGAAACCCTATGAAGCCCTGCCGGGGTTTGGGAAAACATCGACCAATTGCACTTCCCAGATCCTACATCGAGTAATCCACCATCTGTCATCATTCCGAGCGAAGCGAAGCATCCCGCCGTTCGGCCGTTGCTGTAGGGATGCGCGCACCCACACCCGCCAGGCCGTGGGTCGTTCTCTCCGAGGACACTCCCCAGACCGCCGCCCTATGGTTCTTATCTTCTGGCGCTCTTCCTCCGGCAGGAAGCAACGCCTTTGCAGCCAAGAGGTCAATGGGTGTGGCCGGGGCGGGCTGAGTAAGGACGGAGAGAGGGGAGGCGCGAGATGTCCGTGCTCGATTGGCTGGCCCTGGCGGTTATCGTGGCGGGGTTAGTGTATCTGCGACGACAGCTCGCCGCGGCGGGTCACGCCGTCGCCGCCTGGGTGCGCGCGCGCCCGCCGTTGGGCCTGCTGCTATGGGCCGTGCCGCTGGCGGCGATTGCGTTCGTTTTTGTGGTTCTCGTTGTGTGGAAAGTGCCTATTGCGCAGCTCGCGGACGTGCGACCGGCTGAGATCGACCGCGTTTCCTCCAAAGACTATTACGAACTCCTCAACGCCCACCGCGCGACCATCGTGCAAGTATTGGCCGGAGCGGCCCTCCTCCTCACGCTGTACTTCACGTGGAAAAGGGTGACCGCGACCGAGCAGCAAGTCGAGGTCGCGCGGGAAGAGCAGATCACAGAGCGATTCACCCGCGCCATCGAGCAGCTTGGTAGCGAGAAGCTCGAAGTGCGCCTCGGGGGCATCTACGCGCTCGAACGCATCGCCCGCGACTCCGAGCGGGACCACTGGCCGATTATGGAGGTGCTGACTGCGTATGTAAGGGAGAACGCGCGGCTGACTGATACTCCAGAGGGTGAAGATAGTAAGGAATCAGACCCGATAGCGACTGACATACAGGCCATCGTGACCGTCATAAGAAGGAGGCGGGTGGAGTTCGATCCTGAACTAGAGAGGCTGGACCTACGTGGGACAGACCTAGCGCGAGTAAACCTGTGGGGGGCGAACCTGTGGGGAGCGAACTTGTCGGGGGTGGACCTGTCGGGGGCGGACCTGTCGCAGACGGACCTAGCGTGGGCGGACCTGTCGGGGGCGGACCTGTCGGGGGCGGACCTGCAGCAGACGCAGCTGTGGGAGGCGAACCTGCGGCGGACGCAGCTGTGGCAGGCGAACCTGTTGGATGCACACCTGTCGCAGACGGACCTGTCGGGGGCGGACCTGTCGGGGGCGGACCTGCAGCGGGCGAACCTGTCGGGGGCGACGCTGCGGAGGACAAACCTGTCGAAGGCAGACCTGTCGCGAGTAGACCTCACGGGGGCCGACCTTTGCGGCGTGGACCTCTCCGACGCAATAGGCCTCACCCGCAGGCAGCTTTCGCGCGCGATGACGGACGCGCACACCATCCTGCCCGATTACCTGAAGGAAGTTGGAGAGGAAGGCGCGGAGGAGGGAGAGGAGGAGGAGTAGGAACGTCCAACGGCGGGATGCTTCACTGCGCTTAGCATGACAGGAGGGTGCCCGCCTTTGCTGTCACTCTGAACGAAGTGAAGAGTCCCGCCTTGCGCGTAGGTCGTAGGCTACCGATATGCCGGATAGGTCCTACTACGTTTACATCATGACCAATAACTACGGAACGCTTTACACCGGCGTGACCAACGACGTGGTGCGACGCGTCTCGGAGCACAAGCAGAAGTTGGTGCCAGGGTTCACGGCGCGCTACAACGTGACGCAGCTGGTACACTACGAGGAGACCGATGACATCGGGGCCGCCATCACCCGAGAGAAGCAGATCAAGGGATGGGTGCGGGAGAAGAAGGTAGCCTTGATCGAGTCCGGCAATCCCAATTGGAAGGACTTGGCGGAGGACTGGTATTGAACGGCGGGATGCCCGGCCGGCATCGCTCAGAACGGCCAACGGCGGGATCCTTCACTGCGTTCATCATGACAGATGGCGGGCACGGGAGCACCTCCCCTCTCGATTCTCTCCCCTCCCAACGGCATTGGGACAACCTATTCTCGTCCTCGGAGAGAACGGCCGATGGTTGCAAGTTTCGCCAGTACGCCGGCGGGCGGCACAGCCGCCCCGTGGGGGGTTGGAGGGGGCAGCGGAACGCCCCCTGCGGTATGGCTTCGTCCGGCATTATGATGCCGGACAGCTCATCGAATTGCCATCGCCGTTTTGCATCCTTTCGGGAGCAAGCTCCCGAAAGACCGGCTTGAGCGCTAATAGGGAATTCGCAGAGAAAAACACCGCGGGGCCTTGACACCGCTTCTATAGGGGATGACAATGCCGAGTGTCTGGTCGGCGATAGGTTGCAAAGCGGATCCAGCGGAACGGTCCTCATACCTCTGATATCCCGAACTCTCCTCGGGAGGGAAGTCGCCCCTCGAACCCGAATCTCCTGCCAAGCGACCCCATTCATGAAAAAGCGAAACAGTCAGTCAATCTGGCTTTTCTTCCTCTACCTCGGCCTTGGCATGGCCAGCACGCTCATCTGGGCGCGCATCGCTAACCTTCCCGTCTTCCCGTCCTCCCATCCTGGCATGCCGATATAATCGGCGGAACAGCTCCTGCGCCCAACCAATACCGCCCCCTCACCCCCTGGCTTGCTGAATTCATTCGCCTGCTCACCCCAAGCGGCGACCCCTTCACCGCCTACCTACTGCTTCGCGGCATCGTGACCGGGCTGACTCTCTTCCTATTCGACCGTTACCTCCGCGTCTGGTTCACACCCGCCGCGGCCGCCGCGGGCTCGTTCGCCCTGGCGGCCATCATCCCGTTTACCTACTTCCGCGTCGTGCAAGAAAGCGATCCTCTGAATCTAATGACCTTCGTCCTCGCCTTCTGGGCGATCGCTGTCGGCAGAGACTTACTTCTCGTCCCGCTGGTCGTCATCGGCACCTTTAACCGTGAAACCACCGCCCTTATTCCTGCCCTTTATGCCATTACGCGTACCGGCCGCCGACCTTTTCGTGAAGTATCGTGCCGCAGTCTCGCCCTTGCGGCATCCTGGATCGTCGCATATGGTGCCCTTCTTGCCGTCTACGGTCGCCGAGAGTACTACTGCGATGTCGTGATGCTGCCACACAACCTCGAATCCTGGATTCCCACCTTCCACGTATTGTTGCTATTTGGCGCCATGTGGATACTTGCCATCCTCGGCGCTCGCAGCAACGCCCCCATCGTTCTCACACGCTCCCTCTGGCTTCTCCCGTTCTTCCTTCGCCCTCCACTACATAGTGGCCATGGTCAACGAAGTTCGCCTCTTCCTCCCCTACGCCCCCGCTATCATCCCCCTAACCCTCTGGGTGCTATTCCCCGACACCAGACTCGAGCGCCCTCACCCCCATTCGAAACAAAGCAAACACCAACCCCTTTCAAAGTAATTCCGACGGCGAAATACATGCACTTTTGTAGCATCCTTCATACAAGACCACCATATCCAACGACGAGATTCGCTCTACCATTCGTGGTAACTGCATACAGCAACAATTATTGCCTTCGCCTAAAAATCGCCGCGGGCGCGCAAATTTTTTCAAGCAAAGGCGCAGCAATACACTCGAGAAACAGCTATAACTTGCCGATACTCTTTACCAATGAGGGGAAGTGATATACGAATCGCATTGCGATAGGTATGGCCGGCCTGCTGGACGGGCAAATCCAAATCTATAGATCTAGTTGAAATGCAAATCTTAGGGAGGGCAAACCGTGAATAAATCGGTTCCAACGTTGTTGGGGATAGTGATTATCCTGCTAGTCGTTGTCCTTGTGGTAGTGGTCTTCAATTACCGTCTGATGGCCAAACTTGGCGCTGGCGAGGAAGTTGTCGGCACCGCGATAACTGAGACCCTAACGGGAGTCGATCTGCCAGAGGAAAAGATTGGCGTCGGTGAGGTGTTGGGGAGCCGTGAGCCACAAGTAGAGGCACAACCGGCGCCGATGCCGCAACCAGATCGCAGAGGGGTGGCCAAGGAAAAACACGGGGATAAACGTAGCGAGCGACTCGCGTCCGAAACAGACGAAAAAACGGAATGATATGATGTAGCGCTATGGGTTGGACGCTCATCTAATTCTACAGTGCAAAAATTGACGCCAAATGCAGGGGCGGGGGGAAGCCCGGCCCCTGCTATGTTTGACTCATTGTTGCTATGCACGCGGGATAATGAAACATTCCGCTCTTGTTCATCAGTTCGCAACAGTCTTATGGCATAGGATAATAGGTGCTCAATCAGCGTGAGCCCTCTGACCGCTCGGTTTATTGCAGCCGAGCGGTCTCCCTCCTTTGAAACTCATTGGAAGCATGGGGCTTCTGTTTCTCGGTATCTGTATGCAGCATGTCCAAGTATCGGGATGATGCCGCTCATCGAAGAATGCCCTCGCGAGAGGGGTTCCGACGCCGTCTCGCTCAAGGGCTCAAATCACAGCGCTCAGACCCGATCAAATCTCGATAGGTGGTCAATCTTACTCCCGCTCGGGATAGGGCGGCGCGAACCTCAGGATCTATCAGGGCGGCCTTCTCTTGCTCCCAGCGGTAGTCCCACCCGAGGACACTGTCGACCGCATTGTCAGCGCCTGGGTGACATCCAATCTCGGTAACGCCTGCGTCCAGTTCCTCAACGGTCTCAATCAGTGATTCGGCAGACCATCTCCCAGCCTCCGCGAAGCCTCGAAAATCATCCACGGTCGCAAGGCCGTTGCCAAGCTCAAGCCGCCATCCCAAATCGCAGGCGAGACGCAACGCCCTCAATTCCGCCCCCCGAAGCAAACGGGAAAGCGATGTTCGTTGGGAAGCAACTGACCTCCCTTGCCGGGGGCGGCGGATAGCGCCAATGTCATATTCGTGGGCGAGCCGGGTGACGATAGGCAGGACTCTCGGAAATACATGGACGTGCTGGTGGCTGTTGATATGAGAGAATGAGAGCCCGGTGGAGAGGGCCCTCTCAATCTGGGCGCGCAGTTCGGCCTCAATATGATTTTTATGCAGATGTCCGCGAAGATAGCGTCCGAGAAAAGCGCGCCAGTCGTTGGGAAAGCGCCCGCCCCGATCCACGAGGCTAGAAATTTGATCTGGCGGGCAGACCGGGGCAGTCTGCGTGAGAGCGAGATGAATGCCGAGATCGAGTTCCGGTTTCGATCTCGCGATCGCAATCGCATCCTCGAATGCTTCCCCAGTCGGCAGCAGACTGACGCTGGTCACGATACCGCGCTCGAACACCTCGATCACACCCCGGTTGATTGCCTCGCACAGGCCGAAATCGTCGGCATTAACGATCAAGCGAACAGAGCCGGGGCGCTCTTTTCGGCGCCGATGCCGGTGGCGCCACATCTCGCCAAAAATTCGCGACACTACGCGGAAGCCCGCCGCAGTTGATACTCCGGCCGACCGAGAGTGATACGTTATACCCACGTCCTGAATGCGAGCGCCGAGCCGTCGTGCTTCCAGAAGCAGCTCGGCGTCGATGAAAGAGCCCTCACTGCGTAAATCCATTCGCTCGATAAGAGAACGCCGCATCAACTTGAAGGCGAAATTGACGTCGCGCACGCGAAGCCCGAAGACCCATCGAATGAGCCGATTGTAGGTTAAAGACATGAGCTCGCGATGCGGACCTTCGGCGCGTCCGAGACGATATCCGATGAGCATGTCCAAGTCATCGGTGAAGAGGCCGATGGCGGAGCGCGCTTCTTCTACCGAGACAGGGAAATCAGCATCCATGTAGAGAACTAAATCCTTCGTTGCATTGGCGAGTCCCGTGCGAATCGCCGCGCCCAACCCCCGGTTGCGTCGGTGGTGAACGGATCGGACGTTCGTCTGGCGCTCGGCCAGTTCGGCGATGAAGGCGCCGCTCCCGTCTGTGCTGCCATCGTCGACGAGAACAAGCTCGAAATCGGAGGTTATTCCCTCGACGATCCGCTGAGTCTCGCTAAATAGCCGCGGAAGATTATCGATCTCGTTGTAGATTGGATAGACGAACGAAAGATTCATGACTGTAGCATCGAAGAGCGGTCCCTCTACGCTCGACCAACTGCGACTGAATATTACGGCATGGCTCTTCCCAGTCCTGCTGTTGGGGCTTTGCTCTGTGCTGTACTTCTGGCGCCTCGGAGTCACCCCGCTCGACGATTTTGACGAGGCATACTATGCCGAAGGGGCGCGAGAGATGATGGAGCGGGGGGATATGGGGACCCCGTATTATAATGGCCAGCCCTTTCTGCTGAAGCCGATTCTGGTATATTGGCTCATAGCAGGCTCCTTTAGGGTCTTCGGCGTTACAGAATTCGCCGCCCGTTTTTTTTCCGCTTTCTTCGCAGTGGTCGTCGTGCTGACGACCTACTGGTTCGCGACTAAAACTATAAGCCGACGGGCTGGATTCTTTTCCGGCATGGCCCTCGCTCTCTCCCATCTCTGGCTGGATACAGGGCGAGAGGCAATGACCGACATGCCCCTCGTTGCATCGCTGGCCCCCGCAGTATTCTTGCTCTTCTCGACGGCCGATGCTGATTCGAAGAAGAGAACCCGACTGTTCCTGACAGCGTATCTGCTGGTTGGCATATCGGTGCTGGCGAAGGGCCCATCGACGACTTTCATCGTGTTGCTCGGATTTGTCGTTTATCTCGCTCACGCCAATCAACTCCGCGCGTTCATCCGCGAGGCACGAATCATCCAGGGACTGATCCTGGTGCTCATCGTGGCCGCACCGTGGTACATCTACGAAACTATCCGAGAGCCGAGCTTCTTCACGGTCTTCTTCCTCGAAGAACACTTCGGCCATCTTCGCGGCGATCTGGCAAGAGATGAGCCCTGGTATGGACACCTAAAAAATCTTTTCATCGGCTTCTATCCCTGGATTGCTTTCCTACCCGGAGCCCTGGCTCTCGCCTATCGCCGAGAGAGAAATGACGTCCTCCGTTTCGCTCTATGGTGGGCAATAGCGGTGATCGTCATTTTTTCCTTTGCGGGGGCGAAGTTGCCGCACTATCTCGCACCCGCCTATCCCCCCTTGGCAATTCTCGTCGGAGGCTGGTTTGACGCGTGGCTCTCGAGGCGTGATGTCAGAACATCGTCCGTCCGCCTTGGAATTGCGCTACTCGGCATCGTCGGGCTCCTCGCCGCTACGGGAGCCATCCTGGCTGCTGCAATGCCTCCGTTCGTTGAGACCCGGATCGCCGCGCGGTACGGGATATGGCGACCAGGACTGGGGCCGGCGGTGATGCTGATTGCACTGGCTCTCGGTTCGCTCGGAGCGGCTGCTCTGGCGGCTGCTGATCGACGACGATTGGTATTCCCGGTGATTGCAGGCTCGATTGTCATCGCCGCGCTTGCCCACGTCGGATGGTTCAAACCGAAACTGGCCGCGATCCAGGCGCAGCCTCGGAAGGAGCTTTCGGAGTTCGCCGGGAGCGCTCTACCAGAAACCGAGCCGCTGGGTGTTTTCTATGCCAAGCGGAATGCCACGATCTTCTATGCTCGGCGGCCTATTGTCGATCTTGGAGAATGGGAGCCGGAGGGGCTGCTTTCGTTTCTTTCCGATCACAGACCAGCCGGTGCGATTACCCATTGCAAATTTCTCCCGGCTCTCGAAGACCAACTGGGGGATGTGCATGTGTTGATGCGCCGCGGTGAATACGTTCTCATTGCTAACCATGCGTTGGGCGCGCAATAGACGATACGCGTTCCAGTGTAAGCACCCACACTCCACGAATAATTCATCTAGGCAACCGAAGTGGTTCTCTCTCGACAAAAGTGAGGGAGCGCCCGATCGGGCGCTCCCTCTTCTTCATGGCGCTATCGCTGTAATTTTCTATCCTGCACGGCAGCATCGATGTGGTTGTGCATCGAGGGCGACAATTCGCCTTGCAACCTCTACAATCTTGTGATTCGTGCGGCTGCTCGTTCGTTTGAGCCAACGGTATGCTTCCTGTTCTCCAACCTTCATATCACGCATGATAATACCCTTGGCGCGCTCCACGAGCTTCCGAGCATCCAGCGATTCTTTCAGGTCTCCTACTTCCCCGCGAAGCAACTCAAGGTCATTGAAGCGAGCGAGCGCGGTGGCAATGGCCGCAGACAGTCGCTCTTTCGTGATCGGCTTGACGAGGTAGCTAAAGACGCCAACCTGCGCGGCGTCTTCGATCAGCGATTGGTCTGTGTGTCCGGTGACGATAACGATAGGAAGAAGCGCTTTCTCGAGGATCGCCTTTGCCGCACCAAGCCCATTCAACTTGGGCATTTCAATATCTAGCATCAATAAATCAGGACTCGTCAGCTCTACCATCTCCAGAACTTCCGAGCCATCCCGAGCCAACGCCACGACCTCATGTCCGAGAGATTCCGACATAGCGGCAATGGCGCTTCGAACCGGCTCTTCATCGTCAGCTATGAGTAGTCGAAGCCTTGGCACATGCCCCTCCCAGGGAATTCCACTCTTCCAAATCCCATCCCTTCGCTGGCTTATTCCATAGTTAATGCCCAGATCACGAGCTAGAGTATAAGCAGAGCTGCCAGCCTTAGCGGTTACCTATCGGGGGTCGAAGAACTGGACAACGATATGGGTGACTCATCTCGTCCTTTCCTCTAAATTAAGGAATATTCCAAATGCCACGACGGCAAGCCAGGGCGCTCTGCTCGCGGCCCTGGACGCGCTGATAGCTGAGCATTCCCCCCCCTACCATCGCATCCGCGCATGCAAGCTTGCTATTGTGAGGCCGCGCATGCTGCCACAGAAGGCCACTTTGAATTTGAACACAGCATTGTCTAACTATAGCGAAAGTTTGGAGTCTCTCGGCCGCATTGAGAGGACGCACCAACGATTGTGGACTTTGGCTCTTGTCCTTTTTGTCTTGATTAGTGCGAGTCTACTGGCGATAGAGGCGAGCTTCGCTCTCGCGGAGAAGCTGCTCTCCGATGTGCGGATCCGAGCCCAGGTTGTCTTGAATCATTATGGATCGATCGTCGCCTTGCTAGTATTGATCTGTCTTATCTGCGCTTACTTCTATGAGAAGCTCCTCAAGGTCCGAAACGAAAATCGCGATCTCATCAGGGCGCTCGATGCAAATGCAAAGCTGCTTACCTTGCGCAACGACCAACTCGACACATGGGACCGACTGAGCCATGAACTCATCACAAATTTCAATCTGCCGCGCCTGCTGGAACTCATAGCGACGACCGCGGCCGATGTGACGGACTCAGACTGCGCGGCCGTTATGGTCTCAGAGTCCCACGGTTTGCATCTTCGTCTCGCCGCCATACACCGCCGCGGGGTTCAGACCGACCTCGCCCGCCGGATTGCATCCAAAGTAATCGAAACGGGCCAGCCAATACACCTGCAACCAGACCGCGTACCGGATGAGTTCGATCGCCCGGACCTCGCGTGGGAGGATCTCGCCGCGATTGCAGCATCACCGCTCGAAGCTCAGGAGTCCATCAGGGGCTGTCTGCTCGTTGGACGCCTCACTCCGGCCGATCCTTATCCGTCGGGGGTTCTGCAAGCACTTCAGTCATTTGCGAATCAAGCATCGATCGCTCTCGAGAAGGCAACGCTCTATGCGGAAGGTCAACGACAACTTCAGCGGCTGGGTAAGCTACTGAACGAACTTCACGCGCTGTATCCATATGCGAAAACGGCATCCGGCGATATCGCATCTTACGATTCGGATTGCGACGCCCACCACATTGCTATCGAAGGCACTAGAAGCACAGTCCTCACCTTAAAGGAGCAAGCTTAGTCTTTCATTGCCACAACTAAAATAGGCGCCAATGGCAGGCGCTCACAGCAGGAGTCACCCAAGGGACGGGCCTCGCGGAGGTTCCGTCTATTTTATCGGTCCGACAGAGGGGCACTCGCCGCCCTCACGAGCGCCCCCGTCGGACCTCTTCTCAAGATCCGAATATAGACGCTCCTGTAAACCCTTCGCAAGGGGAAAAAGAATGCGCACCCCCTTAGCCGATGCGAGAGCGGAATCCGCCCACGCGGGCAGCGGCACAGAAGGGTCGGGGGCGAGGCGGGCATAAGGCATCGGCTCCCACCCATGGCCGAAATCGATATCGATGAGGAACCGCGCCAGCAACCGATTTCGCCAATCCAAACGGTATAAGTCGTCCGCGCCGTAGTCCGGCCTGATATATCCACAGAAGAGCGGCATCAGGCTTTCCCACAAAGCGGATTCCTCTGGGAGAGGGCCCACGATCATCCACTGCGTTCGCTCCCAGGCCAAACCCATCTCTGGGCTCAAGGCATGACCGAATGGAATGATCTGAAAGGCGCCCAGGGACCCCAGAGGAGAGGTCGAGATGTCGATGACGCCGGCGTGATTGGCCCGGACGCGCCCGACATCGGCATAGACCGATCCGGCGAAGCGCCCGATGCCAGCTACAGGCCGAATGACATATCCCAGAAGGCGAGTCGAACCGTTAGATTGGCGAAGCGTCACTCGGCCGCCCGGATGATTCTGGAATTCGATCGACACGGGACAGCTTTCCGGGCGTTGAACCACAATGATGAGATGATCGCCCCGGCAGGGCACATAGCCCGACGGAAGCGAGATGATGTCTTCCCATTCAGATTCGATGAAAACAGGGTTTCCGACGAAAGGCGCGACCCCTCCTCCAAACAAGGCATGTCCCGCGGGGATGTTGGTGTAGATAGAAGAATTCTGGCTGAGAAACGACCGATATTGGCTCTCTATCGCCAAGAACTCCTTGGGCAGGATGGAGAAGACCGCTCCGTGGTCGGTCCGATGGTCGATCCCCGTCGTCACATGGATGGCGTTGACCGCGCTTGCAGCAACCCGGCCCGGCATCACCCACTTGCTCGCGGTGTATGCCCTCGTATTCACTCGGTTTGTGTACCGAAGGACGCGACCGATGGACTCCCAGGTGGCGCCGCAATCAGTGCTGACCGCTATATCCCCGTCAGAGTCATTCACAATCTTGAGTCTGAATATCTCAGGGGCATACGTGGCGCAAGCGTTGCATGGATGGGACGCCAGTGAGGCCGACAGAGGTTGGAGAATCAGAGCAAACGCGAGAACGATTCGCAAATACAAGGTCATAGTGTCGGTCTCCCCGGCCGCGTCAGAGATCGCTGGCGATTCTAGCAGAATTAGGGGGAGGCCGCCAGCGTCGTCCGCACATGGTCACGGTCGAGACTACAGGCCGAACTTACACGGCGGCCCGCTGCTTTATCCGTTTTTCCCGCCTGCCCTGAACACCATCTGCAAGGCGCCTTGCACTCTTTCGTTGAACCACATCCCGGCGCCCTCGAATACTGTATACAGCACGGGAATTACGATCAATGACAACATCGTGTTCAGCAACATCCCACCGATCACCGCCACCGCCATCGGCGACCGAACCTCTCCTCCGTGGGCCGTCGCGAGCGCCACCGGCAGGAGCCCGAAGATGAGCGAGAAAGAAGTCATCAAAATCGGCCGTAGCCGCACCGGGCCGGCTTCCAAAAGCGCCTCTCGCATGGCTTTCCCCCGCCGCCTCAACGTGTTCGTGTAGTCCACCAGCAAGATGGCGTTCTTCCCCACCAATCCCATCAACATGATAATGCCAATCATCGTCACGATGCTCAGTGTCTTCCCCGTGATAACGATGGCCAGAATCGCTCCCACCAACGCCATCGGCAGCCCCATCATGATGATGAACGGGCTGAGATACCCTTCGAACAGGGCCGCCATGAGGATATAGATGAGGACGACGGACAGGCCCAGCGCGGTCAGGGTCGACCCGAACCCCTCCCGCATGATCTCGCTTTCGCCGCCGAAGTACACGGCTACGTCCCCAGTAGGCACGTCCGCGATCGAAGATCGGACCTCTCGCTCTACATTCCCCAGCGAGTATCCTTTCTCCAGATTCGCCGTCACCGCCACCATCCGCTGACGATTCTTCCGGTCGATCTTCGTCGGGCCGCTGGCCAATTCGACATTCGCCACATCGCCCACATAGACCGGCCCGCCGTTGTAGGTCACGATCAAACCCGATACGTCCGCCAGACTCGACCGGTCGATTTCATCGAGGCGCACCCTGATATCGTACTGGTCCGATCCTTCACGGTACTTCGCTGAGGTATCCCCCTCCAGACTCGTCCGCAAGGCGCTGGCCACCTGGAAGGTGGTGACTCCTCGATCCGCAGCCCGGTAGCGGTCCACTTGAGCCTGCACTTCTGGTTTCCCAACATCCCAGCTTATGTCTGCATTGAGCGTGCCTGGCACTTCTTCGACGCGCGCCTTGATCGCCTCGGCCACGCGAACCAGCTCGGCCATGTCCGTGCCCGACAACTCGATTTGAAGCGGAGCGTCTCCGCCACCGCCCATTCCCTCATAGGCTGTGGCCCTGATTTCCGCCCCCGGGATTGTCTTCACATACTCGTTGATCTCGTCCACGATATCTTCATCTGAGCGCTCGCGCTCCAGCTTGTCCACAAGCACCACACGAATGCCGCCATAGGCGGCCCCGGCCCCTCCGCCGCCAAAGGCCCCCGACAGCCCCTGGCCCACGGATGTGAACACACTGTCCACTTCCGGGAATCGCTCCTTGTCCAGCATGAACGCCTCGATTTGAGAGACGACCGAATCAGTCGCATCCAGCGAAGATCCCGCCGGCAGCTCGACGTGTACGCTAATCTCGCCCTGGTCACTTCTCGGGAAGAACTCGAAGCCCAGATTGGCGTGGAATACCCCCACAACCAGCGCCCCCAATATCCCAGCCACCGCAACGGCCTTCCTGCCTCCGGCCCCAGCGCCGATTAGCCCGATCAGCGTAAGGGCGCCCATCACAACCAAAAATCCAACCATCACCGTGCCCGCTGTCGCAATTCCAATGCTGGCCAGCAAGGCAATCAGGCCGATAATCACAGTGGCCAGTCGATGGTCTAAGGCCCATTCGAGAATCCCCCCATAGAACCGTCTCAGCTTCACATAGGACCCGTCGAAAGCCTGGAACACCCGACCAAAGAGGCCCGTCATCGCCGTTTGGTCGTCGCCGCCCGATGTGTCCTCCTCATCCGCCGGAACGGCATCCTCTTCTCGATACCATCGCGAGCTCAACATGGGGGTCATCGTAAAGGCGATGAACAACGAGAAGAGCGTCACCATCGCCACCGTGATCCCGAACTGCCGGAAGAACTGCCCCGTAATTCCTCCCATGAATGCAATGGGCACGAACACCACCACATCGACCAGTGTAATCGTAATCGCGGCCAGGCCGATTTCCGTCCGCCCGTTGAAGGCCGCTTCTTTGGGTTTCTCTCCCAGGCGTAAGTGGCGGTAGATGTTCTCGATCACCACGATCGAGTCGTCCACCAATATCCCCACCGACACCGAAAGCGCCAGCATCGTCATTTGGTTGAGTGTAAATCCGGCGAAAAACATCGGGGTAAATGCCGCCAGGATCGACGTCGGTATCGCCAGCGCGACGATAATCGTTCCGCGGAAATTGTGGAGGAATATGAAGACGACGAGCACCGCGAGCAGTGCTCCGAACGTCATGTGCTCTCTCAGATCGTTGATCGCATCCCGCACGAATGTAGACTGATCCAGTGTAATTCGCGCCGTGATGTCCTCCGGCAGGAGTCCCTTCGCCCGGGCTTCGTCTTCGACTTCATACCCGCGGTAGTCGAACTTCTGCCCGGTCAGGGCTGTCAACTCCTCGCGCACGGCGTCCGCCACATCCACGGTGTTGGCCCCGGACTGCTTCAGCACAGTGACGGTGACACTGTCTTTGCCGTCCACCCGCGTCCAGGAATCCCGTTCCGCCACCCCATCCTCAATGGTGGCGATATCGCAGAGGCAGACCGTCTTTCCGTTGCGCGTATGGAGCTGGACATCCCTGATCTCCTCGGGCGAATCGAACTCGCCAACCGCTCGCACTGCGTACTCGCGCCGTCCTTCCTCGACATCGCCACTTGGGAGATTGAGGTTCGCTGCGTTCAGCGAATTCACAATTTCGTTGATTCCCAATCCATACGCTTCGAGCTGATCCTTATCTACAGAGACCAGAATCTCTCGAACATCACCCCCATACACCTGCACCGACCCCACACCGGCCAGTCGCCCTATGCGGTCCTTGATGACATCGTCTGCGATCCGCCTTAGCTCCTGCGCCGGCCGCGAGCTAGAGAGTGCAAACTGCACCACTGGTATCGACGCGAGGTCGAACTTCTCGATAACAGGTGGGTCCATGTCCGACGGCAGCTCGAACCCCGCCGCGTCCACCTTTTCGCGAACGTCGTTCACTGCGGTGTCCAGATTCGTCCCGATGTAGAACTCAACCGCAACCGTCGAAAGCCCCTCGGCGGATGTCGAGGTCACGTTCTTCACACCGCTGATCGTGCTCACGCGCTCTTCGATCGGCTCGGTGATCAGTGTCTCGACCTCTTCCGGCCCGGCGCCCGAATAGGTCGAAACCACTGTGACAAACGGGAATTCAATATCCGGATAGAGGTCGAGCGGCAAGCGTCCCAACGACACCAAGCCCAAGACGATGAAGGTCAGCACCACCATGGTGATGGTGACCGGCCGATTGATCGAGACGTTCGTCAGCCACATAAGCTACTGGTCTCCGTTTGCTCGCACCAGAACCGGATCTCCGTCCTGGAGTCCCTCTCCGCCGACCACGACGACCACCTCACCCGGCTCGACACCGGACACAATCTCCGCGTGCCCAGAGTCGGTAATGCCGACCACCACATCCCGCATGCTCGCCACATCCCCCTTCACCACGAACGCAAGCACTTTGCCCTCGCGCTCCACCAGCGCGTCTTTCGGGATCACCACAGCATCGGCGCTTTCCTCGACCACCACCGAACCGCGAGCGAACATCCCGGGTTTCATGAGTCCCTCGCCCTCCACGATATCGATTCGAACGAGGAAATCCCGACTCTGCGGGTTTGCCACTGGAACGATCCGCTCGACCCGCCCTTCCACGACTCGGTCCCCATCCCCCTGCACTACGATATTCACCCGCTGGGCGGGATTCACTCTGAGAGCCACTCGCTCCGGCACCGTCGCCTCGTAGTAGACCGATGATGGATCGGCGAGCGTGAGCAAGGGTCCACCCATCCCCGGATTCGTCACCTCACCCGGCTCCACATGTCGTTCCACTACAATTCCCGTCAGCGGTGACCGAAGGATCGCATAGCTATCTCGCTTTCTCGCCTCGGCCAGTATCGCCTTCGCCTGTTCGAGACCGGCCGCCGCCGCCTCGACGTCCTTGCGGGCCGCGTCGATCTCCTCTTCTCGCGCCCCCTTCAGTGTTAGCTCCAGGGACTGTCGCGCCGAGTCTCGATTCGTGCGCGCCGTGTCGTACGCTGTCTGCGCCACGTCCAACTGTTGCTTCGAGACAGCTCCCTCCTCGAACAGATCCCTCAATCGACTCAAATCCGCTTCCGCCGTTCGCAGTGCTGACTCCGCCTGTTCGAGGCGACTGCGCGCGATCGCGCGCTCTTCATCCCTCGCGCCCACCTCCAACACTTCGAGGCGCCGCATGCCCGCCGCCAGTTGCGCTGCGGCCGCCTCAACTCCCGCTTCGGCCTGTCGTACCTGGCTCTGCGTCTGGTCGCGATCCAGTCTGATCAACACCTGACCCGCCTTCACCGGGTCCCCTTCCCGAACCGTTACCTCCACGACCTCCGCAGTAATCTGCGCGCTGACATCGGCTTCTTGCGCCGCGCGGATCGTTCCTGTCACCGTCACCGTCTCGGCCATCGCGCGTTGCTCCGCGGCAACCACCTCGACGGGAACCCCTCGCTCGCCTCCTTGGGAGTTTCCATTGCCCTGAGGCCCAAAGCGCGTGCAGCCCCCCGTCAGCAGCAAACCAGATACCAGCCCAACCCACATGATCCAATGAAATAGACGCATCATCTCAGTCGCCCTCATCCGTATTCGGCTCCTCGTCGTGATTCTCGCCTACCTTCGAAAATAGTTCATCTACTTGCTGTAGTGCCTCCACCACCGCGCGCACATCCTCCACCCGCGCAAGCATCAGCCCCTGTCCATGTGGTTGGCGAAACACGAGGAGCTTATCTCCCGGATGCAGTCCGTGCTGCTTGCGCGCCTCTGCCGGTATCACAACCTGGCCCCGCTCACCAAGCGTCACCGACCCGTAGAAAAGATCGGCCACCGACACTTCATTTCCTAATTGCGCCATCGTTCCTGTTCACCTCACCATGAGATGCTACCCACACCAGAACCACCTCATACATATAAATATGAAGAATATGTTAGGTATGGAACGACTTTCTTCCTTCCTCTTGCTTGCCAATAGATCGAATCTTTTCTCTGGCAGGGATTGACACCGTCTATTCCATCCAACATGGGTTCCTCATGAGCGCGTTGCGAGAACATCGGATCGGCGGACTTTGAAAGAGTTCGGATATATCACAGCGAGTGGAGCTCTTCAGCAGACTTTGGATGAAAGAAAAATCGAGGGAGGAAGAACCTTCCTTCTCCCCTCGATTGTAATCTAACTAGAGGCGCTTGGCAGACGTCGATAGATCAAGCACCGGCAGTCTCTATCGTCGACTCTTTCCGCTTGGCCTCACGATGCCGAGCATGGCCGTGAATGGCTAGTGCACTGAACAGCTAATGCAGGGATCGTACGCCCGAACCATCATCGACAGGCCCAGCTCGATCTCGTCTTGAGGCTTGTCTGTGATCTGCGCCGCCAATGCTTCAAGGTCACGATCCATGTTCGCGTAGTTCTGGTTCGTCGGGATGATGCAGTTCGCTTTGACCAGCTTGGCGTTCTCATCATACGTGTAGTCGTGGACCAGCAGGCCTCTCGGAGCTTCTACAACGCCAACGCCCTGCCCGTGCTTCGTGATCGGCGGAATCTCCTCATCCTTGAGACCTTGAGCCAACATCTTCTCCATCAACTCGATGGCGTCTTCGAGAGCGTGGACGATCTCGATGAACTGCGCCACGTTGTTCATGAAGGTGTTGTAGACCGGCGGTTTGAATCCCAGCTCATCCATCACTCTCTGCGCCTCGGGATGAAGCTGCTTCCAGTTGTTGTTTACGCGAGCGAGCGCTCCGACCATATAGGCGTCGCGATTCCAGCGAGAGTGCTTCGCCGTCGAGTGAGGAACGACGAACTCGTTCAGAGCTTCGAGGTAGTTGTCGGCCGACACGCGACCGCCGTCGGTCGAAACGATATCGCCCTCATAGAACGTGTAATAATCCGGCCGCTGGATCGCCACGTATTCGGTCTCCCGCTCGAAGGCAGGCAACTCCAGCGTCTTGAGCAGATCCGTGGTGACTTTCATATCTTCGCGCATCGCGATGAATCGATCCTTCATCTGCGCGAGGGCCGTCCGGTCCGGCATCGAGGTGTATCCTCCGGGAAGCACTGAAACCGGATGCGTATGCCTCCCGACCAAGACTTCGGCCAAATCATACGCGGTTATCTTCACCCGGAAGGCCAGCTTGACGGTATCCGGAGCCTTTTCGACCAATGGAATGACGCTCTTCTCGCCGAGCAGATCCGGGGCGACGAGGAAATAGACGTGCAACGCATGGCTCGAGATCATCTCGGCATCCATGATGAGTCGCCGCATCATCCTCGTCTGGTCACTGATCTCGATGCCCAGCGCGTTTTCCGTGGCCTGGACCGAACATGAACTGTGGCTCATAGCGCAGATGCCGCAGATGCGGCTGGCGATGTGGGCCACCTCTTCGTGGCTCCTGCCGCGCAGGAAACCTTCGAAGAACCGCATCGCCTCGACGACTTCGAAGATCGCCTTCTGTACCTTTCCGCCCTCGATATTGGCGAGGACGTTTCCGTGTCCTTCAACTCGTGTTAGGTGGTCGACCCGAATCTCCATGGCTCGGAACCCTTCTTCTTACCGGACTCAGCAGTCGCCTCTGCCAGCTCTTTGACCTTCGGCGCCTGCTGGGAATATATCTGGAACATCCCGATGATCTCTTCGACCGTGTAGCCGTGCTCTTCGAGAACATCGCGAGCGGCATTGATATTGGGATCGTCCACAAGCCCGCGACATCCAAAGCACCGATGGCCCCGGCTCGTGCATATCGCTCCACACCCGCATCGCGTCACGGGACCCAGGCAGATCATACCCTTGTCGAATACGCATTCATATCCGTTCAGCTTGCACTCGTAGCACACGGCCTCGTTCGGGACGCGATACGGCCGGCCCAGCAGCAGATGCTTCAGCACGCTCACGAACTCGTTGGCGTTGATCGGACAGCCATAGATCGGCACATCGACGTCGATCACGGCGCTGATCGGGCGAATCTCACCGGCCTCGCTCTCCATAAACTGCTCTGCATTATCTCCATACACATGTTTCAGCAGTTCCGGCTTGGTGAAGCGATTCGCCGAGACGTGCGGGCCGCCGAGCGCCGCGCACGTGCCGAGCGCCACCACGATCTTCGCCTTCTCCCGAATCTTCTTCAGCCTCGGAATATCGGCGTCTCGGTTCAACGCGCCCTCTATGATCGCAATGTCGAACTCATCGCTCTGCTCGGACATCGCCTCTCGCCACGTCACGATGTCTACATGCTTGAGCACATCGATCAGCGGCTCGCCGATGCTCAACACCGTCAGTTGGCAGCCCTCACAGCAGGCAAAATCGAAGAACGCTACTCTTGGCTTGCTCACCACTATTGCTCCGCGTGTTTTGGGGTCATATCGCTGCTCTACGAACCCCTAGATGCTCTCGTGAAAACTCCGCAGCTCGTCGCCCGTAAATACGGGCCCATCTATGCAGACGTACTTGCCCTCGATCTGGCAGTTGCCGCATTTGCCCACACCACACTTCATCCGACGTTCGAGGGAGAAGTAGATATGGTTGTCTGGAATCTGCAACGCCTGAAGTTCGGCGTAAACGAATCGATACATCACCGGCGGTCCAACGACAGCCGCCACTATCCGTCGCGACGGATCCAGCTCGATATCATTGAACAGCGTCGTCACCACACCCACATTGCCATCCCATCCATCTGCCGGCCGATCGATCGTGACCAGCACCTCATTCCCCTCGCCTTTCGCCCATTCGTCCAACTCATTGGTGAAGAGAATATCGTCCGGGCTCCTGTTCCCATAGAGCAAGATCATCCGCCCGTACTTGTCTCGCTCCGCCAGGATCGTATTCACCACCGAGCGAAGGGGGGCCATCCCGATACCACCCGCCACCAACAAACAATCTGCGCCTTCGAAGTCCGCCATGGGAAACCCATTTCCCAACGGCCCGCGAATGCCCAGCTCATCCCCTGCGCCCATCGTATGCAGCTTCGACGTCAGGCCTCCGAGCTTGCGCACACAGAGCTCGAAGCTCCCCGTCTTCGCTGGCGAAGACGAAATCGAGATCGGCGCCTCCCCGAATCCAAATATGCTCACTTCCACAAATTGCCCGGCCTCGTGACCGAGGTCCTTGCCGCCAGGCAGCTCGATCTCGAACAGCCGATCCTGTTCGGTCAGGTTCTCCGCCCGCGTGATCTTCGCGATCTCGGGAACGAACAGCTCTTCCGGCTTCTGATCGGGGAATCGCGGTTGCACTTGCGTCATGTCGCCACTTCCTCCCTAGCTTCGGCCAGCACCGAGTTCACAACATCGACCAGACTGATCCCAGCGGTGCACTGTTTGCTGCACCGACCGCATCCAACACAGAACGGTCGCCCGTGCTCCTGAGCCAAATATACGAACTTCCGGAACCATCGATGCCTCACCCGGTCGGATCGATCTCCCCGGAAATTATGTCCGCCGGCCACGAGCGCAAAATCTTGGAACTGGCAGGAATCATATTTGCGCTCTCGCGTTCCCGAGGACAGCAAAAGGTCCACTTCATCATCGACATCGAAGCAGAAGCACGTCGGACACACATTCGTACACGTCCCACAGCTATAGCAGCGCTCTGCCGTCGCTTCGAATATCTCGCTTGCGTAGTTCTGCTCCAACAATCCCGGCAGCTTTTCCGCCGGCGCGTTGATCTTGTTCGTGATCTGTTCCTTGCGCGCCTCGAGTGCCGCCTTCGCCTTGATCTCATCGTCCGCGCTTGCTTCGCGAGCATCCGGGGCCAGCTTCATCAGCTCCTCGCCCTTCTCGCTCAGCACCTCGACGAAGTAACCTCCATCGATCGCGGTAACAAAAAGGTCAGCGCCCTCCTTCGTATCAGAGCTGCCGACCGATGTGCAAAAACAGTATTCGTCTGGCGAACAAGACATTCCGACAATCGTCGCCGCCTTGCGTCGAGCAAGATAGTGCGGGTCCGGAACTCCGTGACGCTGCCCCATCGCCCAGTCGAGCTCCCTGATTCCCGTCAGATCGCACGAGTGGACGCCGAACAACACGAAGGGTTCCTCTTCGATCACCGGGGAAGCCCCTGCGTCTTCCCTCTCGAACTTCAGCAGGTCTTCGCGCGGTGGCAGAAGAGCCTTCTTCGGTGGCAGCACCGTTCGTACGTAGTCCAGTTCGACATCATCGGGGCTCGAGATCCACTCGAAGTCGTAGGAGAGCTTCCCGCGTTTCACGGGCGCCATGACTCGGCTCGTCTCAATGATCCGCCCGAGCAGGTCCCGCAGTCCGGATTCGCTTACGACAGCCGTGCGCTGCATAGACCACTCCAGTTTCTCAGCATTTCTTCTTCGACACCTTTTTTGCGCGAATATCCCCCTGTCCGGGGATGCCGCAAGACGCGGTGCCGGTCAGACGCCGTCCTCGGGGTCGCCATGGATCGCGCAAATCGCCGCGCGCCAACCACTGGTATTTCGTCACGGGTCCGACATTTGCCTCTGCGCTCTTCAAAAAAAATCAGCTACAGCTTTCCAAGCCTTTCAGCTATTTCCCGTCCGAATGCAGAACATCGAGCCAGCGACTCTTCGTCAGGCACATACTTCACCTTCAGACCTTCGGCTTCCAACGATATGCCAAGAGCCGCGAGCGCTTCCTCGATGTGTCCTACCGCTTCGCCACTCCAGCCATAGGACCCAAAAGCGGCCCCAACCAGATTCCGCGGTCTGAGCCCTTTGAGATAGCTCAGAAGATCAGCGACCGTCGGAAGCACGCCATTATTTAAAGTCGGAGAGCCCACCAACAGGGCTCCCCCCTCAAGCACCTCTGTTACGACATCACTGCGATGGCTCGATCGCAGTGACATTACCATAGTCTCGACGCCGGCTGCAATTAATCCTTCGCTCACAGCTTTCGCCATCGCCGCCGTACTGTTCCACATTGTGTCATAGGCGACGACAGCTTTTTTCTTCGCCTTCCCTCCGGCCCATCCTCCATACCAATCGATAATGCGACTCTGGTCTCTTCGCCAGATGGGACCGTGGCTCGGCGCAATGATATCGATGTCTATGTTGAGTGTACCCACCTTCTCCAGCAGTTTTGTCACCAGTGGAGAAAGTGGCAGCAGAATATTCGCGTAGTACTTCGCCGCCTCATATCGCAATAGGTTCGCATCGAGTTCGTCGGCAAACCGCTGACTCGACGCCAAGTGCATGCCAAAGGCATCGTTCGACAGCAGCACGCGGTCGTCGGCCACATACGTCATCATGCTGTCCGGCCAGTGAAGCATCCTCGCCTCGAAAAACTGGAGCGTCGCGTTCCCCAGGCTCAGACTCTCTCCATCCGCCACCGTCGTAATCTCGCGGTCGAATGCGAAATGCTCGCGCAGAGCCTTCGCTCCCATCTTCGAGGCGAAGAGCTTCTCCGGCTTCACCGCGGCGAGCACCTCCGACAGCGCGCCGGAATGGTCCATCTCCGCGTGATTCGACACCACGTAGTCGATGCGCTCAGGCTCGATCACCGAAGCCACCCGCCCCAGCAGCTCTCCGACGAATGGCGCCTTGACCGTATCGACCAAGGTCACCTTATCGGCCAGCACGAGATACGCATTGTACGTGCTCCCGCGCGGCGTCGCGTACCCGTGAAAATCGCGAACACCCCAGTCGATCGCACCAACCCAATAGACGCGGTCCGTCACTCTGACCGCGGAAAAGGGGCTTTCAATCGTCATTGCCAACAGATCTACTCCCTAGAGATCATTTCATAACCTCTACAAAGGCATCTATGGGTCAACTGGGCCGTTTTGGCCTAGGTTATGAAATAGCTTCTAACCAATCTTCGCCCATAGCCTATTTCCGAGCGCATCGCAGTAAGTCGCCGAGTTGGGCGATGTGGTTCATTTCTTCCTTGAGGATATCGTCGATACGCTCACGGCCCAAGCGCGCTGGAACCAACTCCTGCAGGCCCAGGTAGAATACGACCGAGTCCTTCTCCAGACCGATAGCGAAACGCAAGATGTCCTCGATGGTTTCTTCGCCCGTGAGTCGATCCGCAGGTTTCTCACCCTTCTTCACCACCTGCTTGTCGGCCATCGCCTGGAGATACGAGGGCAACTCACCGTGAGGATCGTATGTCGTCTCCTTCCGCTCCCCATCGGTCAGACCCGAGCGCATCTCCGCGAAGGTTTTCTCGTGGTCTTCTTCCATCGCCGCCAATTCGAGCAACATCGCACGCTCGCTCTGGCTCTGCCCCATCTCGGCCGCCCGTTTGTAGAACTCAGCTCCGTTTTGCTCTATCTCGAGCGCCATCTCCAGCAGTTCATCGGCATTGAACTTAAAACTCATTCTTCACTCATTCCCCTTCCTCTGCTGCTGCGGTGGCGGCTTGCCGCGCGCCAAGCTCTCGATCCATCATCAGCATAAGATGCGGCGCGCCTTCGATCATCTTCAATTTCTGCACCACCTCGTCGGCCGACTTCTCTTCCTCCACCTGCTCAGTCACGAACCACTGGAGAAAGATATCCGTCGCCGCATCCGACTCGCTCTTGGCCAACTTCACCAAATCGTTGATGAGCCCGGTCACCTTCTGCTCGTGCCCATAGGCAGCCTCGAAGACGGCGAGCGGAGAGGCCCACTCAGTCTCCGGCGCGTCGATTTTATCTAAAATCACGCGCCCGCCCCGGTCTGCCACAAAATCGAAGAACTTCATCCCGTGCATCTTCTCTTCCTCCGCTTGAATGCGCATCCACGATGCCATACCGGGCAGGTTCTTCGACTCGAAATATGCCGCCATGGACAGGTAGAGATACGACGAGTACAGCTCGGCATTGATCTGTCCGTTCAGCGCCTTCTCCATCTTCTTGCTCAGCATTCCGTGGTTCTCCTTACCTCTTATGGTATTCGGCCGCCGCCATCCAAACCCCACCCCACCTCAATTCGCAACAAGCGCATCCTATTCCGCCGGATCCTTCTTCATGCACAAGAACCAATCCAGACACTGATACTCAGTCCCTGCTCCCGCGACTCGGTCGTCCGCCGCCGGCGTCGTGGCGGGCGGCGGGATGATGACCTCATCTCCGGGACGCCAGTTCGCCGGCGTCGCCACCTTGTGTGCGTCGGTCCGCTGCATGGCGATCAGAAGACGTTTGATCTCGTCCATATTTCGCCCGTTGGTCAGCGGGTAGTAGAGGATGGCCCGCACCTTCGATTCCGGGTCAATGAGAAAGACCGCCCGGACAGCCTGAGTCGTGCTCGCGGCCGGCTGCAGCATTCCATACTTCTTCGAGACGTCCATCGTCAGGTCGCTGATGACGGGAAAATCAACCTTGACGCCCTTCATCCCCTTCAGTTCGATCTTCTCTTCAATCGTCCGCAGCCAGGCAATATGGCTGTATGTGCTATCGATCGAGAGCCCCACCAACTCCGCGTTCAATTCCTTCAACTCGTCCGCTATACTCGCAAACGCCATGAACTCTGTCGTGCACACCGGCGTGAAATCCGCTGGGTGCGAGAACAGGATCACCCACTTCCCCTTGTAGTCGTCGGGAAACTTCAGAAGCCCCTTCGTCGTCTCCGCCTCGAACGCCGGAGCCGGCTCACCGATCAGAGGCAACCGCGCCCCTTGTTCCTCTGTATTCATTCCCGTTCCCTCCAAGTTCGAAGTCATCTCTCCAAGCCAACGGCCTGGTCCTATCAAGCGGCGCAATCGCAGCCGCTATGCGAACTTGCGGAATTTTTCTCTCGTGGCCGCACAGATCGGGCATTTATCCGGGATCTCTCCCTCCGCAGTCCAACCACAGACTTCGCAGACCTGAACGGGCCCCAACTCCAAATCGCGGCCCTCGTCCACCGCATCTTTTGCCCGCTGATACATCTCAGCATGCGTCTTCTCGGCAGACAGGGCGTAATGAAAACTGAGGACGGCGCCCCGCTCCTTCTGCGACTTCGCCGTTTCCAAATAGGCGGGATACATCTCCTCGATCTCAAAGGTCTCACCTTCGATTGCCCCTTCCAGATTCTGACTCGTCGACCCCTGGCCGAAGCCGGCCATCGAGGCGACGAGATAAGGACCCACCTCATCGCTCAATTCGGTGAAATGATTCGTGGCGTGAATGGTCTCGGCATGGGCGATAGCTCGAAACAACCTGGCGACACGCGAAAAACCCTCCGCCTCAGCCTTGTCCCCCCAAATCATATAGCGCATATAGGCCATCGACTCCCCGCCATAAGCACTGCGCAAATTCCCGGCCGTCATATCGTGCATCCTCTACCCCTTCTCCGAAGTGACGTATATCCGCTCAAGCGCAACCTCGCTTCGTTCCTGCTCGCTTCGTTCCTGAAGAGGCTCTCCCTTTGCGCCCCCTCGACCGCGCTGTCCGACACTGGCCACAGAGTCCGACGAACTCCACACGATGCCCCTGAATCTCATAGCCCGTTGCGCGCTCCGCCGAGCGTTCGAGCCGACTGCCGGCCGTAATGGCCACATCGTCGAGCCGTCCGCATTTCGTACATTGAACGTGATAGTGCTGGTCCGTTCGCCCGTCGAATCGCATCTGCCCTCCGCCGAACTCGATTTTCCGAAGGAGCCCGCGCTCCGCCAGCAACTCCAGATTGCGATAAACGGTCCCGAGGCTAATGTGTGGAAGACGCCGACGCACCAATCGGTAGACTTCATCGGCCGTGGGGTGGGTCGGGTGCGCCTCGACTGTTTCCAGCAGGGCGCGCCGCTGGCGCGTCATCCTGAGTTTCGGGGTTTCGCCTCCATCCTTTTTCATAATAGTAACCATTCCTAATATAGTCGAGAGAACGGAGCCGTCAATCCCATCCGCACACTGGAATGTTCATATCCCGCGACAGCTCTGCCAAATATCCTCCCCTTGTTTCTGCTGTTGGTGGCATTTCGGGAGACGAGTCTCCCGAAACATCGAGAGGTAGCGCGGGCGCTCGAACTCGCGGAGAAGCACGGCGACTGGAAGGCGATGCGGGATGAGTTCTACGAGCATTACTTCGGCGGGGACTACTTCCACTACCACATGTCTCAGGCGAACGAGATTGTGTCCAAGGGCCTGGCCGTGTTCGCCATCACGAAGGGCGATCCCCGAGCGGCCATCATCGCGTCGGTGAACTTCGGTCGAGATACGGACTGTCTGGCGGCCGTCGCCGGGGGCCTGGCCGGCGCGCTATCCGGGACGGCGTCGATTCCGGGGGAATGGATCGGCCAGGTGAATGAGGCGACGAAACACGATCCATATACGAACAATCGGCGGACCATCGAGGAGACGGCCGATGGACTCTTCGAGGCGTTCATGGCGAGGCGGGAGCGGTTGAGGGGGTATGTCGATTCGATGGGCGCAAGCGGTTTTCTGGATGGATAGAGCTTATCGATAGAAGCCCCACGTCGTCCGCTCTCTGCCGTCATGCTGAACGCAGTGAAGAATCCCGCGTTGGCCTCTGGGCAGGGGACGTCACTTTCTGAGTTCGTCAAGGGGGACCCAGTCGCCGGGCGCGCGCTCGTAGCGCCAGCGGCGCCAGCCATCTACGGGTCGCCCGGTCACAGCCTGAGCGGCACCCGACGGAGAGGTGAATATTTTCCCTCGCCGTCCGAAGATGCTGCCGTCTTTCAGAACAGTCGCGCGGTATTGCTTGCCCTTGTACGTCATACTCAGGCGCAATCGTTTTGTAGTGTACTTCGCCAGAACCGGCGTGCGGCCGGTGCGAGGAGCGGCCCGCTGCGCTCGGCGTTTATTGGCAGTCTTTCTTCGGCGATTTGGCGCGATATCGTCGAGTTCGGCCCGCTGCCGGGCCTTGATGTGATTGCGAAGCTCGCCCAGCAGATTCTCGGAGTGAGTAAGTGATGGTGTGACCTTGTTGCCTCGTGGTTTGGTGATTCGGAGAAAAAGAGATTCAATTTCACGTATGTGATCATCGCCGACCGTGAGGTAGAGGGAGAACCTGTCCCAGGTCTGAGCGTGCTGGTTGCGTAGGTGTTGCGTGAGGCGCTGTCGTAGGTCAGTCGCCAATCCTACGTAGTAGAGTTTATCTCTGCGATAGAGGGCGTATATGCCGTGGCGGCCGCGCGCCATGTTGCGGACAATATCAGGATAGGCGGCCAGGACTCGTCGGGAAACGCCTTCGAGGTGTTGGCAGACAAGTTGGCTGCTGCGCTTAGGCATGATTTTTCCTCGATCCAAAGGTAGGTGCAGGAGACATGTTCCTGTACCACGACTTGTTACGGCTCATCGGCTACACCCCGTCGAGCCGGCCCTGCTTCGACTTCGCCCGCGGGGCCTTCTTGAAGGTGACGTCGCGGCGGCTCTCGGGCAGTTGCAGTTGCTTGCCCTCCAGCAGGTCCTTGACGGTGACGAGTTGGAGGCGATGCATCCTCTCTAAG